>Ga0105350_10000829_pt1 | contig 20384 bp, 20 predicted proteins | sample EN1Hudsemesocosm_FD_83506 | JGI IMG/M metagenome (GOLD analysis project Ga0105350, IMG submission 83506) | Methane-oxidizing microbial communities from mesocosms in the Hudson Canyon - EN1E Hudson Canyon | ecosystem: Environmental > Aquatic > Marine > Cold seeps | place: Hudson Canyon... | reverse complement strand
TATCAACTAAACAAGGTTGAACACCAGGAAGTGGAAGAGTGGCATAGGTAGGTTTAAGCTGGGTAATACCGGCAAGAGGAGCAATCATCATTCCGCCAGTTTCAGTCTGCCACCAGGTATCTACTATAGGGCATTTTTCTTTCCCTATATTTTTATGATACCATTGCCAAGCTTCTTCATTAATCGGCTCACCAACGGTTCCTAATACTTTTAAGGAATCTAATTTATAGGGTTTCACAAAATCTAAACCGCAAGCCTCTAAAGCCCTTATGGCAGTGGGAGCAGTATAGAAGATATTGACTTTATGCTTATCTATTAGATCCCAAAAACGACCTGCATCAGGAAAAGTCGGTACGCCTTCAAACATTAATGTTGTTGCGCCAGCCAATAAAGGACCGTAAATCACATAGGAATGTCCGGTAATCCAACCTATATCAGCCGTGCACCAAAACACATCATTCCCTTCATATTGAAATACATTTCTGAAAGAATATTCAGCATATACCATATAGCCCGCCGTAGAGTGAACTACTCCCTTTGGTTTTCCTGTTGATCCCGATGTGTATAAAATAAAGAGCTCATCTTCGGCATTCATTGTGATTGCCTCACAAACAGTAGAAACACCATCTATTAAATCATGCCACCATAAATCACGATTAGGCTTCATTTTAGGTTTAGCCCCTGTTCGCTCTAAAACTATAGCATGCTCAATTGAAGGGCAAGATTCCAAAGCAATATCAACAATAGATTTTAAATCCAATATTTTTGATCCCCGATAAGAACCATCTGCAGTAATTAATAATTTACATGAGGAGTCATTAATTCGGTCTGCTAATGCCTTAGCTGAAAATCCAGCAAAGACTACAGAATGAATCGCACCTATACGTGCGCAAGCCAAAACGGCAATGGCTAACTCAGGAACCATTGGCATATACAAGGCAATGCGATCTCCTTTTACTACACCTAAGGATTTTAATACATTCGAAAAACGTGATACACGAGCATGTAATTCTCTATAGGATATATGCTTTGCCTCTTCATAAGGGTCGTTAGACTCCCACAAAATAGCAGTCTTGTCTCCTAATGATTCAAGATGTCTATCTAAACAGTTCTCCGTAATATTTAGTTGAGCACCTTCAAACCACTTCACTTTGGGCTTTTCAAAATCCCAATCCAGAACCCTATCCCACTTACGTTTCCAAAGAAAGCTATCAGCCTTCTCTGACCAAAAAGCCTCAGGATATGCTAAACTCTTTTTATACTCCGATTGGTATTCTTCAAAGGAATTTATTTTTTGCATCTCGAATTGTATTTGGTTTTCAATATAATGAAACGCCTTTTACTTTGAAAGAAAGGAATAGGAATTAGGGAATATAATTTATTTGGTAAAACGAATTTTGATAAACTCAAAACTTAAAACTCCGTCCCGGTTTAGTCTTTCATTGACTACAGGAATCTTTTGACTCGTTAGTTTTATCAAAAAAGCCCGCCTAATCGGACGGGCAGACCCGCCATAATGACGCGCTTCTTTAATTCAATGCTATTGGACTCCTATTCCACTTTTTTCATTTTAACCTTTCGCTTAGTCTTTAAACGTAGTAGATAAAAAGGTGTTTGAGACAGAAACAAAATTAAGGGAACAAGAACAATAAATGATAAGGTTTGATCCGTTCTTAATACATAGGCTATAGCACTTAAAAAGAAACTAACGGACACTACTATTATAGTAGATCTACCATGACTTAATCCTAAATCTAATAAGGCGTGGTGAATATGGTTCCTATCTGGAGAAAAGGGTGATATTCCATTATAAATCCTTACTGAAAAGACCCGCAAAGTATCTATTACTGGATAAGCCAGTACAACCATTGCAAAGACTGGATTATAAGTACCTTCAGCATCTAAAGGTAAATTAGAAATGCGAATAGCAAAGAAAGCCAATAATAAACCTATACTCAAAGAACCAGAATCACCCATAAATATTTTTGCGGGTGGTTTATTATAGACCCAAAACCCAAGCAAAGCACCCATAGCAGAAAAGGCAATCATACTTTCTATAAAGCTGCCATTCCATAGGAAAAACCCAGTAAAACATGCCAAAACATAAATTCCTACTGAAGATGATAGACTGTCTAAACCATCTATTAAATTATATGCATTTATAAAGAAGGTTATCACTAGTATAGAGAACAAATATGAGCCCCAAAGTGGTAGCGTATACAAGCCAAATAAGCCGTAAAAAGATTCTATACGTATATCGGCTCGCCAAACGAGTATGAATGCTACTAAAAGCTGAATGACAAACTTTAAATTGGCATTTATATTTACCAAATCATCTACAAGCCCCAGTATAAACAATAGGATCGTTGAGAAAATAAGAAGTAAATAGGTGCCTGAAATGTTGCTTGCAGAAAAATGGTCTACAGAGAAATACAATTGAGAAAAAACGAAGCCTGCAAAAATAGCCATACCACCCAAGCGAGGTATATAACCTTTGTGTATATGCCTTCCACCATTTTCATCATACAAATGTTTCTTAATAGCTAGCTTAATAACCAAAGGAACACAGATGCTCGATACCGTAAAGGCGAGGATAAAAACGATAATAGCATTTAGGAGTATTGTTGTTTGCATATGGTATTATCTGAATTAAAGCTATCGTAAATATAACTAAAGATTAATTGGAGAGAGTTTTGTATGTGAATAATTAGCATCCAAGAACATATCAACTGATCGTTTTAAGATGTTGTTTAACGTAATTTAAATCTCAACAACGTCAATATTATTCCAATCGATTAAAGGGTTAGCCGTTTGTAAATCCATAAATTCAAAATCCATAAGCCATTGCTCTAATTTAGATTGACACCCTTTTAACCCTACATAAGACTTAAACTTTCTAAAAGGGGATAAACCAGGAACTATTGGTTGTTCATGATCAAAGTCCCGAGGGTGAAAATAGGTCATCACATAGCTAGATTGTTCTGTCCAGGATTTGATTTTTTTATACGGGAAAAGTCTAAAATAACCTCCACCAGAAAAAATTAAGGGTTTCCCCAACACGTTATGCGTATTTATGGGGAACTCTTTAAGAGTTATACCGTTGTATTTGAGTAAAGATGGCTTTGGCACTTTGTATTGGGGCAAACCCCCGTGTGCCCTGCCTGCAGGAAAAACGGAACAATCTATATTAATCCCTAACTCATGAAGAATTTCAAAAGCCCATTTATTTTTTTCTGTAATAGAAAACCCAGGGGCTCTGAAACTAGTGACTTTTTTACCGGTACAATCCTCTAAGGTTTTTATAGATTTTTCTACGTCTTTGTAAAATGTATTTCTATTCTGTTCATAAGCCAGTTGATGTAAATGAGTATGACTTCCTATCTCGTATCCCCTTTCTGAAATTTCACGAATTAATTCCGGGTGTTTTAGAGCCATCCAACCCACCACAAAAAAAGTTGCTGATACATTTGCCTTATCAATGATTTCAAAAATTGTATCCATACCTATGTGAATGCGAGATTCGTATTGCCCCCAATCACTTTCTGTTTTCGTAGAGGAATTATCCAGGATGTGAAACCAATCTTCTATGTCAAAAGTTAGTATACGCATCAGAAAAATTTTTTACCATTTTTCTTAAACTCTAAAACATCTTGCCTAGTCGGGAAAGTAAAATAGCTTTTTTTAGAAGCATCATTTGCAATAAGCTTAACTTTATTTTTGTGAATTAAATCAATACTTTTAGCGATTGCCTCCATTCCTAATTTTTTTGTATATGTAATCAATTCCTTCTGTGTTCTATTGCCTATTTTAACTTCAGTTTGGACAATAATTGGACCGCTATCAATTCCTTCATCAACAAAAAAAACTGATACACCTGTATATTTTTCGTTATTTTTCATTACCCAAAATGTTGGCAATAATCCTCTGTATTTTGGAAGTAAGGCAGTATGTAAGTTAATACACCCTTTTGGAGCTAGATCTATCAACGGTTTATTAAATATTTGATTTCCTAATATAGAAACAAGTAAATCTGGATTAAAGCTTTTTATTGTATTCAAAGAACTTTGAGAATTAATTGAACCCTCAATATTGATAATAGGTATGTCATTTTCTGTTAAAAAATTTTTGGTCGACTTAGAAAAAAATAATTTAATATATTTTATTGAATAATGAATAAAAAATTTCAAACCAAAAACATTATAAGTTTTTAAGATTTTCTCAATGAATGTTTCTTTTTTACCAAATGGTGATGCAGTATTTAAAACGCATCCTACTATCTCAGATTCATCTGTTAGTATTTTAGTTAAATATTCTAAATTAGATTTTAAATAAAATGGTTCGTTTTGTGTTATTATAATAATTCTCATTTTTTTGAAGCTTTATTTAACCATATTTTTCTTAAAGAATTTATATCAACAGATTCTATCCAAAAATTAGTCCTGAGAAATGCTTTTTTAATAGATATATTTTGTTTGTACCCTTTATTCCTAATTTTATCTGCAATAAAGTATGTTGGAGTTGTGAATTTTCTAACCCTCATAGAATTAATTTTTAAATCAATTTTTAATAATTTCTCTAAGAGGTCAATAGGAATTGTAATAAATTTAGTTATCCAAAACATTACTTTTAAAGGTTTGTTATAACCTAGCAGAGAAGAAATAAGATTTGACTGTTCCGAAATGTTTTTTTGAGGATAATCACAATAGTTATAAGTAAATAATGAATCAGAAATATTTTCTAAACTAAACATAACTGAATCTACAATATTTCCAGAGTAAGCAATAGATTTTATGTTTTTACCGTTACCTATTATAGCAAACTTTTTACTTCTTATTTGTTGAAATAAATTAAATACATTTCCGAAATTAAACTCTCCAAATACAACTGCTGGTCTAATTATTATAGTTTGAATTTTTTGATTAGTATTGTGCCAACTTTTAATCAATTTTTCAGCTTCGAGTTTTGACTTACCATAATCATTATTTGGCGTCTGGAGTGAATTCTCATCTTTTCCAATTTCTGAATCACCGTAGGTGGCAACACTGGAAAAAAAGACATATTTTTTTATATTATCATGATTAGAAAGGAATTTTAGGACATTACGTGTACCAGTAACATTTGTCTCATAAAAAGTAGTTTGAAAATCAAAATGAACTGCCGCCAGGTGGATAACAGTTAACTCAGACCATTTAGACAGGTTTATTGATTCCAAGTCTGAATAATTTAGAATATCACAGTATTCAAATTCAATATTATTAATCCCTGAATCAATATCTAAATTAAGAACTATTTTGTTTTCTAATCTTTTGAAAAAATGTTGCCCAATAAAACCAGACCCTCCAATTAGTATATATTTCATAACTTTATGTTGATTTTCTTATACCATTTATACAGTAAAGTGTAAAATAGTATATTTTTTGTAATAAGTTAAAATTAAAAACTTTATCATAAGCTTGTATTGTTTTCATAGCAGAATTAATTTTATTCCTTGAGACTGATCCTGCTGTAACACTATATCTTAAAATAGTTTTTTGTATGTAATAAGCCGCTCCAAAATTGTTAATGAGAACTAGTCAGCATCCATAATCTTCATAGTATAAATCGGGATTCAACCTAAAATCTCCAGTGATTCTTTTATCTACCATGACGCTAGAAGTATAAATCCAGTTTGAATATTTCATTTTGTTAAATGATATTTCATTTAAATTATTATGAATACCCGAAAAACTATTTAACCCTTTACTAACTTTGACGTATCCTCCACAAAATATAGGATACTTATTGAGTTTTGCAAATTTCAATTGTTCTGTTAATTTGTCTTTTAACCACACATCATCAGAATCTATAAAGCAAACTAAATTACCTTTAGTTATTTTTAATCCATTATTCCTAGATTTGGCAGGCCCGCTGTTAATAGGGTTTTTAATTAATCTAATATGTGAGAATTCCTTAGCAAGTCTTTCTATAACTCTCACTGTATTATCTGATGAACAATCGTCTATAATTATATGCTCTAAGTTTTTATACTCTTGATCAATTACCGAAAAAATACATTCTATGATGAGTTTTTCTGAATTATATGAAGGGGTAATTACACTAATTTTTTCCATTTTAAATCTCCTTGTTGAATGAAAGATCTCAAAAAGTTTATACTTTTATTATATCTATATTTTGAACATTATATTTTGATTTTATGATAGAAATTAAACGTGTTACGACAAACCCGAACCGCCAAGAATATGTATAGTTTTAAAGTTCATATTTTAACTGTATTTGCAATTAATTTATAAGTGTTTTCAGAATTAAAAATGTTTTAATTAAAAAAATCAGCAAGGCTGAACATACAACTATTTTTGATGGAAAAATTTCACAATGTTGATATATAAATTATACAATATAACCCTTTCTGATAATGTAAAACTTACGAGACATCCATTATAATTTTATCTGCAATAATTCTGAAAGGGGTTTTATCATTTTTTAAAAACTCGGACATTTTCTTTTTAATAATCCCTGTATTTCTTTTTAACTTTATTTCAATAAATGAGTTTAGCTCGTTAAAATCGTTGGCTACAAAATCTGCATATTTAAGATAATTATCTGGAATTGGATGACCTTCTAAATCCCATAGAATCACTTTTCTGCCCAACTGATAAGATATTTCTAATAGGGATGAATAATGACCTAAATAAGTTTTGCAATTTTTAAAATCTCTCGTTAAGATAAAATTTTGACTTTCTAAATCTTGATACATCCTCATGTCTGATCTTGGATGTAGTTTCAAATAAACTTTTTTATCAGGTAAATTTTTTTTTAATAAAAAAAGAAACTTTAAATAATCCTTTCTCATGTATCTGCCGTCTTCAACTAAGGTTTGACAAATGTAACAGACTGCATCCTCCTGATCAGAATTATTAAACTTTTTCACAATTGAATAATCCGGATTGCCAAAAAATATAAATTGATCTTGTTCGTACCCATAATTATTGTAGTAATTATTCCATGAATCATCGAATGCGAATACTTTGTTTGAAATCAAATTTGATTCTTTAGCTGTTTTTAACTCTTTAAACCTACAATTACCCCTAATGAAAAAACTAGACATATCGTTTATCGTCTGGATAAATGGTTTATTGATAATTCTTGAGATGCGATATGAATAAATAAAATATTTTTTAAATTGGTTAAACTTCGAATAAATATGATAAATAAACGGGATTCTAGTTAAATGTTTAACGAATAATCCGTGTTGTACCATATATGTTTTTACCCCTAATTTATTGAAATAACTAATAAGAAGTATGTCAGGTATTCTGAGCCCAATACAAATAAATGCATGTGGAGGATACTTTTTTATTAAATCAGAAAAAAAAATTGTATTTAAACTCGGATTGTATTGAATAATTGCATTTTCTGGCAATTTATTTGGCCCTCCATTTTTCTTAAAATATTCAGAATGAATAAAAATAAAATTATAATTACTTTTATGTTGGGAAGTCATTTCTTTTGATATTTCAGAAGGAAAGCGATCAAGTAAAACTTCATTTTTATCGTAGAAATATATATTTTTCTTCATAAATATTTAACTTTTTTAAATTTTGAGATTAACCTTTTATCTTCTCTGCTCTTTTGATTACATATAAATTATCATTAAACGGTCCTAATACCAAATGAGAAAGAACTAATTGTTTCACAAATAGTAATCCTATTTTAATGTCTATCCAAAAGTTCTGGTTAATATATTCCTCAGCTTCCATAGTCTCCTTCGTTAGTTTTTTATGTTTCTTCTGAAACTCTATGACTGAGGAATACTCTGTTAAAGTCATCAACAGATCTTCAAATTTACTCTCAATCTCCGCTTCTTTGAAAAGATTTTGTAGTGGCACTCTTTCAAAATAGTCAACTTTAGAATCATATCCTGAGTTTATTATTTTAAAGGCTCTTTCTTTGGAATAAATAGCAGCTCTTTCTAAATTGTTAAGAATGTTCTGAATGATATAGCCTTCTGGTTGATGATAATTCTTGCCTTTTCCAAAGTATCTCGGATCAAAATGGTTAGGATCATCATCTTCGTTAGACTGAATATCAGACTTATTCTTTTTACTGATATATGATACATTTTTATGAATTTGATAGCTCATATCAACTCCTAACAAATGAATCTCTGTAAAACCAAGATGAACTAAAATCTGCATAGCTTCATAAATAACCGTTCCTCCCTGATATATACAAGGTAATTTTATTGAGAACCCCCTTCCAAATACTTGATCGATCCATAGAACATTCTCTTTTGATTTTATCTTCCTTTTGAAGATAGTTCCTTTGAAGTGAATATGAGGGAAAAATGAAAACCTCGTTTTTGTGGTAATTTTACTTAGAGTTTTTAACTTATCTTCTAGTACTAAATTATCAGTAATCGAATAAAAAGAAGGAAACCAGTTGATTCGATCAAAGAATAGGTCAAAATGATTAAAGCAAATGGTGTATTCATCTTTTAACAAATATAACTCTGTTTTGTTAAGACTAGGCCCATTACCTATCAAGAACACACGTTTACCAATAAATATATCTTTTACTTCTCGCCAAGCCTTGTTATTGTTTTTTATAAATTTTCTAGAGAGTAATTTTTTATTGAGAAGTGACCAGCCTCTGTAATAAGCAGCGAACACAAAATCTCTTAGCCCTCTTGACTTTAATATATGAGAGCTCTTGTGAAGGATTTGTTTGAATTTAGACATGCACAATTAGATCTTAATTTTGTAATGAAATTTATGTTTTTAAATTATCTCGACTTACAAAATACAATTTACCTTGTAGCGGGCCATAACAAACATGTGTGTCAACATGTTTCTTAACAATTTTGATTCCAAATTCCGTAGTCATCACATAGTTCTGTTTATCTTCCAATACATCATATAAATCCTTGTTAATCTCGACACACTTTTTCATCAAATCTTTTAATGATGAATACGACGTTTTGGCTTTTAAACAATCTTCAAATATCTCTTTAATATCAGTATCATTAAACTGAAGAACGTCATAAATATCTTGCCTCGAAAAATACTCTACTCTACTATCGTAACCAGCATTTATAATTCTTATACTTAAAGAATCCATTATCTCAGACAAACGTTTTAGATTGCCTAAAATATTCTTAATCACATAATCTTCTGGTTGATGATACTTTTTACCCTTACCAAAATATCTCGGATCAAAATGATTAGGGTCGTCATCTGATAATGATTCAATATTATTTGTGTTTTGGGTAATTGTCTTTACGCTCTTATGAATCTGATAATTCATGTCTACACCTACAATAATAATTTCTGAGAATCCTAGGTGTCTCAATATCTGAAACCCTTCAAAAATTACTGTACCTCCACCAATAACATATGGTAACTCCTTTGAAAACCCTGACCCAAAGGGTTTATGTCGAAACCAATTTACCTTAGAGCTTTCTCCTACTCGATTTACAAAGACATCTCCGTGAGGGTGTACGGCGGGGATAAAAACTTCTTCGGTGTTTTCTTCAACTTTATCAAATTCATACAAGAGGTCGTCTAAAACCAAGTTATCTACTATTGTGTAAAAATTTGGAGTCCAATTTACTCTTTCTAGCATTAAATGAAATCGATTAAAACACATTACATTTTCATTTTTCAATAGAAATAAAGGAGTTTTATTCAGGCTCGGTCCGTTTCCTATTAAAAAAACTCTTTGCCCTTTATATTTATCCTTCAAACTGAGCCATTTTATGTTTTGATTTTTAGGATAGAATTTAGACAGCTTAATGATAAAATCAAATTTTCTAAACTTACTTGATAAGTATTGTCTAACCCCTTGCTGCTTTAATAGAATCAGTTGTTTATTTAACATCGTTATATTTTAAAATTGACAACCCAATAAAAAACATGAACAAATACATCCACATTACATTAGCTATGTACACATTTTCAGTCACTCCAATCATGATGTAAGAAATTACCATTGCAGATAATACTTTATACATGAGTGCCCTCTTTGTTTCTTTCAAAGAATTGAAGGCCGTCACCACTAATGAAATGAGTAGATAAAAGAAAAATAATGCTGGTAGTATTCCAACAGAACTTGTATGCCCTAAAAATTCATTATGTGATGAAAACTCATATCTGTACAATAAAAACTTATATCCTTTAATGTCAAATAAGCTATTGGAATGCTCCATTGCTGTTAAATAGTGTGCGAGTCTCGTATCGAAACCGTAAAGTGAATTATTTGATTCAAATGACAATGTCAAAAACCTCTTGAAGAAGGTGTTGACATATGGTATTTCTAGAACATTGACATTGACAGCAAAAACAAACAATACTACACACCAAAATATGATTGAGGAGAATTTAAAATTAGTCGATTTAAATTTCCAAAAATAAAACACTAGAATCCCTACTAAAGTTACAACAGCTGATCTTGAAGAAAGAATCAAAAGCATGGATATTAGTATTGTGAGATATCCTATTTTGAAAAGTCTTTTCTTTAAAACAAATATGGCCAAAAAAACACAAGTTAAAACCAAAAGAGACAAGTTTGTCTCATTCATGAATGAATAGTCAAGTTCCGATTTAATTAGCAATTTATTTCGAGAATTATAGTAATAATTATCACTAAGGGACAAGGAAAATGAACCTGAATAATCCTTAAAAAAAAGGTAAAAACTAAATGCCGTTAATAGAAACAGTAGAAGTACCACTATTTTTTTTTCTAAAAACCGGAGTTTTGGAGTTGATTTTCCTAAAAAATAAAAAAGAAAAGGCCCAATGACATAGGTGAGTATTTCTTTACTTGCGTTAACATTTATTAACTGTAGATAAAATATAGATACGATTACAATATAGTATAGTATAAGAACATCTAATTTAAAAAAACGAATGGTCTTTCTACCGTTTATTACTATGGCTAGGCCTCCGAGTAAAACGGAATATGCTGGGGTGAAAAATAACCCGGCAGCGAAAATGACTAACAAGATAACTAAATTAAGCATTCAATAAGTAAACCAAAAATTGAACTAACACTGCAAAAAGCAAAATAATGATGTTTATTTTTTCAAAACCCCAAAATTTTTGACTCAAAGAACGAAGAGAATATTTAACCGAAACCCATGTATGACAGCCCAAATATGACACCAACATCGCAATTGGAAACGCGTACAATTGTAATTCTTGGAATAAAAGCAACGAAACAATCACAAATATTAATCCTGAAATAGAATCAACGATATGAGAGATAATATGGTTGGTTGTCAAATAAAGTTGTAAATGCATAGCTCCATATCTATGGACAAAAAACGCAATGGACAGTAAAATCCAAAGATCATAACTTACAAACTGCGCATTGGATCCGATCATAGCCAAGATTTTATTTGAAACAGCGCCTATCACTATTGCACCGAGGAGAAAGGTTCCATTAGACAATGTCATGTTCTTTTTAGACACTTTAATTAAATCTTGTAGATTATTCTCTGCTCGTAGTTTTGCCAATAGTGGAATCTTACTGTAAAACGGAGCTTTAGAAAAATCCCTCAAAAGAGTAAGTACTCTTAGTGATAACAAATAAGAATTTACTGAAGCCGTACCCCCTATTTGTGCATAAATGATTCCTGTAAAGTTGGTAAGACCTATGGACAGAATACCTGAGACTCCGTTTTTCCAAGCCAAATTAAATAGTTTCTTCAAGAAGGAAAAGTCCATTCCTCTTGACTTGAATCCAGATATTTTATTGTCATTAATTCTTTTTGATAGATAGAAATTACGTGCCAAGTTGATGATCAACCAGGTTTTCTCAACAATAATCAATGCTAGGATTGTTGGGTAAAAATATAGTACCAATAACTTTGAAAAAACCGTTATAAAAGCAAAATAGCCTTCAACTTTTCTAATTAGGGCAACTTTATTAAATCCTTCGAGATAACAGACATAAATTTTTCCATAAAACCCAATAGCACTTGTTACCAAAACGAAAATCCAGGCCATCCATAAAGAATTAACATCTTCATTGAGATGAATAGACTTGGTGACCAATAGGGTCCCAGTCGTTGATAAGATCAGTAATAAAACAAAAGAAATGAGTAGGTAGATTTTTTTCATAGCAGAAAAAATCCTCTCAGTCAAGTCCCAATTAACTGCTTTATTTGTAACTTTTTTAGAAGTTGCTTTGATCTTGTCAATCGAATCAAGACCAGCACTAGCGAAAGAAAACACTCTAACAAAAGTAGATTTAAAGCCAAAATCTATGATGTTAGAAGTTGCTATAATTGTAATGAATAGAAAGTATACAGCTAATTCATTTTCGTTGAATTTACTTAAAATTAAAGGTAGGACCAGCAATATGTTCAAAATCTTTGAACTAAAGCTAAACCAAGACATCAAAGTAGAAGAATTGAATATCTTGTGGTTAAGAGATCTTTTAAAATTTTTATTAAACATTAAAATCTTTCCGCCTAAAGCCTTTTATAGATCGTTGACTTTACTTCTTTCTTTCGAAGCTATCGTCTAAACCTTTTCTTAGGAAATTGAAATCAGTCCCGTAAGCAATTAAGTTATACCCTTCATTAGACTTTGATTGTAGTGCGTTTGGATTTGGGTCAACAATATGCAGTCCATATGGGAAATTCTCCTTGTCACATATAAACTGGAACTTCTTTAATTGTTCTTGCACGTCTTCTCTTTCAAACTCCCCTGGGTAACCCATAGATGCTGATAAATCATAGGGGCCGACGAGAACGCCATCGATAGCATCCAAGCCAATAATTTTTTCTAAATTGGCTATCGCTTCATGATGTTCTATCTGTGCAATAATCACTGCATTTTCTTTGAGCCACTCTTGATATTCTAAGAAAGTTGCTCCATATTTTTGGGCTCTCGAGAGTCCTACTCCTCTTTTTCCTGTAGGTGGATAATAGACAGAATCCACAGCTGCTCTTGCATCCTCTAATGAATTCACCATTGGAATAATTACTCCATCCGCTCCTGCATCCATCACATGTTTGATGATAACCTCATCATTTGAGCTTACTCTTACCAGAGCTGCAATATCATACGATTGAATCAAACGAATCAAATAAATGATACTCTCATTATTAAAAACATTATGTTCAATATCAATACACAACCAATCAAAATTGTATTGTGCTAACAACTCAATAATATTAGGAGACGGTATTGTTACCCAGGAACCCACCGTAAGTTTATTCTTTTTTAGAGAGTTTTTTAGTGCCTTATTTCTCATCGATATCTGCTATTATTGTTACAGGTCCTCCATTACCTTGTGCTGTTCTTACTGGCGCCATTATTAAGGAGTTGAGTTTGGTCTGCATACCAACATGATTTAAATCCATATCTTCAACAATCAAAAAATTATTACGCTCTCCTAGAAATGCTAGATGACTCACCTTTCCATGATCTCTGTGATTCCAAGACGTTAAAGATATGAAGTCAAAACCTATTGCTCTTAACTTTGGGAATCTATCTCTCAATACATCAGCCAAAGAACTATGCAAACCTGGATTGTCATTGTGATATTTATCCAATGTTCTATAATCTCCATATCCTGTTTTTATGATCAAGAACTCTACTTCTGAAGGTGTTTGACCCAATTCTTCCTCTGTAAGTGTAAATAACCCCCCTGAAGTTTGAATCTTCTCAAGAAAGTGAACAGCATCAAAGCAAAAGTCTTCGGCGCTGTAATCAAGTGTCTTTTTTCCTGATTCGTAAAAATGATGTGGTGTATCCATGTGAGTTCCCATATGGTTGTTAGAAAATGTCCAAGTACTTGTATTGGCCCCTACTCCGTTTACAATCTGACTCTGAGGTGCAATTGTAAATTTATCTCTATTCCCATAAGTAGGTGTATTTTCATCTAAAGCGTAAGAAAGGAATATTTTCATCTAGCCTTCTTTTTGTGTCATTAAAAACTCTGTCCATAAGAAATCATGCCACTCGTCAATATCGGCAGCCTCCAGATGGTCCATTTCAAAAAAATACGGATTGTCTCCTAATCTGTTTTGTACTTTTCTGTTAGTTTCTCTAGAGAAAATATACATACATGAGTTCTCATGATACAGGGGCTCTAATAACTGAGTTTGAATCAAATGTTTTGGATCGTGATTCACAGCTTTTCCATTTTTGAAATAATATCGCAGTTGAACTGGGGTTACGGAAAACAAAGCATCGTGTTCTGCACTATTCTCTATGTAGGCTTCAATGGCTTCGTCAATCGTTTCTGTTTTCAACAAAGGATTGGTAGAGTGTGTCTGAAGGATGATTTCATTCTGAGCATACTCAATATCGTGCGCGATTAAAGGCTGAATGCTCACCGCGTCACCTAACAAGTAATCAGGTCTGTCAATCACTTTGACAAAATCAAACCCCGAAACAATCTCTTTGATCTTTGGAGAGTCTGTATTGATGATTACCTCATCTACATACTTACTTCTTGAAAGCGATTCTAAAATCCAATGACAAACAGGTTTTCCGTTGAGTACTCTAATGTTTTTATTGGGCACTCTTTCACTGTTTCCTTTCATAGGAACCAATGCTGTAACTTTCGTGTTCTTCACTATATAGATACTTTAATGGTGATCTTCTTAATGACTTCTTTTACTCCAACTTTGTGTTGTGGTCCGTGACCGTCTTCTGGAAACATAATTGCAAAAATTCCATTTCCTATATCTACGTGTGTACCTTGTGCTGAAGGATCTTTGAAAAAGGTTCTATCTTTTGACTCATCATAAGGAATGTTCACATTCATCCCCTCAATTGGAGACCATTTTACACGCTCTAATCCTGTGGTTGGGTATTGAATGTCAATCACGTGTTTGTGCGACTCATATCCTCTTACAAATTCGTCTACTGTTTCATAAGAAGAAACAATGGCTTTTACATTGTCATTGATTGGATAGGTTCCTAATTCGATATCTTCTTTGGCATTTGCCAAGAATTGTAGTCCAGCATAGATGTCAGGAGATAATCCTTTGTATAATTCGATGTTTTTTAATGTATCTACTACCATAGGTCTGATTATAATTCGTTTGCAAAATATTCTTCCATCCAAGATCTGAAGATCGCATCGTTTTCGGTAAAATCCTTGAAAACCTTACCATATCCCTTATTCAAGATCAATCCTAATAACGGTCCTTTGTTCTTCTTGTCTTTGCTTAAGGCTACCAGATACGTATCAATGTCTAACCCTTTTACTAGGTCAGCATATCCATGCCAAATCTTTTCAAACAGTTCTCTTGAGTTTTGGCGAACCTTTGAGGTGATATACCCTTTTTTCATAGAAACAAAATTTGACATATCCATTCCGAAAGAAACGGCAATACCATGGGGAATTCCATAGTTCGTCAAACTCTCAATCGCATGACCGAAAGAATGTCCGTAGTTAAACACTTGACGTTCATTCTTGTCGTACTCATCAATTTCGATATAACTTTTCTTGATTTCAAGACTTCTAGCAATCACTCCTCCCAAAACATTCTTGTCGGTCAAAGCTCCTTCGTAATCTCTCTTGTATCTCTCAAAGTCTTCTTCACTTGCCACTACATAGTAGTGTGCCATTTCTCCTAAACCAGACTGTAACTCTTTGTGAGGTAAAGATTCTAAGAACTTAGGATCTACATAAATCTTGTTTGGCGGGTAGAATCCTCCAACTTGGTTTTTAAATTTCCCAAAGTTGATAGACGTTTTACTTCCAATACAGCTATCGCCTTGCGCCAACAAGGTTGTTGGGAAGAAATACCATTGTACTCCTCTGTATAAAATAGAAGCGATGAACGCAGTAACATCCTGAGTAATTCCTCCTCCTACAGCGATCAATCTGTGATTCTTTCTGAATCCTTTTTCAATCAATGTATTGATAACAGGTTCTACTTCCTGGTAGCTTTTCTGTGGCTCTGTTGCGTCAATTCCAATGTGCTTGAAGTCCGCCAAAGTTTCTTCAAACCACTCTGGATATAGGGTTTTCACCTTGTTGTCAATGATAATAAAATCTCCTTCTTTCAGCGCGTTTTCAAGTGTACTCTTTACGTCATCGATAAAATGAACTTCATAATCGTGAATGTTCGATTTTACTGTAAAGTTATATTGCAGTGTATCCTCCATCTATTGAAATGTTTTGTCCCGCCATGTACGAGTTTAATTCACTCGACAAGAACAACACAACTTTAGCGATTTCCTCAGGCATTGCCATCCTATTTTGTGGGATCTTGTTTTCAATTATTTTTAATTCTTCTTTTGTATTGGTTGTTGCCGTTAACTCCGTTAGCGTGAAACCAGGACTTACACAATTGACCAAAACATTGTGCTTTGCCCATTCTATTGCCAAAGTTTTGTTGATTCCTAAGAGTGCCATTTTACTGGTCGCGTAAGAAAGACGTCCAGGTCTTGTTACAACACTCCAGATAGAAGCGATGTTCACGATTCTTCCCCATTGGTTTTGAATCATTTTCTTTCCGAATGCCTGAGATAGCAAGAATGGTCCGTGAACATTGATCTCTTGAATCTTTTGAAAATCGTCATCAGAAATCTCAGTGGCTTCTGCTACAATGTTGATTCCAGCGTTGTTGATTAGAATGTCTACATTTTCAGTAGCCAAGGTACTCTCGATGAAGTGTTTTACATTAACAGCTTCATTCAAATTAAGTTGCAAGTATTTCAACGAAGGATTGTCATTCTCTTGATTCAACTTTTCAATAGTGTCAGGATTGGTTCCTGTTGCAAGGACATTAGATCCAGCTAACAGAAGTTGATCCACAATGGATTTTCCAATTCCTCTAGTGCCTCCAGTCACTATGGCAACTTTCCCTTTTAAATTGATTTCAACCGCCATTATTTTAATGCATTGATTAAGTTCTGAGCTGCATCTACTTCCATTTTCAGTTTTCCTTCTTTGGCGTACGAACCGATATGTGGAGTTAAGACAACATTTTCTACGCCACACAACTTTCCACTATAGGGTTCTTGACTGAATACGTCTAAAGCAACTGCAGATAGTTTGCCAGAAATCAACACTTCATAAAGTGCGTCTTCGTCTATCACCCCTCCTCTGGAAACATTTACAATAAAGGCCTCGTCTTTTAACAGGTCTAACTCCGTTTTGGTGATCACTGCCGAACCATCAGAATTTGCAGGAACGTGAATGGTGATAATATCACATGAAGTTAATAATTCCTTAAGATCTTGAATCTCAACTCCATTTTCTTTTGCCCAATCCTTATTTGGATATAAATCATAACCGGCCACTGTATTTCCTAAAGCTCGGAACATTTCAGCTGTCATTTTTCCAATACGGCCCAGTCCTAAGATTCCTACTTTCTTCTCAAAAAGTAAGTTCCCCGTTTGTTTCTTCCACACTTTATTTCGCAAATCATAATGCGCATTTGGAATTTTTCTCAGTAATGACATGGTCAAACCTAATGTCAACTCTGCCACTGCTCTTGTTGGACCATTAGGCGTATTCAATACTTTAATTCCCTTGCTTTCAGCATAAAGAATATCAACGCTATCCATTCCAACTCCTACTCTACTAATACATTTAAGATTAGGTAATGAATCAATCACTTTAGCGTTTAAACTTTCAACTCCAGCAACAATTCCAATGCAATCTTTTGCAAGATCGATGGTCTCGTCTTCTGAAAGTCTTCTTCCGTAAGGGTTTTTTACTACTTCATACCCAGACCCTTCTAATAGATCAAAAGGGTCTGAAGCAATTTGCCCAATTGAAGATGGAGAAGCTAATACTTTTATATTCATAATTTTTTTAAATTAATTATATCAGATTTCAAATCTCTGTGTTGTCATATACTCTTTGCACCAAAGATAAAGTATCGTAGGCATCTTGCAAAGTACCTTCTTTAACTTTTCCTTTTCCATTGACAGCATTCATAAACTCTTCAATTTCTAAGTCCCATGAATGATCGTTTTCAAAAGACACAATTGATTCTTTGGGTTTCCCCATAGCGAACGTAACGTCCTCGAACTCTCTACGTCCGATTACCAATTTTTCTGGAGCATAACTTCTAGTTCCTGATAGGATTCCATCCAAGTTCAAGTATCCTTCTTCAAAACACATTTCTAACAAGAATTTGTGTTTCCATTGGGTTGCGCTGGAGTGCATACTTGCAATCACATTGTTCTCCGATTGCATCAAGATAAAAGCGTTATCTTCTACTTTGATATTCCAGTATGCTGTTGTGATATAACTATTGATCTTGTTGAACTTCTCTCCTGAGAAATAACGCATCAAGTCTAACATGTGGATTCCTTGATCGATCAAGATTCCGCCTCCTGAATACTTTTTATAGTTTCTCCAGTTCTTATCGTAATCAATACTTCCTGCTTTTCCATATGCCCCTCTCATCCAAAGAAGTTTTCCCATTTTTCCTGAGTCAACTATTTTCTTCGCTTCCATAACAGAATAATGATATCTGTGATTAAACCCGTATTTTAAAATTTTTCCTGAGGATTCTAATGCTTCAAAAACAACATCAAGTTCTTCAACCTTCATTGCAGGAGGTTTTTCACAAAAAACATGAAGTCCTTTATTTAGTGCTTTTGCAGTATAATCAGCTAGAACGGTGTTGTATGCACATATGAAAATAGCATCTAAGCCGCAAGAAATTAAATCGTCATAAGAATTATAAAAAATCTCTTCTTTAATTTTGTTGTGCTTAACAACGTCATAAATACCAACTATTTCAACATCATTTCTTTTTGATAATATTTTAGCTCTTAATTGTCCAATTTTACCATAACCAGCAATTCCTACTTTTATCATAATTTAAAATTATTTGCATCCATATTTTGAGATTCTGTTTTTTTCCATTCTTCGATATCCATAAATTTATCTAAAAAGATGTGATGAAAAACTTGATGGATGCACTCAACCATACCATAAGTTTTCATAGGAACAAATAGTGAAAAATCTGAAAGTTGTTCTGTTTTGTTCCCTTCATTTAGCCCACTTAAACCAAAAGTAATAATACTATTTTCTTTGCAATACTCTAATACATTAACAACATTTATACTATTCCCGCTTGAACTTGTAGTTACAATTAAATCGTTAGAGTTTGGGGAATTTATTTTTAAAAATTCTAAAAAACACCCTTCAAAATCATAATCATTTGCTAAAGCTGTTAGCATTGCACTATCACTGAGACAAAGGGCTAGAATATCTCCATTTTTTGACCAATCTAAAGCCATATGATTAGAAAAAGCTGCACTAGCGCCATTTCCAAAGAAGAAAAGTCTTCCTCTATTATTTTGTACCAGTTTTGTTTTTGAATTTAATTCATCAAAAAAAGTTTCTGAATCCCTTTTGATTCCATTGACTTTGAATTGTGAATTTCTTAAACCTGATTCAATAGAATTAATGTACTTCTTTACATAATTTTTCATCTTTCTTAGTTATTGTTTCTAGTTAATCTTTATTAAAAGGCCCTTACTGTTTATTTAAAAATATTATTTCCTCAAATAATCGTCCTGAACTCTAACAATATCATCTTCATTTGAAGCTTCGGATGGATCGGTGTGCTGCCAGAACTCAGCAACTATTCCCCAGGTGTCAAGACCAATTAATCGATGCCGCTCTCCTTGTTGAAGAATGATGATTTCTCCTTCTTTAAATACTTTAACCGCTCCTTCAGTATCATCTAGACTACGAACGACCCCAATAGAGCCTTTTATAATTCGCCAGGTTTCTGCTCTTCTGTTATGGTATTGCCAAGACAATCTTGCCTGTGGTTTAACCAATAAAATTTTTGGACTAAGTTTTCCAGCCTTGCGAAGACTTTCTACATCGTACTCGTTAAAATAAATATTAGAAAATCTTTGTGCATCTTCTTCTTTAATTACAAAAAACCCTCCCCAAGGCCTGTTATGATCAAAAGAATCTATCTGTAATTTATGGCGCAATAAGCCTGCTTCAAATTCTATAAAAATATTCATTTTATTATCTCTGTATTAGTAAATCATTCAAGTAACGAAATCTAAAAAGATTATATAACTAGCTCACTAAAATAGGTTTATGGTTTAGCATTCGATCACTTCCAAAGCTTCCATTTATTCTTTTTGTCGGTGTTGTATTCTCCGTAGCCGTAGCCGTAGCCGTAGCCGTAGCCGTAGCCGTAGCCGTAGCCGTAGCCTCTTTTCTGGTCTATACCATTAATGAGTATGGCCATATTGTTAAGTCGTTTTTCGGTATATAAACTCTCTGGAACAACAAGTAAACGTTTGTCAAGGAAGTTCGCACGCGCTACATAAACAAACATATCCATATACTTATTAATTAATAGGGTGTCTGTTACTAAATTTACGGGTGCGGTATCCACTACTATATAGTCGTATTTGCTTCGT
>Ga0105350_10000828_pt1 | contig 20431 bp, 15 predicted proteins | sample EN1Hudsemesocosm_FD_83506 | JGI IMG/M metagenome (GOLD analysis project Ga0105350, IMG submission 83506) | Methane-oxidizing microbial communities from mesocosms in the Hudson Canyon - EN1E Hudson Canyon | ecosystem: Environmental > Aquatic > Marine > Cold seeps | place: Hudson Canyon... | reverse complement strand
CGTACTAATTGCCCGTGAGGCTTGACCATATAATCAAAGAGTTTTAGATTCATCGATGATTGATGGCTAAGTTAAGAAACAGCACGGATTGTATAGTGCAACCCTAGACGTGAAAGCGTTTATGGTTCGTGTGAAAACGCGAAGAGAAAGACCTTGAGAAAGCACAGTGATTTATCAGTTTATTTACCGACCCTATTTGAAAGTAGATCTGGCGCTGTTCATAGCAGAGTAAGACCGTTCTAGTTTCAAGCCAGTTTGCCTGGCGACCATAGAGACATGGTACCACCTGATCCCATCCCGAACTCAGTAGTGAAACGTGTCCTCGCCGATGGTAGTGTGGAGTTTCTCCATGTGAGAGTAGGTCATCGCCAGGCTTCAAATTAAACGCCCTGATTCGAAAGAGTCGGGGCGTTTTTCTATGTGTGATAAATACAGGCACTGGAAAAAATTTATTCAACACCCAGAATTGCTGTATAACACTATCTACAGAGACTTTACTAAAGGCCTCCGGAATGCAGGCTAATGGTGATCTGGAGCAAAGAGTCATATTGCAAATAAAAAGCTAGCGTTGATCACCGTTCAGTGCTCGATGGGTGCTTGTTCATATGAGCATTAAGTCGTATCAGCACCTTTTCGACGGAGTTATAATGTTCTATCACGGGATAGGTGTCTTCTGTGCGCCGAAAAGAAGCGGCGATCGCTCTCGTTTTGGATAAGCGAAATAGAAATTATCGTTTATCGCGAGGTCAGGTAACGCTCTGACGCCGATAAGTTTTTGCTGGCAAAAAAACACGGTAACAATTTTCTTTGTTATCATATTTTTTGCATACTATATATCAGTTATTGAAGAACCTACTAAAGGTAGCATATGTCATTAGAATCGTTATTGGTTTCGTTATCGGACGGAAAATTTCACTCGGGCGATGAACTCGGCCGTGCTCTCGGGGTGTCTCGCACGGCTATTTGGAAGCAACTGAAAAAAGTTGGCGAGCTCGGCATACCCATGACGTCTGTTAAGGGAAAAGGCTACTGTATTGATGGTGGGTTAGATCTGTTGGTGGAAGAGGATGTTCGGGCACATCTGAGTGCCGAGGCCAGAGAGTTAGTAGCGCAGATCGAAGTCATGGGCGTTGTGGATTCGACAAACGTCAGAGCGATGGAAAAGGCCCAGCTGGGTAAAAAAGGTTATGTGTGTACTGCGGAACAACAAACCGCGGGCAAGGGACGGCGAGGCCGAAAGTGGGCAAGTCCCTATGGCAGTAATTTGTATCTTTCCGTTTTGTGGGAGTTTGATGGCGGTGCCTCATCGTTAGAAGGCCTAAGTTTGGCGGTGGGTGTTGCTGTTGTCGATGCCCTTGCTAAAGCTGGAGTCGACGACGTGCAGCTTAAGTGGCCAAATGATGTACTGTATCAGCGGCGAAAAATGGCCGGTGTTTTACTAGAGGTTACCGGTGATGCTGAGGGACCTTGTCAAGTCGTTATTGGAATAGGGCTAAATGTAAAAATGCCTGAGTCTGCATCTACCTCAATCGATCAGCCCTGGGTCGATGTAACAAGTATTACGGAAGGCGATTCAAGGCGAAGTCTTTTGCTCGCTTTGTTACTAAATGAATTGATGCCGCTGCTCGAGAGGTTTGGGGCTCAAGGTTTTGGCGCCTTTCGTCAGCGATGGCAGGATCTGGATGTCTATTCAGGCCAGGAAGTTGTTCTAAAATATGGTCAAGAAACCATTCACGGTGTGGCGGAAAGCGTCGACGACACCGGAGCTATTTTACTGAGGACCGCTGAAGGTCTTCGTTCTTTTAACGGCGGAGAAGTCAGTCTGCGACCTGTGACTACTTGAGGCTCTGATAGTATGCCCATGGCAAGAGTATTGGAGTGTGATATTGGCAATTCGAGTTGTAAGTGGCGCGTGGTCGATTCTAGTCTATCTGTCTTGGCCCGAGGTGCATTCTTCCATAAAGATGGTTTTTCCGGGCTCCCTGACCTCGATAAGATAACTCGAATCAGGATCGCGAATGTTGCGGGTCAGCCGGTTGTCGACCGGTTGTTGGCGCAGTTACAGCCTGGTGGGATCGAGCCAGAATTTGCAAAAACTGCAAAAAATGCCGTGGGCGTTGTGAATACATATGCTGATTATTCTCGGCTGGGAATTGATCGGTGGCTAGCCGCAATAGCAGCCCATAAGGATTGTAATAATGCAGCCCTTGTCATCGATGTAGGCAGCGCCTTGAACGTCGAGCTGATCTCCTCAGCGGGTGACTATCTCGGCGGCTATATCGCGCCTGGTGCAGATATGATGCGGCGTGTCTTACTGGCTGACACTGGGCTGGTTCGTTTCGACAGCGCAGGGGCCGGAGATCATCTCGTTTTTGGGCAAACAACACAGGTCGCAGTAAACAGCGGGATTACTGCGGCTTTAGTGGGGGCGAGTCAAATCGCCATCGAAGAGGCACAAAAGCGCCTGGGTGAGCAAGTTTCTGTATTTGTCACTGGCGGTGGTTCAGCTAGCATCATTGATCGATTGGGTCATGATGTAGCTGACCGGCCAGATCTGGTATTGGACGGTTTGCGTTGGGTATTGCCCTAGGTCGTGATTACTCAATTCAAATACTTTCGGTCGAAACTTGCAGAGAGAGGCCTGCTGGCGTTCCTCGTATTTCAATGCCTAGAAGTTTTTCGTTAAAGTCTTCGAGTTTTCGTGGAGAATAACCCATTACCTTTACTGTTGTCCCTGTACAATCTGCCTGGTTGTTATAATTCACTGACGGATCATAAGGAAAAGAAAACGTGCGTTGGGTACTAATTGTTTTACTTATGTGTAATGGCATATATTTTTTATGGCAGAAATCATCACATCCTGTTGCAGAGCGTACTGATTCGCCTCAGTCAACGACCACACCTGGGCCTCATGAAAAAAAATTGGTTCTCTTAAGAGAGTTGGCGCTGACCGGTGGCGCAGTTATTCCCGCAAAACCGGGCCTGGAAATATTGCAGGCCGCCGATGCCAAAGATGATGGTACGGTTAATTCGCAGGAGTCCATCGAAACTGAGCCTCCAGAGAGTGCGCAGGCCAGCGCCGAGGCGTTTTGCTGGTCTATCGGCCCATTTAACGAGGCGGTGACTGGCAAGCAAGTTGCGAATAGGTTCGCAGGCCTTGGGGTCCTGATGGAGCTCGAGACCATAATAATACCCAGCGAGCCTGATTACTGGGTCTATATTCCGCCCCAGCCCTCACGAAAGGTGGCGATTAAGCTGCTGAGAGAGTTACAGTCTAAAAACATCGATAGCTTTCTGATTACGGACGGGGAGTTAAGTCGTGGCCTGTCCCTTGGCTTTTTTACTCAACAGGGGAGGGCGACGCGCCTTCACAAGAAAAGAGTTGACCAGGGCTACGACGCCAGAATTAAGATAGTTAGCCGGAGTTACAGTGAGTTATGGGGCGTCATTCGGGCTGAAGATTACTCGAAATTTTCTGATATCCAGTGGGAAAAAATCAAACAAGGAAATAAAGGACTAGAAAGACGTAAAAACTTTTGCGATAAGATTGCGTCGGTGGTCAACTTAGACTAGAATGCCGGCCTCGTTGAAAGTGAGGTTGTAGCTGGCGTAGCTCAGTTGGTAGAGCAGCTGACTTGTAATCAGCCGGTCGGGGGTTCGACTCCTCTTGCCAGCTCCATTTTTTCTTTCTAAGCGAGCACTGAGAGTTAATGTCAAAACAGCGACATTAGTTTGAAGTGATTAGGGTTTTCCGTTTGAAATGATCAAAGTCATTTTTAAATATGGAGATGCCCACTCCCGGAGGTGGGGTTCCCGAGTGGCTAAAGGGATCAGACTGTAAATCTGACGCGCAAGCTTCGGTGGTTCGAATCCACCCCCCACCACCATTTCGCGTAGGCTTTTAAGTCACCGTAAATGCTTGAATATTGCGGGTATGGTTCAATGGTAGAACCTCAGCCTTCCAAGCTGATGATGCGGGTTCGATTCCCGCTACCCGCTCCATGTGTTTGCTGCGCATGGCCAATTGCCGCGTTAGACTAACGCTCTGCGTGTTTTTGTTGCGCGCTGCAAAGATAGAAAGGATGTGCTCATATAGCTCAGTCGGTAGAGCACTTCCTTGGTAAGGAAGAGGTCACCGGTTCAAATCCGGTTATGAGCTCCAGGTTAGAAGCGTTCTCGACCATGAGGCGTGTTAGTTGAGCTTTTATGATAGTCAGCTTGAACGGAAAGGGTTTGCAGTCAGTCCGGAATAGGAGGGCTGATAGTTACAGGCCAGTGGCTCAATTGGTAGAGCACCGGTCTCCAAAACCGGTGGTTGGGGGTTCGAGTCCCTCCTGGCCTGCCAAAATATAAAAGCATCACTTCGTGAACTGTCGAAGCGGTGCTTTACGCGTTTTTGAAACGTAGAGAAAAAGAGCGTTGTCATAAAGTTAAGGTGGCGTAGGTTATTAGTAAGCAAAATTTGAAGATAGGGCGTCGAGAAGGCATGAACGCAAAAGCAGAATCTCATGGTGGCGGTTTAGATAGCCTTAAGTGGGTAGTTGTCGCACTCCTTATTATCGGTGCAATCGGCGGCAACATGTATTACGCAGACCAGTCTTTGCTATACCGCTCATTGGGTATAGTAGCGATTGCTGTAATTGCCGCGGTTATAGCAATTCAGACAGTTCAGGGTGCTGCATTTTGGGTTCTTGCGAAAGAGGCCCGCACAGAAATAAGAAAAGTTGTTTGGCCGACAAGACAAGAGTCGACGCAGACGACATTAATCGTTTTGGCATTTGTGTTATTGATGTCCTTAATTTTATGGGGTTTAGATACTCTGTTGGGGTGGATAGTCTCTATATTTATTGGTTAGAGATGAGCGGTTAGTTGTAGTAATTAACGTTAATTACTTAAGATTTATTGTTAGGGGTGACGAATGTCAAAACGCTGGTACGTAGTTCATGCTTATTCCGGCTACGAAAAGAAGGTTGCGAATGCGCTGAGAGAGCGGATTGAGCTGGCTGGAATGCAGGACAAATTTGGCGAAGTATTGGTTCCCTCTGAAGAAGTCATCGAGATGCGCGGTGGCAAAAAACGTCGTAGCGAAAGAAAGTTTTTCCCAGGTTATGTGCTAGTGCAGATGGACTTAGGGGACGACTCTTGGCATTTAGTAAAAGAAACCCCGCGAGTCATGGGTTTTATCGGAGGTAAGGCTGATAAGCCTGCGCCAATTACGGAAGCTGAAGCTAATGTAATTTTGCAGCGGCTAGAAAGTGGCGAAGCTCCGAAGCCGAAAACATTATTTGAGCCGGGTGAGATGGTCCGGGTAATCGATGGTCCGTTCAACGACTTTAGTGGTGTTGTTGAAGACGTCAATTATGAAAAGAGTAAATTGCACGTGGCGGTTCTAATTTTCGGGCGCTCTACGCCGGTTGAATTGGACTTTGGTCAGGTGGAAAAAGTTTAAAGTTAAAAAATTATTGAAAGAGTTGGTAGTGTTTTGGTTCGGCTTATACGGGCCAGTTTCCGTAGCGAATTCGCTCACTATTAACTATTAACCGGGGAGCCTAAGATCAGTCGTGAGGTTGTGAGGCGCTACTACCCAAAGGAGAAGTGAAATGGCGAAAAAAGTTGATGCTTATATAAAGCTACAAGTGCCTGCCGGTCAGGCAAACCCTAGTCCGCCCGTTGGTCCTGCTCTAGGCCAAAAAGGCGTAAATATCATGGAATTTTGTAAAGCGTTTAACGCAGACACGCAGGGCTTAGAGCCCGGCTTGCCAATTCCTGTTGTGATCAGTGTCTATAGTGATCGTAGCTTTACCTACATTACTAAAACCCCTCCAGCCTCCATTTTGTTAAAAAAAGCGGCAGGTATCACTAGCGGATCCGGCACACCAAATACGAAGAAGGTGGGTAAGGTAACTCGAGCCCAGTTGGAAGAAATAGCCACGGCAAAAATGCCAGATTTGACCGCTTCAGATATGGATGCGGCTGTTCGTACAATTGCAGGTAGCGCGCGCGCAGCCGGCATTGAAACCGAGGGTGTAGTGTAATGGCTAATTTATCCAAGCGTAAAAAGTTAATTAGAGAAAAGGTTGAGGCGGGAAAACTGTATCCCATTGAGGAAGCGGTTGCTTTGTTGAAGGAAGTTTCGTCCGTTAAGTTTGATGAGACGGTTGATGTGGCCGTTAATCTGGGTATTGATGCCAAGAAATCGGACCAGGTTGTTCGCGGTGCAACCAGTTTGCCTCATGGGACAGGAAAAGAGGTTCGCGTTGCAGTATTCACCTCTGGGGATAATGCGGAAAAAGCGAAAGCAGCAGGAGCTGATCTCGTCGGTATGGATGACTTGGCTGAGCAGGTTAAAGCGGGCAATCTCGATTTTGATGTTGTTATAGCCGACCCGGCGGCCATGCGTGTTGTCGGCCAGTTGGGTACGATTCTTGGACCCCGTGGTTTAATGCCCAATCCAAAGACTGGTACTGTAACTCCCGATGTCGAAGGCGCTGTTAAAAATGCAAAAGCCGGACAGGTTCGTTACCGTATCGACAAAAATGGAATTATTCACGGCGCTATAGGTCGTTTGAATTTTGACGCCGTAGCCCTGAAAGAAAATTTGGAAGCATTAGTTGTAGATTTGAAAAAAGCTAAGCCAGCTGCATCGAAAGGTATCTACCTTAAGAAAATGACCCTGACAACAACGATGGGCCCTGGTTTGGTATTGGATCAATCTTCTTTAGAAGTATAAAGAAGAAAACAGAACTTTGTGGTCTGTTGCTGTCTGTGGAGATTTCAATTTCAGTGTTATTGCTAAATTGACGTTTTTTCAGATAAAACGGACCGTCAAAGACCGTAGGAGTCAGATGCTGATTGTGGGTTTTTCGACGATTGGGTTGACTTAATACACGTTTAGTTATTCAAGAGTAAGTAAGTGAATACTAAAAGAAATCCTACGCAGACGGTGAAACTTCGTTACGGTTTGTAGGGCGGTGATACTGCTTTTTCACAAACACTTTAAGTACTAATAATACGTAAAGTAACAGGCGACCACCGAAAAACTTGTCTTAAGTGACCTCGGTTACTTACGGCAAAAAACTGAAACGATGAATGGGTAGTAATTATTCATCTAATTCTGGAGAAATATTGTGGCAATAGGACTCGAAGACAAAAAAGCGATTGTCGCTGAAGTCCAGCAAGCTGCTCAAGGTGCATTATCTGCAGTAGTTGCCGACTCTCGTGGCGTCTCTGTTGTTGATATGACTGCCTTGCGTAAAGAGGCTCGCGAAGCAGGCGTGAATATTCGCGTCGTTCGTAACACCTTAGCTAAGCGCGCAGTAGAAGGTACCGACTTCGAATGTTTAACTGAAGCATTCGTAGGGCCAACTCTTTTAGCATTTTCAACTGAACACCCAGGTGCTGGTGCACGAATCCTGAGTGCTTTTGCAAAAGGAAATGAAAAACTTGAGTTAAAAGCGGCTGCCTTTGAAGGTGAATTGACTGATATCGGAATGTTGGCAACCTTGCCTACTTACGACGAAGCAATTTCCAAACTGATGAGCGTGCTAAAAGAAGCGTCTGCTGGCAAGTTGGTCCGTGTTATTGCGGCCATTCGCGACCAAAAAGAACAGGAAGCTGCATAAACCGCCTTTTAGTAAAGTGTGTTATGAGCTTTTTTGAATTTACCGAGTGTTTTGTTTGTTAGCCGGGTTACTGATCCTAGCGTAAGCAAAGAACCCTCAAGATATAGGAATAGAATCATGTCTTTATCTCAAGAAGATATAATCAATGCAGTTGCAGAGATGTCTGTTAAAGATGTTGTTGCGTTAATCGAAGCAATGGAAGAAAAATTTGGTGTTTCTGCCGCTGCCGCTGTTGTTGCCGGTCCTGCTGGAGACGCAGCTGCTGCAGAAGAGCAAACTGAATTTGATGTTGTTTTGACAGCTGTTGGCGATAAGAAAGTTAACGTTATTAAAGCAGTACGTGCGATTACAGGTCTTGGTCTGAAAGAAGCTAAAGGTATGGTTGATGGTGCTCCGTCAACGATCAAAGAAGGCGCTTCGAAGGACGATGCTGAAGAAGCTAAAAAGCAGCTTGAAGAAGCTGGCGCAGCTGTCGAGCTTAAGTAAGCTGATAGTTGACGAGCGTCGTTCCGGTACTGAAACATTTAGTATCTGAGAGGCGTTAGGCTGACGGGAATCTTAGGATTATACTCGTCGGCCTTTTTCTGTTTTTAGGTTTTTACTTTGGCTGCTGCGCGATATTTCATAGATATTGCATTGTGAGTCAAATTAGAAACCAACCGGTTATAGTAAAGATATGTAGCGTCTTTAGGATAACGGGATAAGCTGATTTCAGGACTGTGATCACTCATCACACAACGAATGCTGGGGAGCGCTAATGGCCTATTCGTATACAGAGAAAAAACGTATCCGTAAAGATTTTGGTAAGATGACACATGTTATGGATGTGCCTTACTTACTTGCGATACAGTTGGATTCATACACAAAATTCACGCAGGATAACACTACTGTCGGCAATCGCGAGGACATAGGTCTTCATGCTGCGTTTAAATCAGTGTTTCCTATTGTCAGCTATTCAGGCAGTGCAGCGCTTGAGTATGTTGATTACATGCTGGGCACGCCCGCGTTTGATGTTAAAGAGTGTCAGCTCCGCGGCGTAACTTACTCCGCGCCGCTGCGGGTTAAAGCTAGGCTAATCATTTACGATAAAGAGTCAGCCAGCAAAACGATAAAAGACATTAAGGAGCAAGAAGTTTATATGGGCGAGATACCGCTCATGACTGATAATGGAACATTTGTTATTAATGGTACTGAGCGTGTTATCGTTTCACAGCTACACAGGTCTCCAGGCGTGTTCTTCGATCACGACAAAGGCAAGACGCACTCCTCAGGTAAGCTACTATATTCAGCTCGTGTGATTCCCTACCGTGGTTCATGGTTAGACCTGGAATTTGATCCTAAAGATCTGGTCTACGTACGAATAGACAGGCGTCGCAAGCTACCGGCGACAATTTTACTGCGGTCTCTAGGTTATGGGGCTGAAGAAATACTCGATATGTTTTACGATGTCGACGACTTTACTGTGGACGCAAAAGGCGTTTATAGCATGGCGCTTATCCCCGGCCGTCTGCGAGGTGAAGTTGCAGGATTCGATATTTTAGGTAAAGGCGGTTCTGTTATTGTTGAAGCGGGGCGTCGAATCACCGCTAAACATATTCGCCAGCTGGAAAAAGACAAAATTGTTGCGCTAACGGTTCCACCCGAATATATGCATGGTCGGGCCCTGGCGAAAAATGTCATTGACGAAAAGACCGGCGAAGTATTGATCGAGTGTAATGCCGAGGTGACGGAGGAGGTTCTTGAGCAGCTCTCCGAAGCTGGAATCACATCCATTCAAACTATCTACACTAATGAACTAGATTGCGGCTCTTTTATCAGCGATACACTGCGAATAGATCCTTCTCGCAGTCAACTCGAAGCACTCGTCGAGATCTACCGGATGATGCGGCCAGGGGAGCCGCCCACTAAAGAGTCAGCTGAAAACTTGTTTCAGAACCTGTTTTTCTCTCCTGAGCGTTACGATCTCTCTGCTGTTGGTCGCATGAAATTTAATCGACGTTTGGGCCGCGATGAAATTGAAGGTGAAGGCACGATTAGCAACGACGATATCGTCGATGTTGTTAAAATGCTGATTTCAATACGTAACGGTAAAGGTGTCGTTGATGATATCGATCATCTCGGTAATCGCCGTGTTCGCTCTGTCGGTGAAATGGCCGAAAACCAATTCCGAGTCGGTTTAGTTCGAGTCGAACGAGCTGTTAAAGAGCGTCTGTCGATGGCTGAGTCGGAAGGTCTGATGCCACAGGACATGATTAACGCGAAACCCGTAGCTGCAGCTATCAAAGAATTTTTCGGTTCATCTCAGCTTTCGCAATTTATGGATCAAAACAATCCATTGTCTGAGATTACTCATAAACGTCGTGTATCGGCTTTGGGGCCTGGTGGTCTTACTCGGGAACGCGCGGGATTTGAAGTGCGCGATGTTCATCCGACGCATTACGGTCGAGTCTGTCCGATAGAAACGCCAGAGGGTCCGAATATTGGACTGATTAACTCATTGGCGGCCTACGCGCGTACTAATTCCTATGGATTTCTGGAAAGTCCCTACCGCAAGGTTGTTAAAGGTGTAGCTACAGAAGAAATTGAATTTCTGTCAGCTATTAACGAAGCAGAATATGTCGTGGCTCAGGCTTCGGCGACGCTCGACAGTAATGGAAAGTTGATTGACGAGCTTGTATCTGTTCGTCATATGCACGAATTCACCGGTAAAGCGGCGAGTGAAGTTCAGTATATGGATGTCTCACCGAAGCAGGTGGTATCGGTTGCGGCGGCATTGATTCCTTTCCTAGAGCACGATGACGCGAACCGGGCATTGATGGGATCCAACATGCAGCGCCAAGCGGTTCCCACATTAAAGGCCGATAAGCCTTTGGTGGGTACTGGAATGGAGCGGTATGTTGCTTCTGACTCGGGTGTGTGTGAGGTTGCTCGCCATGGTGGTGTCGTTGATAGTGTTGATTCGGGACGTATTGTCGTTCGAATTAACGATGACGAGGTATCGACCGGTGAAGCTCCGGTAGACATTTACAACCTGACCAAGTACACCCGTTCGAATCAAAATACCTGTATCAACCAGCGTCCGATCGTTAAGAAAGGTGATGCTATTCAGCGTGGTGATATACTCGCTGACGGCCCTTCGATTGACCTGGGCGAATTGGCCTTAGGCCAAAACATGCGTATCGCATTTATGCCTTGGAATGGTTACAACTTTGAGGATTCCATTCTTGTTAGTGAGCGTGTGGTAAAAGAAGATCGGTTTACCACCATTCACATTCAGGAATTGACCTGTATTGCACGTGATACCAAGCTCGGTTCTGAAGAAATCACTTCGGATATTCCGAACGTTGGTGAAAGTGCTCTCGGCAAACTGGATGAGTCAGGCGTTGTATACATCGGTGCGGAAGTGGTTGCCGGTGATATTCTGGTGGGTAAAGTCACGCCAAAAGGCGAGACCCAGCTGACACCGGAAGAAAAATTACTGCGCGCCATCTTCGGTGAGAAAGCGTCCGATGTTAAGGATACGTCTCTTCGTGTTCCTTCAAGCGTGAAAGGCACCATCATTGACGTCCAGGTGTTTACGCGGGACGGATTGGAAAAAGACCAGCGTGCCTTGGAAATCGAGAAATCTCAGTTAGATCAGCATCGTAAAGATCTGAACGAAGAGTATCGGATTGTAGAGGGCGCTACATTTGCGCTGTTACGCAATACTTTGCACGGAAAGAAAATCATTAGCGGCGCTGGTCCTTTGAATTCAGCGGTTGTCGATGACGATGTACTCGAAGGGCTTGAAAACGACCAGTGGTTTAAATTGCGCTTTGCGGAAGACGAAATCAATGCGCAATTAGAGTCAGCGGAAGCTCAGTTGGATGAACAGCGCGCCCTATTGGAAGCGCGTTTTGAAGACAAGAAGCGCAAACTGCAAAGTGGCGACGACCTTGCTCCCGGCGTATTAAAGATCGTTAAAGTGTATCTCGCTATTAAGCGTCGCATTCAGCCCGGTGACAAAATGGCTGGGCGTCACGGTAACAAAGGGGTTATCTCCGTTATCATGCCGGTCGAAGACATGCCTTATAATGAACGTGGCGAGCCTGTTGACATCGTACTGAATCCATTAGGTGTACCCTCGAGGATGAACGTAGGACAGATACTGGAAACGCATCTCGGTCTTGCGGCTAAGAGTCTTGGTACCAAAATTGATGACATGCTTAAAGAGCAGCGTAAAATCGCCGAGGTACGGAGCTTTCTCGAGGATATTTACAATGGCGACGATGGCCACAAAGAAGACCTGAAGTCATTCACTGACGAAGAAATTCTGGAAATGGCCGGTAACTTGAGGGGCGGTGTACCGATGGCCACTCAAGTCTTTGATGGAGCGTCCGAAGCTGAAGTTAAGCATCTTCTCAAACTTGCCGATATGCCGGAAAGTGGTCAAATGCAACTGTATGATGGCCGCACCGGTGAGAGCTTTGACCGACTTACCACAGTTGGCTATATGTATATGCTGAAATTGAATCACTTAGTTGACGATAAGATGCATGCTCGTTCTACCGGGTCATATAGTCTCGTTACTCAGCAACCGTTAGGCGGAAAAGCGCAATTCGGTGGCCAGCGTTTCGGGGAGATGGAAGTGTGGGCTCTGGAAGCTTATGGAGCCGCATATACTTTGCAAGAGATGCTGACGGTGAAATCTGACGATGTTGTCGGACGGACCAAGATGTACAAAAATATCGTTGATGGTGACCAGCGCATGGAGCCTGGTATGCCTGAATCCTTCAACGTGTTGGTCAAGGAGATACGCTCTTTGGGTATCGACATGGAACTGGACACTGAATAAAACCATCGACAATCGATTATGGGTGAGGGCCCAATCATTTAGAGCAGGCCCTCGTCATAACGGAGGAACGGCGTGAAAGACTTATTAAATTTACTTAAACAAGGTCAAAACGAAGAGTTTGATTCTATCCGTATAGGCTTAGCCTCACCGGAAATGATTCGCTCGTGGTCATTCGGTGAAGTTAAAAAGCCAGAGACCATCAATTACCGTACTTTTAAGCCAGAGCGGGACGGTTTGTTCTGTGCCAAGATATTTGGACCAGTTAAAGATTACGAGTGTTTGTGTGGTAAATACAAACGCTTGAAGCATCGCGGAGTGATTTGCGAAAAGTGTGGCGTTGAAGTCGCCCCAGCCAAGGTACGCCGTGAGCGTATGGGCCACATTGAGCTAGCGAGTCCGGTTGCTCATATCTGGTTTTTGAAATCGCTTCCGTCGCGGATTGGTTTGTTGTTAGATATGACATTGCGTGATATTGAACGTGTTTTGTACTTTGAATCCTATGTTGTTATCGATCCCGGCATGACGACTTTGGAAAAAGGTCAAATGCTTAACGACGAGCAATATTTTGAAGCGATGGAAGAGTTCGGTGACGAATACGAAGCCATGATGGGCGCTGAAGCCGTTCAGCGTCTGATGCAGGCGATTGACGTTGGTCAAGAAATTGAGATGCTTCGTGAAGAAATTCCGGCGACCAACTCAGAAACGAAAATCAAGAAATTGTCCAAGCGCTTGAAGTTGTTGGAGGCATTACTGTCTTCAGGCAATAAGGCAGAATGGATGATCTTAAACGCATTGCCGGTTCTTCCACCGGATTTAAGGCCTCTTGTTCCATTGGATGGCGGCCGTTTTGCTACATCCGACTTAAACGATTTGTATCGACGGGTTATCAATCGAAACAATCGTCTGCGACGTCTGCTGGATTTGAACGCTCCAGATATTATCGTGCGTAACGAAAAACGTATGTTGCAAGAATCGGTTGACGCGCTGTTAGACAATGGCCGTCGCGGTCGTGCCATCACAGGCTCTAACAAGCGTCCACTCAAATCTTTGGCCGACATGATCAAAGGTAAGCAGGGGCGTTTCCGTCAAAACTTACTCGGTAAGCGCGTCGATTATTCTGGTCGTTCCGTTATCGTGGTTGGTCCGACATTGAGATTGCATCAGTGTGGTTTACCGAAAAAAATGGCATTGGAATTATTCAAGCCGTTTATCTTCGGTAAATTGGAGCTCCGCGGTCTCGCGACTACAATTAAAGCGGCCAAGAAAATGGTCGAGCGCGAACCCCCAGAGGTCTGGGATATTCTGGCAGAAGTTATCCGTGAACATCCGGTTATGTTGAACCGTGCGCCAACCTTGCACCGATTGGGTATCCAAGCCTTTGAACCTGTGTTGATCGAAGGTAAGGCCATTCAGTTACACCCTTTGGTTTGTGCCGCGTACAACGCCGATTTCGATGGAGACCAAATGGCAGTGCACGTGCCTCTGACAATCGAAGCACAGCTCGAAGCTCGCGCCCTAATGATGTCGACCAACAACATCTTGTCGCCTGCGAACGGTGAGCCCATCATTGTTCCGTCGCAAGATGTCGTATTGGGCTTGTACTGGATGACTCGGTCGCGGATTAATGTTCCTGGTGAGGGAATGGTATTTGCCGACGCGCAGGAAGTGCATCGCGCTTATAACTCTCGTAAAGTCCATTTACAAGCGCATATTAAGTGCCGGCTTACAGAAGTTAGTATTGATGAAGCGACTGGCGAGCGCCACGAAACGACATCGATTATCGATACCACTGTGGGCCGCGTTCTGTTGTGGCAAGTTGTTCCAGCGGGCCTTCCGTTTGAATTAGTGAACAGCCCAATGGTAAAGAAATCAATCTCAGTGATATTGAATGAGTGCTACCGTAATGTTGGTCTGAAAGCGACAGTTATTTTCGCGGATCAGTTAATGTATACCGGTTTCGCTTATTCGACTCGTTCGGGTGCCTCGATTGGTGTTAACGATTTTGAAATACCGGCAGAGAAAGCCCAAATCATCAGCAACTCAGAGGCTGAAGTGATTGCCATTGAACAGCAGTATTCTTCTGGTCTGGTGACACAAGGTGAAAAGTACAACAAAGTCGTTGATATTTGGTCCCGTGCGAACGATATGGTGTCGAAATCGATGATGGACGGCATATCTAAAGAGTTCGTGACTAACAGTAAAGGTGAACAGGAAGAGCAGGCGTCTTTCAACTCAGTCTTTATCTATGCGGATTCCGGTGCTCGTGGTTCACCAGCGCAGATTCGTCAGTTGGCAGGAATGCGTGGTTTGATGGCCAAGCCTGATGGTTCGATCATTGAAACACCTATCACCGCTAATTTCCGTGAAGGCTTGAACATTCTTCAGTACTTTATTTCGACTCACGGCGCTCGAAAGGGCTTGGCAGACACGGCTCTTAAAACGGCAAACTCTGGATATTTGACTCGTCGATTAGTTGATGTGGCACAGGATCTAGTCGTCACAGAAGACGATTGCGGTACGGATGAAGGTTTGTTAATGACGCCGGTTATCGAAGGTGGAGACATTATCGAAACCTTGGGAGACCGTGTTCTTGGTCGTGTTGTTGCCGAGGATGTCATGATTCCTGGTACTAATGAGATTGGTTTCGCTGCTGGTACTTTAATCGACGAGCAAGGGGTCGCCCATCTCGAAACGATGAGCATTGACGAAGTTAAAGTACGTTCTCCCATTACTTGCGTAACGCGCTACGGTTTATGTGCAACCTGTTACGGTCGCGATTTGGCGCGGGGTCATGTCGTCAATAAAGGCGAGGCGGTCGGTGTAATTGCGGCTCAATCAATCGGCGAGCCAGGTACACAGTTAACAATGCGTACATTCCACATTGGTGGTGCGGCTTCGCGAGCAACCGCAGTTGACAGCGTGCAGGTTAAGCAAGACGGTACGATTCGACTGCTGAACGTTAAGCTTGCGAATAAGTCAGACGGTACTTTCGTCGCGGTAAGCCGTTCTGGTGAAGTGGCTGTTGCCGACGAAAATGGTCGTGAGCGCGAACGATATAAGCTTCCTTATGGGGCATTAATCAAATTAGCAGACCAGAGTAAAGTTGCCGCTGGCGATGTTATTGCTACTTGGGATCCGCACACTCACCCAATTATTACGGAAGTGGCGGGTAAAGTTAAATTTAGTGGCATGGAAGAAGGTATCAGTGTTAAACGTCAGACCGATGAATTGACTGGTCTCAGCTCTATCGCAATTATTGATCCTGCGGAACGCCCCGTTGCTGGACGAGATACTCGGCCTGGTGTGACCTTGGTAGACGAAAAAGGTAAGGAATTGTTTCTCGCTGGAACCAATGTTCCCGCTCATTATTTCTTGCCAGCAAACGCGATGGTTGGTTTGACTGACGGAGTTGACGTTGGGGTAGGTGATGTTATTGCACGTATACCTCAGGAAAGCTCCAAAACTCGTGATATCACCGGTGGTTTGCCTCGAGTTGCCGATCTATTTGAAGCTCGTAAGCCGAAAGAGCCCGCTATTCTTGCGGAGATTTCGGGTACTGTTAGCTTTGGTAAGGAAACAAAGGGTAAGCGGCGCTTGGTCATTACGCCGTCTGATGGCAGTACCTATAAAGGTGCTGATCACTATGAAGCGTTGATTCATAAGTGGCGTACTTTGAGTGTGTTTGAAGGTGAGCACGTTGAGAAGGGCGAAGTCGTATCTGAAGGACCTCCAAGTCCACACGATATTTTACGTCTTAAAGGTGTTGAAGAGCTTGCCAGATACATTACAACAGAGATTCAAGAAGTCTATCGTTTACAGGGCGTTAAAATAAACGATAAGCATATTGAAGTCATTTGTCGCCAAATGTTAAGGAAAGCTGACATCACTAACTCTGGAGATTCCACCTTGATTAGAGGGGAACAAGTCGAGTTTACGCGTGTTCTTATGGAAAATGAGCAACTCAAGACGGAAGAAAAAATCCCAGCTGGCTACGAACGTATGTTATTGGGTATAACGAAAGCTTCTCTGGCGACGGAATCGTTTATTTCCGCGGCATCGTTCCAGGAAACAACGCGAGTGTTGACGGAAGCTGCTGTTACGGGTAAACGTGACTATCTCCGTGGTCTGAAGGAAAACGTGGTTGTCGGACGTCTCATACCAGCGGGAACAGGTTTGGCTTATCATGCGGAACGCAAGCGTCGTAAAGAAGAGAAGCTCGAATCGAAAAATGAAACCACAGTGAGTGCTGCTGATATTGAAGCGGCATTAACCGAGGCTTTAAGAGAAGAAAGTTAATTGTGGCGTAAGTGATCAACGCTTCCATCACAATTAGGCTTGACTATGGCTGAGGGCGTCTATAAGATTCGGCCTCCGCTATTTAACGCTAAACTAATCTGTGCGTCGGCGCTGGCTTAAAAGCCAATATCGGCACCAAAGGTTAGTTTAGGGTAGTGTTTAATGGTGTTATTAATTTAATTTTGGAGTTTGTTTAATGGCAACGATCAATCAGTTGGTTCGTAAGCCCAGAAAACGTATTATTGAAAAGAGCGATGTTCCTGCATTGCAGGCGTGCCCACAGCGTCGTGGTGTATGTACTCGTGTATACACTACAACGCCGAAGAAGCCGAATTCAGCTTTGCGTAAAGTTTGTCGTGTTCGTTTGACCAATGGTTATGAAGTGACTTCATATATCGGTGGTGAAGGACATAACTTACAAGAGCACAGTGTTGTATTGATTCGCGGTGGTCGTGTTAAGGATCTGCCAGGTGTGCGTTATCACACTGTTCGTGGCAGTTTGGATACATCAGGTGTGGCCAGTCGTAAGCAAGGCCGTTCCAAGTATGGTACCAAGCGTCCTAAATAATTCGTATAACAAGTAGGCCTAAGTGCACTGCACTGAAGGACTTCGCTGTTGTAGGAAGAGAATACGTTTTCAAAGCTTAAATTAACATTAACGGTTTAAAAGTAGATACGATTTAACGCGGTAAAAGCCAGCGTTTAAATTCGTAAAGACATTTCAACCTTAGTAAGGCCAAACCCCTGCTACCCACGCCTCCAAGCCTTTGGAATTTGTGGCAAAACAGTGTTTGGAAAACCTGAAGATAAGGGCTTAATACAATGCCAAGAAGAAGAGTTGTCGCCAAGCGCGAGATATTGCCGGACCCCAAATTCGGAAATCTTACCCTTGCCAAGTTTATGAACCACGTTATGATCAGTGGAAAGAAGTCTGTAGCAGAAAGTATTGTTTACGGCGCACTAGACATAGTAAAAGAACGTTTAAACAAAGACCCATTGGAAGCTTTCGACGAAGCGCTCGAAGCTATTGCCCCAATGGTTGAAGTAAAGTCTCGCCGAGTCGGCGGTGCTACCTACCAAGTACCTGTAGAAGTTCGTCCATCACGACGTCATGCTCTAGCAATGCGTTGGTTGGTTGAATATTCACGTGGCCGCGGCGAAAAATCAATGCGTCAGCGATTAGCTGGTGAGATAGTGGATGCCTCTCAAGGTAAGGGCTCTGCTGTTAAAAAGCGCGAAGACGTTCACCGTATGGCCGAAGCCAACAAGGCTTTCTCGCACTATCGTTTCTAGTGCTATGTATTAGGAGCAGCCTGGTCTTGCGCTGCTTCTAAACTACTTATTTTATTGAGGTTAGACAGTGGCACGCAAAACGCCCATCACTCGTTACCGTAACATTGGTATCTGTGCTCATGTAGACGCGGGGAAAACCACGACTACGGAGCGGGTGTTGTTCTATACGGGTTTGTCGCACAAAATCGGTGAAGTTCACGATGGTGCTGCTACGATGGATTGGATGGAGCAAGAACAAGAGCGTGGTATCACTATAACCTCAGCTGCAACAACGTGTTTTTGGGCAGGTATGCAGCAACAGTTTGATCAGCATCGCGTTAATATTATCGATACCCCTGGACACGTCGATTTCACCATTGAGGTGGAGCGGTCGTTGAGGGTGCTCGATGGTGCAGTCGTCGTTTTGTGTGGATCCTCAGGCGTGCAGCCCCAAACTGAAACAGTTTGGCGCCAGGCCAATAAGTATGAAGTTCCCCGCATGGTTTTCGTCAATAAGATGGATCGTGCCGGCGCGGATTTTATGGCGGTCGTTCACCAGCTGAAAGACCGTTTAGGGGCGATGGCTGTTCCCCTTCAGATGACAATCGGTGCTGAAGAAGAGTTTAAAGGCGTTGTCGATTTAGTGAAGATGAAAGCGATACTCTGGAACGAAGCCGATCAGGGCATGACTTTTGAGTATGGCGATATTCCCGCGGAATTACTCGACCAGTGTGTCGAAATGCGTGAGTATCTCGTTGAATCTGCGGCGGAAGCTACCGATGAGATGATGGATAAATACCTTGAAGGCGTCGAGCTTAGCGAAGAAGAAATCGTCGCCGGCATTCGCAAGCGTACAATAGCTAACGAAATCGTGCCGGTGGTTGGCGGTAGTGCCTTTAAAAATAAGGGTGTACAGGCAATGTTAGATGCTGTGATTCAGTATTTGCCTTCTCCCGAAGAAGTAAAAGCGATTGAAGGCACTCTCGATGACAAAGAGCAAACGATGGCGACTCGTAGCGCCGATGACACGGCGCCGTTTGCGGCCTTGGCGTTTAAAATTGCAACTGACCCGTTTGTTGGGACGTTAACGTTTTTTCGGGTCTATTCTGGAAAACTCGAAAGCGGAAATGCAGTTTATAATTCCGTGAAACAGAAAAAAGAGCGTGTGGGCCGAATGGTCCAGATGCACTCTAATGACCGAATCGAAATTAAAGAAGTGCTGGCTGGAGATATAGCGGCTGCCATTGGATTAAAAGATGTTACGACAGGCGATACTCTTTGTGCCGTCGATGGCGTGATAGTACTAGAGCGCATGGAGTTCCCGGAGCCGGTGATTTCTGTAGCCGTCGAGCCCCGGTCAAAGCCCGATCAGGAAAAAATGGGAATCGCGCTCGGTAAACTTGCCCAGGAAGATCCATCGTTTCGGGTAAGAACAGATGAAGAAACGGGCCAGACGATCATTTCTGGAATGGGAGAATTACATCTCGATATCCTCGTAGAGCGCATGCGTCGCGAATTTACTGTCGACGCTAATATAGGAAAGCCCCAAGTTGCTTACCGTGAAGCTATTACAAATATCAGCGACATAGAAGGTAAATTTGTGCGGCAGTCCGGCGGTCGCGGTCAGTATGGGCATGTTTGGGTTAAGTTTGAGCCCGGTGCGGATGCTAACGCCGAGGGCTTAGAGTTCGTTAATGAGATAGTCGGTGGTACCGTCCCGCGCGAATATATTCCCGCTATAGAAAAAGGTATCGCTGAGCAGATGCAAAACGGTGTTTTAGCGGGTTACCCGCTGCTGGGCCTGAAGGCGACGCTCTATGACGGTTCTTTTCACGATGTAGACTCGAATGAGATGGCTTTTAAGGTTGCAGCTTCTATGGCGACCAAAAAACTTGCTCAGCAAGGCGGTGCTCAATTGTTGGAGCCGATCATGAAAGTTGAAGTAGTCACTCCTGAAGAAAATATGGGAGACGTGGTCGGGGATCTTAATCGCCGCCGCGGAATTATTTTAGGTATGAACGAAAGTGCAATGGGTAAAGTCGTTGATGCTGAGGTGCCACTGGGTGAAATGTTTGGTTATTCCACTGATTTGCGAAGTGCAACTCAGGGGCGCGCCACGTTCACAATGGAGTTTGAAAAATATGCTCCGGCACCGAACAATATTGCGGAAGAAATAATCGCAAAAAACCAAGGTTAACTTTTTTAACATTTGACGAGGTAATTAGCTGTGGCTAAGGAAAAATTTGAACGCACCAAACCGCACGTCAACGTCGGTACTATCGGACACGTTGACCATGGTAAAACAACACTAACTGCTGCTTTGACGCGGGTAGCCGCTGAAGCTTCAGGTGGGTCGGCGATATCTTTCGATAATATTGATAATGCGCCAGAAGAGCGTGAGCGCGGT
>Ga0105350_10000826_pt1 | contig 20447 bp, 1 predicted proteins | sample EN1Hudsemesocosm_FD_83506 | JGI IMG/M metagenome (GOLD analysis project Ga0105350, IMG submission 83506) | Methane-oxidizing microbial communities from mesocosms in the Hudson Canyon - EN1E Hudson Canyon | ecosystem: Environmental > Aquatic > Marine > Cold seeps | place: Hudson Canyon... | reverse complement strand
CCATATTTATATCTGTAGACCCCTGCCTTTTCGAGACACGAGAGTATCGTTTCTGAGTTCGGAGCATCATAAAGAATAGTCACCTGTAGGTTAGCCCGAGCTAAATCAATTGAGCGTTCGTACCCAATCCAGGACTGATCAAAAGCGGAGTCATGATGCCCGACTAACATCAATTGCCTGACATTTAAATTCTTTGAGTTTAAGACCGTGAATATACCCTGTACAGCGTTTCTTTCTTGCTTATCTTCAGGTCGGTAGATAAGGAGATTCACGCCATTCTTACTAGTTTTCCTTGGGCAATCGGTAGCCCAATCACTTATTTTTGGAAATACTTTCCAATTTTTACCTTGCTCGATGAAGTGACCAGCTAACATTTGTTGAAGCTCATCTTGAACTCCGATATACACAACATTCCCAGCTAGATAGGAAGAGCTGCCTAACTGAATGGAGCTCCAATATTCTTGATATAAATTCAGAGTTGGCTGCTCTAAAGACTTATTTGCCTCAATAAACTCAGGATTTCTACTGTTCTTCCTTAAAGTAAGTCCTGAAATTTTGACACATATTCGGCCATCCTCATCACACAAATCAATGTCCAGTTGCTGCACATTATTAGTAGAAACACTATTATTTGAAAAGCGAACCAAGGCATACATAATGGCAGTGCAGGCATTGATAATTTCAATACCATCAAGTGAAATGGGCTGGCTGATCTGTATTAACTTAGTCCTGTCACGCCCCAAATTAACCGGCTCCATGGCCAAAAGCATGGCAGACTGAAAAGCACTAGCGACAAAACTAGGGTGAAGCACATAATTATTCTGTTTAGTATTTAGCGACTCAGGAAAAGACAGTTTAGAAAGTAACTGAAGCCCACCTTTGTGTACTTCCTGTATCCCTTTAAAAGCCCCACTAAAGACCATACCAGCGGCTTGGAGTCTTTCATAACACTGATCAGCACTCAGTCGGCCTTCGTCCATTTGAGATTGAAGATTTACAAGGTCTAGTGAGAAAGAATTTTGAGATTTTATGAATTCCGCTCGCCCTTGGGAGTGCACTATAGATTCATCACCGTTACCAGATTGTGAATGTATCTCGTAATGAACAATACCGTCATCATTTGTGAATAATGATGTATGGATTTCATTCACTTCATTACTGATACAAAAAGGTTTAGCCCAAATAATGTCATTGATTACAAGAGACGTATCTACAAGTTCACATTTATCTTTCAATTCTGATATAGCGTTTATGATAGCCGCATAAGCCATCTCAATATAACTCACAACAGTTAGCGCTTTTTCGCCATTTGAGTTATTCACTTCAAAAAATAATTCATTTCCAGTGAACGTTGAAGTAAATCTCAGTTCGTTCAAGCGCGACGTATTCACATGAATTAATGGGTGCAGCTGCGAACTACCCTGTATATTCAAATAATATTCATTTAAATATTCTTTGGCATCGGTTTCACTAATATTACGTTTTTTGAATTCAGCTAGTATGTAAGATGCTAATTTCATTTTAAATGTACCGCTTTATCTTGATTAAAATCATCGCTTAGAAATAGATCCATGTTCATTGTCATTTGTTATGATCCATTTTCTGCAGTTGTTGTGTCAGAGGAAATAACCCCCAAATGCTTAACCTCATCAATAAGACTTTCAACCAAGCTATTTACGTTATATATTTCGTTGCTGGAATGGCGGGAAGCTAGGGGAATAGCGATAGTTTGAGGTTCAGGGTGGGTAAACCAATATCGATCTTTCGCAAAAGGGTAAGTTGGTAAGCTAATGCGAGCTGGCTTGGCATCTATATAGAGTTTATTCCAATTGAGTACTAATCCTTTTGTCCACAAATCCAACAACTTTGAATATTTCTTTTTAGACATCCACTTTTCAAGTGCTTCTTGCAACTCATCATCAGTTGAAAATACAGATAAAGCTTCTTTGTTACGTTTAACTTGTCCTTGAAAACAATCTTCTATAGCTTCATTTCCAGATAAAAAGTCAGTTAATTTTTCTTCTAGTTCTTCAAGTGAAGAGACGATAAAACCTAGTCGTTCTTCCATAGCATCTCGGCCAATTTGGAGAGTATATGCAATTGAGTTTAAATTTTGCGTTGGCTTTACAGCCCGTGGTTTAGAGACCCTTGCTTCAGAAGAAGTTAGATTCTGACCCCCTATCGACTCTGTCTCTAGGCAATACTGGACCAAAGTTTCAATCGAATTCTGTGCTAAAAAGTCATTTAGACCGAGTTCTAAATCAAGTTCTTCACAAAGAACCTCATACAATTCAGTCATTTGAATAAGTTCTGCGCCTAATTCAGAAAACGTCAGACTTTGATCAAGATCCTTTTTATCCAGCTCTAAAATAACTAACAGTTGATCACAAATTTTAGTTTCCAGGCGAGATTTGAGCATCGATTTTTCATCATGCTCTTGCTTTACCGAGGGCAGAGTGTCCGGCCGAGTCTTAATATCATTTCCGTTTTGAATGAACGATAATAATCCACTTACTTGTTGCTTTAACTGCTCCTGAGTACGTGCCGATAAAGGAATTACCACTGGGCCGCTTGCTTCCATTTCTGCCTCTATTCCTGCATTCAGCTCTTCGCTGATGCCATACTCTTCCAAGATGACATGCGCATTACTGCCACCAAAGCCAAACGAACTAATACCCGCACGACGCGGTATATCTTGACCATCCTGACCTTTCAAACGCGCCCAGGTTTGAGCTTCTTGCACGATGTAAAAAGGGCTTTCCTTCAGATCAATAAACGGGTTTATATCTTGGCAATGCAGTGTCTTGACTAATTTCTGATGTTTGAACTGCAGCAATACTTTGATCACACCTGCGACACCCGCAGCTAATTCCAAGTGACCAATATTAGTTTTAACTGAGCCAATACCGCAGTGAGCAGACGCCGCCTTGTCATATCCCGCTTGTTGATATAAATCCTTAAATGCCTTCTTCAAACCATTAATTTCTATCGGGTCACCCAGCTCGGTTCCCGTGCCATGCGCTTCGATATAGGTAATGGTTTTCGGATCCAGACCCGCTTTGGTATACGCCGTGTTTATTAACGCAGCCTGTGCTTTCGGGTTCGGTGCCGTTAAGGAGTTTGCTCGGCCACCGTGGTTTTCAGCACTGCCTTTAATAAGGCCATAAATATGATCACCATCAGACTCGGCCTTCGATACAACCTTCAAAAACAACATGCCGACACCTTCACCGCGCACATAACCATTAGCGTCAGCTGAAAATGTTTTACATCGACCATCTTCACTGAGCATGCCCGCTTTATTGAAACTAATATGATTTTCTGGCGAAACAATCGTGTTGACGCCCCCGACGATAGCCGCATCACAGCTACCGTCATTCATCGCACTAATAGCGCGATGAATTGCCACCAAAGAAGATGAACACGCCGTTTCAATCGGTTCACTGGGCCCATGAACATTCAAGAAATAACTCATACGGTTGGGGCCCACCGACGGTACCTTTCCGGTTGAGCTATAGCCTTCGATTGGGACACCGGCATTCAAAATCAGACTACTGTAATCACTGCTTGTCGTGCCGACAAAAATACCAGTATTACTACCTGAAAGGCTGCTAGCTGAGTAACCTGCATCTTCAATAGCACGGTAGCTATAAGTCATCAACAAACGCTGTTGAGGATCCATTAATTCCGCTTCTCTTGGCGAAATGCCAAAAAACAGGGGATCAAAGTCCGCAACACTTTTGAGGAACCCACCCCACTTAATATTGGTTTTGTTAGCTTCTTTTTGAGGGTCGCCATATAAAGCCGTCCAATCCCAACGGTCTGACGGAATCTCTGTAATACAATTTGCACCACTTTCAAGATTTTCCCAAAATTGCTCTAAATTCTCTGCCCCAGGGAAACAACCACTCATGCCAATGACCGCAATATCTTCACGATCTGATGCCTTAGCGACAGTCTCGTCCATCATAAAGAATCGTGTTTTACGTTTTTCCAAAACGCTCGATAAGCTAGATGTCACCGCATTCGTAGCTTGAGAAACGGCTTGGGTTTGATGTGGCATTACCGGCACATCTGGTTGACGCTCAACATTCAAATGCTCAGAAAATACCTTTGTATAGTCCTGAGCCAAATAGCTTGCGAAGTTATCTAACCTTGAATATTCGAAGAATATGGTCGGTGCTAAATCCAACTTATATTGCTGATTTAACTGATTAGAAAACCCCGTTAGAGACACCGAGTCAAAACCGTAGTCATTTAACTCAGTATCTAAATCAATATCTTTAACCTTGATTTTCAATCGCTCCGAAACCATACGGAACAGCATCGTTTCAATTTTTGCACGTAAGCTACCCTGATCAATCTCAGCTTTGGCAGCACCTTTTGTCTCAACAGTATGACCCGCCGGAATGACTGAGCTAGTGTGAACATCCGCCTGTTCAGGCTGAGGCAACAGTAAATGACGGAGCTTTGAAGCAAGCCCTTCCATGACCAAGCGCTGACTAAAGGGTGAATTTAGACTTTGATAAAATGCGTTTAAGCCTGTTACCGTTTGCATGGCAACCATTCCCGTAGAGGCTGTCAACATGGCTTCGCTGGCCGCATCAACATGCATACCTCCTTCTTTCCATAGCGGCCAATTGATTGAGACGGTTTGACCTTGGCGCTGTCCTGACTCGGTCAGCTGATTTCGATAATACGCAAATTGATCCACAAAACCATTGGCGGCGGCATAATCAACTTGGCCTATATTGCCTAGGACTGCGGAGGTAGATGAAAATAGAACCAAAAAATCCAACGCTATCGTCTGTGTTGCGCTATCTAGGTTAAACGTACCCGCCACTTTAGGCGCCATCACTTGCCTGAACTCTTCCGTTGTTTTCTTCAGAATAAAGTTATCTGCAATGACCCCCGCACTATGGATGACACCGTTTAAACCACCATGCTTGGTTTGAATCTGGGTAATCAGGGAATTGACTTGCAGAGCATCGGTGACGTCCACCACCAGATAAGCAACATGGCCACCTAATGTGTTCAAACCGTCAAGAACCGACTGTTTATCCGATGACAATTCAGAACGCCCGGTTAACACAATATGAGTGCCTTTAGTCTGGGCGAGTATTTCCTTCGCGAATACCAGCCCCAGACCGCCTAAACCCCCAGTAATAAGGTAGACCCCCTTATCTTTGAAGGCGACCTTGCTACTTTGTCCATCTGTATTAATTTCTTCCCAGCTTGCTATAAAACGGTTTTCATTTTCATACTTAATAATAGATTGATCGCTTACCGTTTTATTTTCTTTCAGTTTAAGAGCAATACTTTGTAACGAATCAGCTGGGTTAACCTGAATCAATTGGCACTTAAGTCTCGAACTCTCAAGCATGGCAGTTTTTAACAACCCCGAGAGCCCAGTACTAAGAGAGGCTTGACCAGAGTTTGGCACTACAATTTGAATCAGAACCTTGCCTTTCAATTTACGTTCCAATAACACTCTTATCAATTCAAAAGATCGAATAGCATGCTCGATATATCGTTTATCAAACGAGACTTTATTTGACTCAAGCGCCACACACCGACTTCCCTTTAGCAACAACTCCAATTCATTTTTGCTTCTTTCATTTTCATGTTGCGGCAACTCACACAACATAACCAAATGCTCTGAGAATACTTCTTCAATACTATTTTCCGGGACTGTTTTAGCCTGCCATATAGGCTGCATTTGCACACAAGATACCTTAGTTTCCGGCGATGTTTCCTGCGGAATTTCTCGCTGCTCAGCACTCATAATCCTTGATGTAAAACCCTTCATCTGCACGCAGATATTTCCTTGCATATCACACAAATCTATATCCAGCTTTTGTACTTTAGCCGTCTCCGCATTACCTTTTTCGTGCCGCACCCACGCATACATGCCAATAGTACAAGGTCGAATAATGTCGATAGATTCCAGTGCAAATGGCAAGCTAAGTGCCGGTATAGAACCACGCTCTAAAGTGGCAGCATCAAGCACCAAGCCAATCGAAGCTTGTAGCGCGCTATCCATTAAACTAGGGTGTAAGACGTAATCGCTCTCGTTACTTCGCACAGACTCCGGCAATTCAAGTTTTGCCAATAATTGGTTTTCACCCCGATACAGCGTACTAATACCCTGATGCCCTATGCCGTAATTCAAACCCATCGCTTTGAAAAGGGGGTAACATTGCGCAGCACTCAACTCACCTTGATTCATTTGGCTTTGCAGGCCGACAATATCCAGTCCCGGCAACTTGACTGCGGCTTTGAACGACGCGATACCTTGGGAGTAAATAATTGCGTCATGACGGTTATCCGACTCGGTATAGATTTCATAATGAATCGCGGCTGCTTGCTCAGAACCGGTATACTCAGATGCGAGTGCAATATGCACTTGTGTTGCCGCTTTATTTACAATTAACGCTTTTGACCAAACAACACGCCTAAGGCAAAGAATGTTTTGTTGCGTGGCACGCTCGCCATCTCCACCCATTGCTTTTTCAATGGCCGCCCGCGCCATCTCCAGATACCCAACACCCGGCAGCACTTTTTCGCCGTTTACTTGATGATCATTTAAGAAGAATTCATCGCCCGTAAACGTTGAACTAAAACGTTGTACCGAGAAGTCAGAGGTATTTTCATGAACTAGAGGGTGAATAACTGAGGCCGGTTTATCTGATAACAAATCGACAACATTACTGGGTGTCTCAGACACCCAGTACCTTTCTTTGGCAAAAGGATAAGTTGGTAAGCTGATACGTCTGGGCTTAGTTTCTCCATATAGCTTTTGCCAGTCAATTTCCTGACCTTTTGACCATAAATCTAAAAGTTTTGAATATTTTTTACGGAGCATCCATTTATCGACCATTGCATTAAATTCATCATCAGAAGCAATAAACGCTAACGCATCATCATTTTGCTTTATTTGCCCCTGATAACACTCATCAATATCTTTCATGCCCGAAAGAAATTCTTCTAGTTTTTGTTCCAGCTCAGAAAGAGAAATAACAATGAAGCCTAAGCGAACTTTCATTGACTCCCTGCCAACTTGAAGCGTGTAAGACAGAGCATTCAAATCAAGCCCAACAACCGTGCCACTGGAAGTATCCCCTGTTGTAGGTCTTTTAATATGAGTTAATAAATTACTCACCATTTCCAGTAATTGCTCTGGTGTTTTTGCTGATAAAGGGACCATCACAGCTGGCTGGTTAGAAGAAAATTCCTCCACCATATCTTGAGCTAACCCAGGGTACTCTTTAATAATTAAGTGACCGTTACTTCCGCCTGCACCAAAAGAAGAAATGCTTGCAATTCTTGGAATCTCTTTACCCTCTATAACTGGACGATCCCAATTAATAAGTTCCTGGTTGACAATGAAAGGTGTCGCATCAAAGTTAATGTTTGGATTCAAGGTAGAGGAATGAAGAGACGGTACAATTTTTTGATGTTTAAATTGCAACAGTACCTTAGCCAGCCCACCAATTCCTGCGGCCCCTTCACAATGTCCAATGTTTGATTTAGAAGAACCAATTCTGCAGAAAGCTTTATCTTTTGTATGCTTACCAAAGGCCTGAGTTAAAGCCGCTATTTCTATCGGGTCGCCTAATTTGGTGCCAGTACCATGAGCCTCAACATAGCTAATCCACCTAGGGTCTACTTTTGAATCAGAAATTACTCGTTCGATTAAGCTGCGCTGCGCTTTAAGGTTTGGCACATTAAACCCATTTGTTTTACCTCCATGATTTACTGCACTAGCGAGAATCACACCATAAATTTGATCGCCATCCCTTTCAGCATCTTCCAGTCGTTTTAACAAAACAACACCGACGCCTTCGGCCGGAATGTAACCACCACCTCCTTCACCAAAGCTCTCACAATGGCCTTTAGTTGACAGAAACTGCCCCGCACTTAACATTAAATATTTATTGGGGTGAATCGTCACATTCACGCCGCCAGCAATACCGATATCCGTTCGACCCAATTTCAGGTCTTGACTCGCTAGATGGATGCTCGATAGAGATGCTGAGCACATGGTATCAACTGTCATACTTGGGCCATGAAGGTCCAACACATAAGATACTCTATTTGCAATACTAGAAAGGCAGCTAGAAAAACCCATTCGGTTGCCCTTTAAACTCTCCTCAGCACCAAACAACTGATATTCGCCATACATCGAACCGGCATAGACGCCCACATCACCTGTTGAATTATTACCCATTGGCCTCTGCAACGCCCCCCTGGTATAACCGGCATCTTCTATCGCCATCCAAGCATGTTCTAAAAACAGTCGCTCCTGTGGATCTAACTCTATAGCCTCTCTTGGGGAAATATTAAAAAATAGGGGGTCAAATTCATCGACACCATTAATGAACCCTCCCCACTTGCTGTAGTGATGCCCTGGCTCATTTCGATCATCGCTGTAGAACTCTTTCCAATCCCAACGTGATTGTGGAACTTCCGTAATACAGTCACGTCCATCTCTCAAATTTTCCCAATATTCATTGATATTGTTAGACTTTGGATATCGACCGCTCATACCAATAATAGCTATTTCAGGGGCGTCATTAAGAGCTGAGTTTGTTTTAGCAGGTCCCGATAGGAATGTTGGCTTTCTTCGCTTTTGACGCGCACTCAACATAACCGGCGCATCGTTTGCAACTTCAGGTTCTAATTTATCACTCACAGTGGGGGTGACAGTCTGAATATCTCTCTTAAATATCTCAGTCAATTTGGCTTGATAAGATTCGATAAAATAGCTGGCTAATTCAGCAATGGTCTGAAATTCAAAAAATAGTGTTTTAGATAATGAACCAAAGGTATTTTCAAGCTCATTGGTCAGCGTCATAGCGAGTATGGAATCCATGCCATAATTTTCTAATTGTGCTTGAGCATCGATCCTATGCGCTGGACGCTTAAGCACAGAAGACAGCTCCTTTTTTAATAATTTTTGGGTCTTTTCTTCTAAATCGCCATTGTTATTAATTGCTAATACAGTTTCTTCAGGCGTATCACTGTGTAGTGGTATTTCTACCTGCTCAATTAATTCATCTTGGCCCACTTGGTCAGCCAAAAACGTGGAGCGAAGTTTGTCTAAGTCACCTTCCATCACCAAGGTTTGCGATTGCTGACTTTGCAAACTTACATGGAAAGCCTTAATACCCACATCTGTATTCATAGGCACCATTCCAGTAGTCTGACGCATCATTTTTTCGCTAGACTCATCAACACCCATCCCCCCGTCCTTCCATAGAGGCCAATTGATTGCGATTGCTTGCCCATGACGCTGCTTGGATTTAAGCAGCTCATTTCGATATGCTGAATACTGATTCATAAATGCATTTGCAGTGGCGTAATCAGCTTGGCCCACATTTCCTGTTGAACCAACAGATGAAGAAAACATAACAAAAAAGTCGAGCGGCATATCTTTTGTCATTTCATCAAGGTTGTAAGTACCGATAACCTTTGGTGAAAGCACCTCTCTAAATTCAGTACTGGTTTTCTTTATGATGAAATTATCAGCGATAATTCCGGCACAGTGGAGAATGCCATTCAATACACCGTATTCTCGCTGAATTGAGTCCGTTAACGATTTCATCTGATCTAAATCAGAAATATCTAAAGCGAAGTATTTAACCTTCCCGGTCTGTCCCCCCAAACTCTTTAGCGAGTTTAACTTAACTTCTTTTTGAGCTGACAAAGCCGAGCGGCCTGTTAAAATAACGGTAGCGTTTTCAGTTTCACGTAAAATATCTGCGGCAAATAGAAGCCCTAAACCGCCGAGTCCGCCGGTAATTAAATAGCATCCATCATCATTAAATTTGACACTAAACGGTTCAGTATCATGGACTAGCTCACTCCAGGATGGGACAAATCTTTTTTCATCTTGATACTTTATATCTGGCTGATTAAAACTAAGTTTTTCGGCTAAAAGCTTTTCGGCTAAAGCGCTCAATGGTTCTTCAGTATCGACCTGTATCATTTGCCCCTTAATTTTGGGGTTTTCGATCATAGCTGTTTTCAATAAACCTGAAAGGCCTGAATGAACAGCATCCTCAGTGGTATTAGGTGTAACAATTTGAATGAGTACATTGCCGCTCAACCTTTCATTCATTATCTTCTGAACGAAATTGAAGCAAGAAACTGCATAGTCGGTAAAACGTGACGCCAATGTTTGCATATCGGAGGTCAACTCAATGTGCAGGCAACCGGGTATTAAGTCTGGCAACGCATTATTTTTCACTTCTTTAAAGCCAAGTGACTGTAGCTCACAAGTGAAAATCACATGCTTTGTATACGCTAATTGCGGTGGAGATCTCTGATATATACTCAGCGCAGGTGATTCAAGCCATTCTGGAGAAGCAATGAAAGTTCCTATGCCGGAATTATCATTAAATACCCCAATTTCCCCTTCCAACACCCGTGAGGTAAACCCCCTAATTTTTACGCAGATATTTCCTTGCTTATCAAACAATTCAACATCCATCTTTTGAACTTTATCTTCTGCCCCACTACCATCAGAGTAACGAATCCAAGTATACATATCAGAAGTACAGGGCTTGATGATTTCAAGCGCTTCCAAGGCAAATGGCAGATTGAGTTTCAAATAGTCCGAATTAAGCTCTCTCAAATTTGCATGACTATCTGGCAAAATAGTTGAGTTAAGCATTAAGCCGACGGAAGCCTGCAATGCACTATCCATTAAACAAGGATGTAGTACGTAACTACTTTCTGTGCCTAGCATTGCTTCGGGCAGGTTTAATTTAGCCAGTATTTCACCTTTGCCGCGGTAAATTTCGTTGACACCTTGATGACCAACACCATAATCTATCCCCATCAATGTGTAGGCTAAGTAGCATGTGTCTGCACTCAATACCCCTTGCGTCATTCTGGAATGCATATCTTGAATACTGGACTGAACTGGCCCCTTTAATTCACCAAATACAACTACGCCCTGAGAATGAACCGTGACGTCATTAGTTGAATCCAAACCGGTATACACTTCGTAATGTATCTCGTGCTGATCACTATTCGAGTCACTGCCTTGAAACAAATCTATGTGCACTTCTTTTTCATCATTTGAGTCAGCTCTCACAACAATCGGCTTTATCCAAACAACGTTTCGTATAATAATATTTGAGGTCAGCACATCGTCAAAATCTAAAGAACTCTCAACTGCCGCTCTAACCATCTCCAGATAGGCAACGCCGGGAAGTGTCTTTTCTCCTCCAACAATGTGGTCGGCTAAAAAGAACTCTTTGCCATTAAAACTTGATGTAAAACGTTGTTGAGAAAAACTCGAAGTATTATTATGAAGTAAGGGGTGAATGACCCTAGTTATTTGGTCCTTCTCAATATTTCTTTTTTGCTCAACGGCGCTTTCAAACCAATATCGTTCTTTAGAAAATGGGTAGGTAGGCAAGCTAATACGCGATGGCTGCTTTGAATTTGAATAAAGCAGCGACCAATCAACAAGAAAGCCATTAGCCCAAAGTTTGGCTAATTTATCGTATTGCTTACTACTTGCCCACTTTTGAGCAAGCTCTTTGGCATCATCATCTTCAAGTACTGATTGCTTGGTATTTTGGCTATGTTGACTACCGGTCCAGTAATTGTTCGATTTGCCAGCATCAACAAATGACTGCAACACGTCAATCATGTCTTCAGCTGAACGGACTAAAACTATCACCCGGTGGGCCATTGACTTCCTACCAGTCTGCATTGTGTAGGCTAACTGCCCCAAATGTGCTTGTTCTTGCTGAATAGATACTGCTGGTAATAACTTCAAATAATTAATAAAGGAGCTCGCATACTCTATTAAGTTGCTCGCATTCTTGGCTGATATCGGCACTACAAATAAGTTATCATTTTGATGCTCTGCCGTAACAAAATCACTTTGGGTACTTATATTAATTTCTTCCAAAACAGCATGAGTATTTGTCCCACCAATACCAAAGGAACTAAGGGCAGCACGGCGAGGAGAGTCACCAGCCTCCCACGTTTTCAGTTGTTGATTTACATAAAATGGCGTATCAGCAAAATCAATCTCGGAATTTGGTTTGCTAAAGTTGATTGAAGGCGGAATTTGCCCATGATACAAACTCATCGCGACCTTTATAAAACCAGCCAACCCCGCAACCGTATCCAAATGCCCTATATTTGGTTTTACCGACCCGATGACACAATATTGTTTCTTTTGAGTATATTGTTTATACGTTTCGGATAAGGACATCACTTCGATAGGGTCACCCAAAGCCGTACCTGTCCCATGAGCTTCAACATAAGTAATGCTTTCCGGGTTGATCTGCGTCCTTTCCAACACTTTTTGTATAGCTTGAGACTGCCCCTCAACACTTGGCGCATAAAATCCGGCTTTGTTTGAACCATCGTTATTGATCCCTACATCTCGCAGAAGTGCATAAATATGATCCTGATCTTCTATGGCATCTACCGTTCGTTTTAGTAAAACAACGCCGACCCCCTCACCAAGGATCATGCCATCAGCGTTTGCATCGAATGTTTTTAAATGACCATCACTAGAAAAATTAAGGCCGGGTTGGTAGATGTACCCCATTTCAAGAAAACTGGAAAGACTTGCTGCTCCAACTAATGAGTAGTCTACCTCCTTAGATCTAAGGCTTTGCACCGCGCTATTAAGGGCAGTTAATGAAGAGGAGCAGTTTGTATGAACAAACGAGCTTTGACCTATGAAACCAAGTTGATACGAAATCATCGTAGGAATGGTACCTTCTTGGTTTAGTAACCAAGCGACATATTCATTCGCATCTTTTATCGCATGATCAGAACCTGCTTTCTTTCGAATACTCGAACCTGAAGTGAAATTTGTTGCCGTCATAAAGACACTGGTACGAGGAATTTTTTCACAGATATACCCCGCATCTTCTACAGCACTCCATGAGTGAAGTAAGAGTTGGCGAAGTTGAGGGGACATCATTTCGGCATTTGCAGAAGATATACTAAAAAATTCTGGATCGAATAATTCCTTGCCTTCGATTCCTGATTGCACAGCGACAAAATTTGGATGGTCTAGAATTTCTGATGACAAAGACCGCTGTTTAAGCTCATCCTTTGAGAAGAAATGAACACTCTCTTTCCCTTCCTTAAGGTTTTCCCAAAACGTCCAATGATTAGACGCCCCCGGAAAATGACAAGAAATACCAATAATCGCAATGCTATCGTCATAATAAGTAGGATGATCATCAGATTTATCAGTGCGCTGACTTTTAGCGTTTGTCCGTACATCAAAATCTATAGGCATTTCTTTTGAAAGCTCCGCTTCATTATGGTTTAAATTGTTTTTGTGAACTCCCTGACTTTGAATATACTCGCTGATACTTCTGATTGTGCTGTACTTAAATAGAGCGCTACTTAAAAACTTACAATTAAATTGAACTTGTATCTTTTTCGCCAGACTGACTGCTAGCAAAGAATTACCACCAACCTGAAAAAAACCATCATCACGACCAATACCCTCCACTTGTAGTACTAGGTGCCAAAGGTTGTGAACCTTATTTTCTATATCATCTGAAGATAGTTTTTGCTCAGTTTTAGAGGAGTGTTGAACAATACTGACTTTCTGTTTAGCCAGTTTTTTCCTGTCAACTTTGCCATTCGGTGTAAGTGGAAATTTACTGACCGATTCGAAAAAAGCAGGAATCATATAAGAGGGTAATTTGTCAGCCAAATACTCACGTAAGTCATTTGTAACCAATTCATTTTCATGACTAGTAGACACCGACGTAAAGAAAGCCATTAAGCGCGTAGTCTCACTTTCCTGAACGACAACAACGGCCTGCTTAACCTGATGGTGACTAGTGAGCACACTTTCAATTTCACCCAGTTCAATTCGAAATCCGCGCAATTTAATTTGTTGATCTATTCGCCCTAGGCACTCAATAGAACCATCCTCTTGCCAGCGAGCAAGATCCCCTGTTTTAAATAACCTGTCATATTGATTTTCGGAGAAAGGGTTCTGAATAAATTTTTCAGCGGTTAAGTCCGGTCGATTCACATACCCTTTAGCAATGCCATCCCCTGCAATCCAAAGTTCTCCGGCCACACCTACGGGAACCAATTGCCCATGACTATCAACTATATAAACTTGGGTATTTGCGATAGGCTTACCTATTTTGATAGGAGTCTCACTGCAAACAGACTGGCAAGTTGACCAAATTGTTGTTTCGGTAGGTCCGTACATATTCCAGCTTTCAGAGCCAGTCTTAACAAACTCCTGTTGCAAGGCCGTTGGAAGTGGTTCACCGCCACATAGCTGTGTGACGTTTTCCTGATTCGTCCACCCGGAGGCAAATAGAATTTTCCACGTTGCTGGTGTCGCCTGCATCAAAGCGGGTTTATGCTTGCTTATTAGAGTAAGGAGTTTATCTGGATCTGATTGATCCTGCGTAGCAGTTAAAATACATTCAGCGCCGACCAGCAAAGGCAAATAAAGTTCAAGATAAGCAATGTCAAAACAATACGTGGTCACCGCAAGGAAACTATCGTTCGCTTGTACACTTAACTTATTTTTTATGGCAAACAGAAAATTAACCAAGGCACTATTGGGAATCATTACGCCTTTCGGTTTTCCGGTACTACCCGAGGTATAAATGACATAAACTAAGTCACTTGGCTGCACACTCTTTTCAAGCTTTTTATTGCGCACTTCCGCTTCAATGTCGCTCCAGTCCTCATCAATTGAAACAACTAACAGCCCCTCTTTATCAGGGTTGTTATTGACCAGTTCAGTAATTTCGAGGGCCTTAGTTTTCGCCTGTTGATGCGTTAAAACAATGCGTGCCTTGCTATCCGCTAGCATGTAGCTTAATCGATCATTGGGGTAAGCAGGGTCAAGAGGTACATAAGCGCCGCCGGATTTCTGAACGGCCAACAGACCAACAACCATATCCAAAGACCGGTCCATGCAAATAGCAACCAGCTGATTTGGCTCCACCCCCTTTACTTGAAAATATTTGGCAAGTGTTTTACTTTTTTTATCAAGCTCTGAGTAAGTTAATGTCTGGTCTTCATAAATAACGGCTATCGCATCGGGTCGAGTCTTGGCCTGCCGTGAAAATAATTCGTGAAAACAGCTATCTCTTGGATAGTCCGCTTTGGTATTGTTCCAGCTTGTTAGCAACTTTGTTTTTTCAGCTTCAGGCAATATTGGCAATTCGTATACGGTTTGATCCAGCGAAGATGCACACCCTTCCATTAAAACGTTGAACTGTTCCAGCAACTTCGACACGTCTTCCGAATCGATAATATTTTCATCAAATACACAACACCCGCTTCGACCACTTTTATCAATCACTAAGGCAAAGTCTATATCGCCGTGTTTTTTCACCATAAACTCATCTAGTTCAGTTAAATCTTGAACACAGACAACTGAATAGTATCGGGCACCAGGATTATCACTGCTGAGCATCGTCGGGTAACGGCTTCCCAAATCCAAAGGGTAACTTAGCTGCATTTTTGAAATAGCCAGCACTTCTTTTGCTTGAGAGAAGTTCTCCGCGACTGATTTATCGTCATCAATGGTAATGGTACAAGGAACATATGAGGATACCAGCCCTTCCACACCTTCTAAGCCGTTCACGCTTAGCCCAAAACAAAAATAGCTGTCTTCTGATAAGCGAATCAGAAAAGAAATAAAAGCAAACAAAATAAAATCATTTCGTTGCCAATCTTTGTGTTTTTGTTCCAAGTGCAGGGATAACACCTTAGGCACTGAAAATTCAATACTTTGAAAACTCGCATCCGTCGAAGATTTTTTATGGAGGGCAATATGAGTTTTGCGATAAGGCATCGCGCTTGCCTGCCACCCCTCATGCTTTCGTACCCAGGCGTCCTCGAATTTACTAATGGACGAATACAGGCTAGTCACTAAGTCGGCTTCTTGCGGGTCAAGACCTATAAACTGATAATATTTACCAACACCGTGTATCTTCCTAAATTGCAGAATCGGGAGAAACTCTCCGTCAAGGGTAGCGAGTTCATTAATGCGAATATCGTTGCCAAGAGTTGAAACCTGGATAAACTCACTTGTGCCATTTAATACAGTCCCCGGGTTTTTATTAGAATTGGTATCTAATACCGTCAGCTTTTTTACAACAACGAACGCTTCAGCTACTTTTAATTTTGGCACCCCTAAAGTATTTGGATGTGAGCCAAAATTCAGGCCTCTCACCAATGCCGAGATTTCTTCCGCTCTTGCAGCAAAAGTGATCACACCACCAGCAGGTACCTTTTTGTATTTCCCAAAATAGCTTTTCTTATCTTTTACTACGGTCTTACTCTTTTCTATTGTTTTAGGTTCAATATTTAAGCGATCATCGGCAAGATCATCGATTAATTCGGTAAATGATTCTGTCGCCGCAACAAAACATTTTACGTTCAGAGAGTAAGCTGTTTCTTCCTCTGAAATATCGACCACTTGCTGCCTCAATATCGCCCCTTCATCGATATTTTCATTCATTAAATGCCACGTTATACCATGACACTTTTCCTCATTTATCAATGCCCATGAGGTTGCGTGAATCCCCGCATATTCTGGTAAAAGTGAATCATGAAAATTAATTGAATATTTCTCAGCAAGTGATAACACATCATTAGTTAATACTTGGAGGTTAGTGATACTAAATAGGTAATCAAAATTGAGTTCTTTTAACGTATTGACGATGTTTAGGTTTTGCTTAAAGAAGGGGATATTTTGTTCGAACGCCCATTGCTCAATATTCGCATTTAGAGAAACGACTCCTTTATCGAAAAATTACGACTTAGAAGAATCTCACAGCATTGAATAACAAGACTTTCTGAACCAATTACAACACAGCTTAACGCTTTCATATTACTATTCACCCTAACTAACTACTTAACTTTGCAAAAAAAGCGTAACTGGCACATTACTTGTCCCTTTTAGCAATGAATAATGATTTCAATTTCCTAATAACCGGCAATAAAAAGCAGCCATAATTGATGTTCGCGAACGAGACATAAATATAAACGCTCAAAGAAGAGAGGGAGTAGTTAAGATAATATGCAAAATATCATTCTTTAATAAACTTAAAAACTTCGAGGCATGCCTTATTTTTATATTAAAATAAATAACTTAATTACACGTACATGCGACTTGAAAAACCACCCAACTCACAACAACTGATGCACTTGTATCACAACCCAAAAATGCCTTAAAAACTGCAAAATGGAGTACATTAAAAAAACAGAGAAAAAATGCTCAAAATGGATACTTTTTATTTTTCTTAACAACTTGGAGTAGCGTTACTTTATGATTTCTATTTAGCAGTCTATATAACTATTCGTTATCATTATCGTCTATATAAACCTGCATAGAAATATGCCACAGTTTACTTTCCAATCAAACCACTATAGATGTGATATAACCCACAGTTTTCAAATAATCAAAAGGTTTAATATGCAACTTTTTGCAACTAAAATTACAAACCTTCAACTTAAAGATAAAGCTAGTAATAGAAAGCTTTAGAATTTCGCTAAAGCATGAATTAGATATAAAAACAGAGTGTCATTTAGAACTATCTAAATAAAGAGGGTAATCTGGTCAGAATCTTACCGTGTTATGAATAATCACTAAGACCACAAATCTTAAGGGCAACAGTTATTGCCACTACCAGACAAAAAAAGAGGCCCTTAAAAGGACCTCTTTGAATAACTAAAACTAGTCAGTTAACTTAAAACGCCACTAATTCAAGCTGATCAGCTGTTGCAAGTAAAGTCCCTGCAGAACATTGACTACTAGCCGAATCAATACGTATTGAATAGCCCTGCTCTAATACAGCATAACCCACTGTAAATGTTTGATATTCCCAAACATCCGATGAATGATCAACCAAGAAGCTATCAAGCACCACCTGATTTGCATCTAACACCTGATAAGACACTGCGTCACAGTAAGAATATAAACCATAAGCATTCATTGTAATCTGATAGATCCCCGACTCCGCAGGTAGACCGTTCAAGGCATAATCTGCATAACTGTCTAAGGTACTATACAAAGGAACCGCTGTATTAATAAGCAATTGACTTCCATTCACAGCCCCTCCTACCAGGCCGTAATAGTTGATTTGAGAGTGACCAAAAGAAGAAAAGGCTTCATCGGAATTATCAATCAATAAGGTGTTACCCGTTTGAGATCCATCTGTGACAATCACGCGGCGAGATAGCGTAGCAGTATTGCCTGCAATATCTGTTGAGGTGTAATCTACAAAGTACATGCCCTGCACCGACGTATCCACATTATCTGAACTACTTATACTTACAACACCGTCATGTGCATCTAACACTGTAGCGTCTGCATCCGTATAACTAGCACCGATTAAAACACTGACAGCGTCACTTCCCGTTAAGCTAATCACCGGTGCAGTCGCATCAGGCGTTACATTTACAGTTCGGTCAACTACCGTTGTATTCCCTGCACCATCCGTAGCCGTATAAGTAATGGTATACGCTCCTTGAACCATCGTATCGACTGTACCTGTAGTGATAACATCAACCGCCCCAAGAATACCGTCAGAAGCAGTAGCGCCTTGATCCACATACGTTAGCCATTCATCAATATCGACTGTTGATTCTCCGTTGATGGTAATGACCGGAGGCGTTGTGTCTTCAGGCACAATCACTGTTCGTGTTGCGGTACCGACATTTCCTGATAAGTCGATAGATGAATACGTCACAGAATAGACGCCAGGCACGGATAAATTAATATTTTCAGTGATCGTCAACGCAACCGAACTATCTCGATCATCAGTTACCGTCGCACCTAATTCGGCATAAGCAACCCCTTCTTCAAGTGCAATGGTGTCACTTCCAGCCAGAGTAATTATGGGAGCAACCCGGTCTGGCGCTTTCTGAACCAATTCAAGTTCATCGACCATTATCGTCGGCAAAGGGTCATAACCAGTGCATGTACCTGTTGATACAAGCACCGTGTAGCCCTTTTTCAAAAAGGTCTGACCTACATTTATTTGGGTATACTGCGTTCCTTCATATGACTTATGACTCCTGTTGGCGTCAAAAAGTACTTTCCCGTTTCCGTCTCTTACTGAGTACATTGCACCATGGCAACCGTCATCGTAGATCATGGTATTCATATGAATATCATAATAATGACCTTGCTCTGGCAGCTGGTCTAACACGTATTCCTTGCGATAGGTGCCGCTTAGTATCAAGCTGGTCGTACCGTTCACTGCACCCGGCGTTAAATGAACATACTGCTTGGTGAAATCCACTTGATCCGTGTCGTCAATTTTTAGTACGCCATTAAATCGCTCATCGACTACCACTTCAGTCGCATTAATGCCTCGAACTTCTAACTGATCTGCCCAGGCCTTATAAAAGTTACCGGAACAATGACTACTTCGGGTATCGATTCGTACTTTATAGCCTTTTTGCAACACTGTTTGCCCAACAAATAGCGATTGATTATGGCTTAACGCTGCTGATGAGTGATCTACCCAGAAATTTTCTACTACATTGAGATTAGGATCCAAAATCTGATAGGAATAGTAATAACAATGATCTACATCGGTCGATGTATTCATGGTTATTTCATAGGTTCCTGGTTCATCCGGTAGCCCGCTTAGATCATATTCAAAATAACTATCTGAGCCTACTCCAAAAATATCCCAGAAAAACATTGCAGCCGTATTGCCATTCACCATTTCTGCGTTTTCCTGAGACAAATAGGGGTGACCTTCGCCTGAAAATGCAGGGTCTGAATTATCAATTTGCAATAATACGCCTTCTGCATTACCAATGCCTGATGCCCAGGTCACAGTGACTGCACGCGACACGGTAGATGAATTGCCCGCCACATCAGTTGAAGTGTAGTCAACAGAATACCAACCCACGACATTTGGGTTAACATTATTCGTGACGGTAACGGTCACTTCACCATCGACATTATCCATCGAAGAGGCGCCTAGGTCGGTATAAGTTTCACCTTCTACTACCGAGACCATTTTGTCACCCTTCATTAAGATGATCGGCGCACTTACATCCAATACTTCGACATTTCTGATTGCATTAACCACATTGCCTGCTGCATCGACACCACTATAGGTAATGGTATAAGTACCTGGTACCCATTCATCAATATTATTCACTGACGTGACGCTGACAAATCCATCAATGCCATCAATTGCGACTGCACCAGGATCAATAAACGCATCACCTTCTTCAAGCACGATTGTCTGATCACCTTCAAGACAAATTGTCGGTGCAGTAATATCAGCACCTGTACTGGTATCTTCTGGGAGACTACAATCGATAGGTAAGGTAACTTCAGAGATCAAGGTCACTTGTAAGTCGCCAATGCGTGCACTCAAATTATCGGCACAAACACTGCTGTCTTGATCAACACGTATGGCATAGCCTTTTTTCAT
>Ga0105350_10000823_pt1 | contig 20507 bp, 25 predicted proteins | sample EN1Hudsemesocosm_FD_83506 | JGI IMG/M metagenome (GOLD analysis project Ga0105350, IMG submission 83506) | Methane-oxidizing microbial communities from mesocosms in the Hudson Canyon - EN1E Hudson Canyon | ecosystem: Environmental > Aquatic > Marine > Cold seeps | place: Hudson Canyon... | reverse complement strand
GTGGAAGAGTTAACCCCCAAAACCCTATTAATATATATAGAGGTTTGGGGGTTAACGTTGAATTAGGGCCTACATCTGTAAGTGTTAAGCTTCATCCAGAGTACCCCTGTTCCAGTCACAGACTGCTATTTCGGCTGAGCGTTATACACATTATGAAAAATAACTGCTGCGTGGGTGTAGCAGGGGCTAAACAGCGTTAGTAGGTTAGGGTATATTGTTAATCGTTTTAAATTACATCGGCAGGAGCTAATGAATAATTTGTCTACCCTAAATCGCTTCCACGCCTACGACCGTGAGGCAATAGCCAAACACTTTGATTCTTCATACAGTTTTACCGCTGGTGCTGGGAGCTGGGGGATATCGGGAATAGTGTCAGTCCCAGACAGTGAAGATATCGTCTTTATCGTGACGCTGGGGGAGCCTACGGAGGGTAACCCATATCAGGATGGGGTAACGGAAGACGGTGTGCTCATCTGGCAATCGCAAAAGCGTCAGTCAATTGAAACCCCACTGATCCAGCGATTGATTAGCCATGATTGTGACTCTAGTAACATTCACCTTTTCTTAAGAGCTAAAGCACGCACACCGTATTTCTATATGGGGCTGCTTGATTACCGTTCTCATGACCCGGCTACTAATAACCCTGTCCACTTTACCTGGAATATTCTTCACTGGAATTTACCTGCGGCGGTGAGGGGGGAAATTGGTCTAGAGTTGATGGCGCCTCTTGAGCCGACGTATACACAAGGCACAGTGTCAGACTCAACCATCACCTTGAATGAAACCGCGCCTCCTGTGCCTAAACCCAAAAAGTCGAAAAGTGGTGTTAAGCGTAATAATGGCACTGTTGACTGGGCTTCACGTGATGCAAGAAATCGGTCCTTAGGTGACAAGGGTGAAAACCTAGTGCTTCACTTTGAGAAGGAAAAGTTAAAAGGAGTAGGGCGGGATGACCTGGCTGATCGCGTTCAGCACACAGCATTAACCAATCATGCGGCTGGTTACGATATTCAGTCTTTTGATGAACATGGGGATGAGATTTACATCGAAGTTAAGGCAACAAAAGGGCCGCTGCAAACACCGTTCTATATTTCAATTAATGAGGTTAAAACCTCAGTACGCCATGCCGATCAGTTTTGGTTGTATAGGGTGTACGACATTAAGTCCGACGGCGCTCAGTTTTATCGAAAGCAGGGCGAAATTGAAGATGGATTTGAGCTGGAAGCGGTAAATTTCAAGGCAGGGGCTAAGGCGTGATTAAGCTCCTCGGCTACATATTATCAATCGCAGGCCTTTATGGTCTCTATATCAATGAGATCCCTTTTGGTGGGTTACTGTTCTTCGTTGGTGGGTTTGTCGCTGGTACGATCAAACTGAGGCCCCGCGGTATAGGTGTCATGCTTATTGTCGTGCCAACCGCCTATGGATATCACAATGAGTTTACCCTATTAGTTATTGGTCTAATTGTTGTTGGCGTCTTGCTCGCATGTGCGGGCAAAGGGCGCAATCATGATGGTGGTGAATGGGGTATTGATCTAGGTGGTTTTGACTTTTTGTCTGGTGGTGGTAGTTGTGATGGCGGCGGGGACTAGTTGTTATTCTAAGGTGTGCAGGATAAATTGTATGGTGTCTGCAGTTACGCGTGTTTGCCCTCCAGCAGATTAGCTTAGGGGCATTATCTTGTAGCGGTCTGACTAGGCTTATTGTTCATAGGGTAGATTTACATAAGTACTGGTATTCAACTCATCGCCCTTTGGAGCCGTTGAGCTTGTTCGATAACGCATGATTTTGATATGCGCAACTTAGTCTTGGTTGCGCCATTTTCAGTCACCGAGGAACGGCATAATTTGACCTGATTTTTATAAGTTCATATATGAATAGATGCATCGGAATTTTTCAACAGCCCCAGCTAAAAACGGACACTTTTTAATAATTAGGTGAATGCCTATTTTTCATATTAATCCAAAGCACTCATTAATGTGGGGTACTAGGGTTTTCCCCTCCCCCCAAAAAAAAACAAAAGTCTCTATAGTTACCGTCATCCATAACTTCCCCGAAAGGTTACTTTTAAAAAAAACTATATTTTGATGCTCCAACCTCTAACATGATGCTTTATTGGAGAAAATTGTGAATTCTGAAAAGCGCGAATCGGAAAGTGATGAACTTTACTCTGCTCCCACTTAAGGGGGCAACGCTTTCACATCTGACTAAATGACTTAGAACGGAGAATTTGCGACAGTTTAGTTATAAATCTAGCCAATGAGGTGCAGAAACGGCAATAGAGATTGAGATTTGGAGTTAGTGGGTAGCGATAACCTAGTGACTCACAATCGTTACTTGACAACGATTACCAAAGTATTGCACCGCTAAGGCTCAACCATATGGAATTTAGTGCTTCTGTGGGCAATTATAGTGCGCCTATCTAATTCACGCACCACCATGGCACCTTGAGTTCTAGGTAAAAGCTCAGTCGCTAATAAATTGCCCCCTACAAGGACTGTAAAATATCGAATAAGCGGGCAGATAAACAAAGTTGTTCAATTAATGAGCAGTATGGCACGGTTTTGGCTGAGTCTATTTATCCCAACCCAAGTTTGCGCTCTTAGGGATGAAGGCGCCTTAAGCCTGCTGAGAGGAGGTGAATCATGGCCTTTTTAATTTGGGCCGCTGTCGCGGCAGTTGCATTGTCCATAATTAAACCTATGGTGGAAGAGATTGTTGATTCAGTCAATGAAAAAAACGATAACTACCCTGCAGACCCCGAGATCCAAAATGAAGATAATTTAACTGATTCTGAATTAGAAAACGACAATACGGGTGAACCCATTGAGCCTGAATCAGGCAACAACGAAACGGATGAACCCATTGAGCCTGAAACAGGCATAGAGTCAGGTGGTATGCTCGATCTTGGACAAGGTTCAGAGCTAGTTAATATAAGTGAATCTGGGGTGTTAGGATATCAGATGGACCAAAAGGCGCATCACACTGAGGATAATGTAAATGAACCAGATAAATCAGATCCTATTGACTCATATGGTGATCATGATTATTCAAGTTTAACAAACGACTCGCCATTGTAGGGGGCTAGTATGACTTCATTCTCTGGTTATTTGAGTTTATTGTTGTGGCTCCTAGCGCCATTACCATTATTGTTGTTTTTATTCTATTTATTGGAAGATTTAACACTCAAGATTGTTAAAAAGCACTGCCACATATCAAAGTCAAAATTCGTACTAATTGTGGCTAGTCGACTTGCAGTCTTATCGACTTTGATGAGTACTTGTATTGTAACCATGGTTATTGCTGGAATTATGGGGGGGCTATTTTACATAGTTTGGATTATTACTTTTTTTGATTTCCATTCTTCAAAAACACCTGTCTTGGATACAGTTTTTATGATGTATCAACCCGCACTGGCTTTCGGTTGCCACATGCTGCTTCTAAAATACAATGAAGACTATTTTTACCGAAAAAGAATGTATTTAAATGTTCTTATTGGGAGAAAGTGGAGGCAGCTAGCTGAAGCAGAATAATGTGAGACTGACCTAAGCCTTAGTAAGCGTAATGGTGGACGGGGTCTTAAAACTCTACACAATAAGTTACCTGCTAAAGAAATTTGAAGACTTGTGCTCGTAACTCCAGCCAAGCGCGGGAAAGGGATAAAGAGAAAAAATGAGTGCTCAAACTGGCTGAATTATCCTAAACCAAAAGAGACCTTTGAGTGACCGAAAAGCGGACAAACAAGCCCTCTCTGGGTGAATAAAATGTGTGCATTTGACTAAATTCAAGCGTCTGATTTGTGGTAGAGCCAGCCCTACGCATTTCAGTTTTTTTTAAGTCTAACTGCAAGTTCTCACCCTTACTGGAAGTTGTGTATAAATTCGTGAGCGACGGGTTTAAGCTTGTAAGGGTGAATTTGTGATACTTGATTCAGCTTTATCCAGCAATATCCTCCTCTTGTTTTAGTTAAGTGATTGATAATAATTATTTATTTTGACTCCCTTGAAATTAGAAATAGTGGTAGGCGTGATTTATTCAGTATTTCTCAGCATCAATCCGCTGGGAATAATACTATCTTGTTGATATAGTAAGAAAAATTATAAACAATAAATTATATAAGGTCTGTTAAATACAAGTTAGGCCCAAGGAGGAAGAATGACACTTTCGATACAAGTTGATAATCACAGGCTCAATTATGACAAAAATCCAGATATTTGTCCTGTATGCCATCATGCTATCGAGCCGGCTATTAAGGGGGTTTCGAGATCTGGAGAGCCAAATGTAGACGGTACCTTTATTGATATAGCCTTTCAATGTGTGCAAGGCCAATGCCGCAGAATGTTTGTTGGCCGCTATAAAAGAAAATTTGTAGCCAACAACGGTCAAACTTCTGGTGACTTTAGTCTAGTCTAGTCGAGTCGGTGCCATTGAATTATAAAGATCCCTATATACCGCAAGAAGTGTTAGAAATCTCATCAGGCTTTGAGGCTATTTTTAAACAGGCCACTGCGGCGGAGTCATACGGCTTAGATGAAATTGCTGGGGTTGGGTATCGTAAAGCGTTAGAGTTTCTTATCAAAGATTATTGTATTCACAAAAATCCAGACTCTGTCGAAGCCATAAAATCATCATTTCTTGGTACGGTAATTCGAGATAACGTAGATGACGCTAATGTAAAAATGTGCGCAGAGCGGGCTACATGGCTGGGAAATGACGAAACTCACTACGTGAGAAAATGGGAAGACAAAGACATTAATGATCTTAAGGTTCTTATTGAGCTTACATGTGGGTGGGTTAGGAATAATATTCTGACTGAAAAGTATATTGCAGACATGGAGCGGTAATGCCTAACAAGTTTATCAACACCGCCCTAAAGGGTTGTGCCTACACTACGGCCGATTATAAATGCGTTAGGTACGGTCAAAATAGTTAGTATTTAAGGAAATATTTATGAAAAGAAAGCTCACTGGAAATGATGGGAAAGCAATAAGTATCCCTGATGGATATCGTGGTCTTCAAGGCTCGGACGGTCGTATGGTTCCGATACCTCCAGGTGGTAGGGGCTTGGAAGGAAGTGATCACCGCATGGTGGCAATTCCTTCTGGTGGGAGAGGTTTGCAAGGCTCTGACGGAAGAATGGTTGCAATTCGTGCAGGAGCTAGAGGTTTGCAGGGGAGTGACGGCAGAATGGTAGAAATACCAAGTGGAGCTAGAGGTCTACAAGGGTCTGATGGAAGAATGGTTGCAATACGCTCGGGTCACCAAGGTTTGGAAGGCCCCGATGGGCGAATGGTAAGCATTGCACCAGGTAAGCGTGGAATTCCTGATGCGAAAGGTAGGATGCGAAATAAATAGCATACATCTAATACAAATTGGCTAATATGAATACACTTACTATTGAAGAACTGCACACGCTTCGACTAGCTATATTCGATAATGCAGAAGCGTTGCATAAAGAAGCAAAATTGCTGTTTGAAAACAAGATGTTTAGCAGGGCTTACTTGCTAGCGCATTTTTGTTTTGAAGAGCTAGGAAAAATTCCAATAATTGTGGGGGTAATTGGTAAAATACACTCGGGAGAATCAGTAGATTGGAAAAAGTTGAGAAAGCGTTTCTATAGTCATACCGAAAAAATTGCGTCCCAAAATCATCACTACTATATGTTCGGTCTTGAAGCGGACTTTTTAAGAAATTCAGACTTGAAATGGCTAGAGATTGCACAAAAAACGGTTAACAGATCATTTGAAAAGAAAAATCAAGCAACATACGTTGATGTTAAAGAAAAGAATTATTTAGTCCCTCAAGAGCAAATTTCTGAGTGTGAGTGTGAAGAATTAGTGAACCTAGCTTTTGAGTGTCTCCGTGCGCACTGGCTCTCAGAGAACCATACCAATCCAGTTCTACAAGATCTAGTTAACAAGCAAAAGCAGGCGGACGCATAAATGCGCCACGGTTTTTGGCTGCTATGTTTGCTTAGTGCTCTATCGTTGCCGTTGAGAAATCGCCCCCATTTCTTGCTCAGAGGCATCAAGAGACCATTTACAAACTGGGAGGGTATCTCAATCGCAGGCACATTTAACCTCTACCAAAGCCCTGACTCTTCGCATTGCTGCTTCACAATAGCGTTCTCATTACCCTGTATAGCTTCAATACGTTGAGTACGCTTGCACTCCCAACCGTCTACGGAATACATACGATTCCACGCTGACATTAATTTTCGCTGTGCCTTACTCATCCTGTATTTCGAATAGGCGGCTTCCATATACAAATACGTTCTCGCAATTCGACCTCTTGCCCCTTCTGGCGGTTCAGCTTTTCTACCTTCAATTTTCATTGCACAGGTGCCAAAGTCACTATCAGCCGTCGGTAACAGCGTAAAGTTATAGTTACTACGAGATGCATTCACCGCCCCAATTGCCGGATATAAGTTGTACATGTCGGCCTGCATATAACGGTACTCAGTATTCACTTTACCGGCGCAATTCCGGCCTTTAAATTTCTTCTCCTTCTTATTAATGCACTCAAGGTGACCATCCCGCCATGCTTTAAAGTTACGCCCGAAATTCTCAGCAGGAACAACATGCTCCCACTCAATCTTTTTAGCTCTCTTTTTATACTTTGTCGTTTCAAACCCTTCGGGAGGTGTTACCGCTTTTTTATCATCAAAGGCGGCGGCGCAATACAGGGTGACTTGGTGGTCATAGTAGACCTCTTTCATATTGTGTTTTTTGGCTTTACTAAACAACTGATTAAACTGGTTGCCAGTACTATTAACAGGTGGCACGTCAGCTGCGTAAGCAAAACTGGATATCATGAGTGTGGCTAAAGCAAAGAGAGCGATTCTATTTCTGATCATTAATATATGGTCTGTAGGTTGTTTTAGGTAATAGGTGCAGCGCCATTCTAAAGAATATGATGGGTGAGATATAGGGGAGGGCTATACAACTTAGCAGCGTGAAATTTTAATCAAATTGCTATCAATGGGTTCAATCAGGGGGGCGACTTCTTCGGTATTCGCATTAAACCAATAATCCATATCTTCCGGTAATACCAGTACAGGCATTCGCTTGTGGATGCGGGCGCAACGCTCATTAGGGTGAGTTGTTAATGTGACTAGTTGAGCGGAATCTTCGTGTTGAAACCAAATGCCTGCCATGAAAAATGGCGTTTCATCAGCATGACTGAATAGGTATTTTTGTTTCTTTGGCCCACCTTCACTTTTCCATTCATACCAGCCGGAGCAGGGGACTAAACATCGATTGGTGGTAAATGCTTTCTGGAACGTCTTTTTGGTGGTGACTGTTTCGCCCTGGGCATTGATGATCAATTGCTTTGACCAGTTGGGTTTTATCCCCCAGGTTGACTTTAGCTGCTGTAGTGAGCGTGAATGAAGGGCAATGGTATCAATAGGCTGAGAAGGGCTAAGGTCTGTATTGGTCGAGGTCGAGAATGGGATGCCTAAATGATCAATGACCCATTTATCAACGGGGCCTTTCAATATACTTAAGCGTCCACACATGGTGAGGGTATCCCTGTTGTTGATATGTAATGCAGTATTACTATGATAGTTAATTATAGGGGGAGTATTGAGGTGATGGTGCTTTTTTATGGATTCAAATACTTATGATAGTAGGTGATTTTGCTGCGCCAATGCGGCATTTTACTGCTATTAAAAAATAACTGCTGGCTCAGTGCCGCACCTTGAAGTTATTAGGTGAAAAGAGTAATTGATTCGATTAATGTAGAGTGTCTAAATAGGTAGCTAGTTGAAATAACTTAATTATATTATTAACCGGTTAAAATAACTTTTTGATAAAGGGTTACAGTGGAAGTATTACTTATCATAGGTGGGATTTGGCTGATCTCTGCTATATATAATTCATTTAAGGATGGTAGGTCCAACCCACCTGATTCTAATACTTACACACCTCCTCGAAGTACCGAAACAAAAAAGCGAAATGACCAGACGTTCCGGCCTTCACCTCGTTCTCAGAGCAGTAAAAAAATAAGTTTTAGTACTACATCTTCAGCTAATAGTGAGAGTGGCACAAGAGCACCGGCTACAGTTGAACTAGAGGGTTTGCACGATGCTTTTACTGGAGCTCCGCTGGATAAAGCACTTGGGCTGCATCAATGTCAATCATGTAAGGTTTACTATCATACTGAAAGCCTTCAAGTCCTACGTGAAGCCAATAGTTCGCAATGTGTTTCATGTCAATCAACAGATATTATTGCTGTTGTTGCTGGAGGTAGAGCAACCGGAGGTAAAAACTACACGCCAAATGTTGTTACTCTTCAGAGTTATAAACAGCATGAAGGAAGAGTTGTTACGTTCGAAGGTTGTGTTCACAAAGTCAATGAAAGTCGTCGGGGTAACGACTTTGCTGTAATGTTTGAAGATAAGTCTTGGGTGCGTGGATTCAAACTTGTGTTTTTCAGAGGAGCTGTCCGCAAGGTCGGTGGCAAACCATATATAAGTAGTTTGCAGGGCAAAACAGTAAGAGTACGAGGTTTAGTTGTTAAGCATCCGAAATTTGGTTATGAAATTATCGTTTCTGAAAAATCTATGCTATTGAGTGTTAAGTGATGAAATGGAAGAACCTTGATAACAAATACACTGACCAGATTGGCAAAATTAAGGCTCAAACACCTTATGAGCGACTTGGTATAGTGTATGGAGCAACAATGGACGAAGTTAAAAAAGCGTACCGGCGCAAAGTCAGCCTGTACCACCCTGATAGAACTGATAGCTTCATGACAAATTATAGTGAAGAAATCATGAAACTATTAAATCAAGCGGTCGAGCAAATAAAGATAGAAAAGGGACTATGATTACGGAACGCTATCAACGACATTCACTTATAGATTGGTTTTCACAAGAAGAGGTGAGGTCGTCAAAATTCGCTATTGTTGGGTGTGGGGCGGTAGGGAATGAGGTTGCTAAAAATCTTGCCTTACTGGGAGTGGGGCATATTGACCTATTTGATTTTGATACTATTGAAATTCATAACCTAACTCGCAGTGTGTTGTTTCGGGAAAATGATGTAGGAAAAAACAAAGCTGAAGTCGCAGCGGAAAGGGTGAAGGAACTTGATCCGAATGTACATGTAAGGTCCTACTTTGGAGACTTTTGGGATCAACTGTCTTTAACGCAGGCTAAGTCTTATGATTGTATTATTTGCTGTGTGGATAATTTTGAAGCAAGAATAAAATTAAATCAGCTTTGCTTAATTACAAAAACCAATCTAATTAACACTGGAATTGATAGTAAACTAAGTCAAATAGAAGTTTTCCCGTTCCAGTCAGGAAGTCATGTTGCCTGTTATGAGTGCAATTTACCGTTTAGTGCATACGAGCGGATGCAGCAACGCTATTCCTGCGGCTGGTTGAAAAAAATATCGTATATTGAAAAAAAAATACCAACAACAATAATCACCTCAAGTCTTACTGGTGCTCTAGCCGCTTCACATGCTCTGAACTTGATACGAGATCAATCAATGAATGATGCAAAGCGTATACTCATTGATTCATTCACAGGACGTTCAACCGTAAGCACTATAGAGCAGGGTTGCTCTTGTCCTGGATGTTCATCACTAGGTGATCTGGTTTCGGTAGTAACTGCAAAGGCTTCTATTGAAAGCAATCTTCAATTGGCCTGCTTTGATTATGATGATCACTTTACCTCTAGTGAACCTATTCTTGTTTCAATTCGTTGCATTGAATGCCACCCAGGTTTAGATGATTGTAAGGTGATTTTTGAGAACGCATCAGATTTTGACTCTACCATTGCAATATGCAATGAATGTGGAAAGGAAACGGTAGAAGTGAGTATCAGAGATAGCTTTTCATTTTCAGAGCTTGCGGACAAATATACAGGCTTTGATTTACCATGCAAGTTTGTCAGATATGATGCAGACAACCGTACAACTATTATTGAAATGGAGTAATTGATATGGCAGAAGTTAATATCATCATTCGTACAGCTGACCAAACAAGAAAAGCTGAAGTAAGTCTTGATACAAGTAATACTGGAGCAGATGTTATACAGGCATCGGTCGATAACTGGTCTCTTCCAACCGATACAGATTACAGTGTAGTTTGTACTACCTCAGGAAAAACACTCACACCAAACTCTACTCTTGGTGATAACGGTATTAACGATGGTGATATTCTGGAAGTTCAACCAGTTTTAGTGGCGGGCTAACTCATGAGCGCATTCTCTGAACGTATCATTCAGGATATACGAAAGATAGAAGAATTATCAAACACTGTTGCTGGCAGGGTAAAGATTAAAAGTAAGTCGGGGAATCCCGTAAACAATATTGTGCTTGAAATTGCATTTCCTACAGCTCCTTCAAGTAATTATCCTCAACAGGTGCAAGATAAAACGGAAGTTAGAATTGAGTTATTAAGCAATTATCCGTTTAAAGAGCCTTTAGCTACTATCACAACCCCGATATACCATCCAAACGTATATGGTTCAGGTAAAATATGTTTTGGTACAAAGTGGATGCCATCACATGGTCTTGATCTACTTGTAAAGCGAATCATCCAGATAATAACTTTTGACGAATCCATATTAAATGAAAAATCACCTGCCAATACTACAGCGCTTAGTTGGTATAGAGGTGCTGTAAGAAAACACCGTCATGCATTTCCAACTGACAAGTTAGTCATTAAAGAAGAGCCCAAAAAGAAAATGGCTTGGAATAATATTGAAAAAAGTAGTAGTGATCGGTCAGTAGTTTCTTGCCCTGCATGCAACGGGTCTCTTCGAGTACCAGTAGGGAGGAAGGGGAACCTTGCTTGCCCTATGTGTGCTCATAAGTTTTATATCGAAACATGAAGTGGAATAATCTTAAGCCAGATATATCGGCCATCCCTCTTGAAGTAATGATTCAACATTGGTCGGTATTTGATGTGCTCAAACTATTAAATGCTACTCGCACAACGCCCTTAGTGGTTATGGTTGATAGTGTACGTAGCAAAATAATGGAGCATCTAAGTTCACGAAAAGTTGAACTTGGTGGGCTACTGGTAGGTAATGTTATCAGTTCTACTGATCTTGAAGATGGTATTGTCGCAATCAATATTACAAATGCAATTGCAAGCTGTGATTTTGATTCTACGTCTGTGTCGTTAAGTATGAGCGCCGATGTTTGGCAGTTAGCTAACAAATTGAATGATAATACTTCTTTTGTGGTTGGCTGGTATCACAGTCACCCCAACTTGGGAGCCTACTTCAGCGGAACTGATCGTAAAACACAAAAAGATTTCTTCAATAATGAATACAGTCTTGGTTTAGTGATTGACCCGATAAGAAAAGAAGAATGTTGGTTTAAGGGGGCTAATTCCTCGGAAGTTAGCTTAAAGCACGTAATAAGATCAACCAATGGCGTTGCGGTGGTATAAGAGAGTTTAACTATTTGGTGCCAGTACTCTCCCTGACCAGTCACACCACTTAGCAGGTGTCGCAGCAACTAGGCATCCATACGGCAGAAGCGCTAATCCATAAGCTTTCCATTTCTGCGAGTTGCTAGGCGTATTATAAGTGTTTGGTTTCTTATGTCTGTAGGATATTGTCACTAATGTTTGTGAGATATTGCTTACAAGGTTTAGTCCATTAGCATCATTGATAGTTTAGCAACTCTTCTCATCATTCTTTTTCCTTGTTCTGTAAGCTTATTGTTTTCAATGAGTTTTTTGTTTTCCATATAAGTAAACTCGTCACTGCCTATTACATTGCTTTTTAGCAATGCGTTAAAGGTCACGTGCGGTTCTTTAGTTGGCAAGGAGAGGTGATTTGCACGTGCATTACTAGCTAAATGGCTAATAAACCCTTCGGAGACTCTAGGTGTTTTATGCTCTTCGTTACTGATTTTTTCCTGCAGGTCGCGTAGTTGAGCCTTTGAATGTTCAAGTTCAGAAGAGTTGGTTTTAAGTTGGTTGAGAAGTGAGTCTTTCTCTTTGCCTGCAATTTTTGCCTTTTTCATTAAGTCATTAATTATTTTGTCGCGCTCATCTTCTGCTTCTTGTATGTGTTGTTCTTCTTGTTTCTCTTTTTCTTTTGCTTGGGTGACGTCAAAAGGCATTTTATCGAACTTCTCTCTTAGTCCAACATACCCATCGTCAATGTGCTGTAGTTTTTCACCGAAGCCAGACTCTATTCTTCCTAGTATTTCAGAAACCTCTTTTGTAAATTTATAAGAGTTGTCATAAAACTTACTTGAAGTGTCTGAGGCTTTAAAATAAAAAGCAGCAGATAGGGCAATAGCAAAAAATGCTAGCAACACGGATAGAAGATCGGTAAAACTAAATGACTGTAAGCTAATTGAGATGTTTGAATTTATAAGCTTCCATGTAACAGTCGTAAGAAATATTAATAAAATAATATCCCTGATATTAGCTAAAGTTAGAAAGCCTTTAACCCATAGTTTATTAGTATTCTTTTCTTCTTGGCTCACCATTTTGCCCTCTACTTATATTTAATTAAGATAATGCCTTCTCAATATCAGAAGCAAGCTTGTCGTATATTTCTTCTCTATGATCTTCGCTCATTAAGGATAACGGTTCGTTGGGTTGGTTTGCTGCCTGAAACCTACTCAATGTTGGCTCTCTAGAAAAGCGGCAGGGTGACAATATTAGAGGTACTATTTTTGTACCTTTAACTTCAGCATCTTGTAATAGAGGGGGGAGTTCATCATCAATGATGAAGTCTGAGGCCATAAAGTCAGCGCTAATCATTAATATCGCGATAGTTGCTTCCGATAGTGCTTTCTTTATTTCTTCTTCCCACTTGTCTCCGGTTTTAATCTTAGTATCTTGCCAGATATCAATCAGCCCTTTTTTCTCAAGTGGCTTTAGATGAACCATCAGTCTATCTAAATACTCCTTGTTGGCATGGGAGTAACTGATAAATGCTTTAGGTTTAGATACGCTTACACTTGGTTGGAAGGTTGTAATTTCAGGGTTGTCTCTAACTTGTTTAATCCGCTCATTAAGTTCGTGTCTAAATTCGTGTTCCAGAGAAGCCTCAGAGTACGTCAACAAGTTTTTATGCGTCATTAGCAAAGGTATTGAGCAACCACTTGACCTGAAATAGATAATTGACATTCCCATTCCTTCAACTATTCCTGCTACATGGAGGATGGACGGGGTTGAGGTTGTAATATCGCATATGCATAAATCAAAAGGTGTTAACCTTTCATTGGGTATGCATCCATCGTGGTTGAAGAGGTCTCCTGCGTAGATAATTTCAGTATCAGGTAGTTCTTCGGTGATTCCATTTTCTATTGTGGTTTTTGTTAGGCTGAAATCATATTCTTCACGTTTTTCTGAATAGATGTTTGTAGTTTTTTGATTGGGGGTAATGTACAGAATTTTCATATATCAATGTATTCCATGTGAGGGCCATAGGCTCACTGTTCATGATCGGGCAGAGGAATCTTGGCTCATTGTTTTATTCCCCTTCAATAATTCTATGGCATAATCATGGCACACTGAGGCACAAAAACAACAACATTTCACTTAAGGTTAGTAGAGTCAAAAGATTAACTTTTTAATGTGTATGGTCACTATCAGTTATAGGGGTTACACAGAATAAAGTTATGGTAACATAAATTATATTGGTCACTAGGTGGTCACGAACTTTCTACAGACCCTTACAATACTGTAATGCAAGCTCAATCGAGCATTGGGACTATAAATAAAACACTGCTAAAAACAGCATATTTATGCTGACCTGTGGAGCACTCCTGAAAACTAAAAAACTTTTCTCTCTCCGCGCTCAGCGCCCCCCGTGGACACTTTTAATTCTCTAGGAAGTACCTTTTGCAATAATAGAGAAGGGCGTTGAAATAATATGACGGACTGTTTTGAGCACTATCTAGCGCGGTTTCATGCAAACACACAGCATACGAGGATCATGGCAGCACTTTGCTGGTAACGAGTCAGGGATGATTTTAGCCGTTATGTCGGTTATGTATTAATGTACAGTGTGCACAGGTCAGATCGTTGATCGCTATATTACTGTCGATTGCTGCAACATTGGTGGAGACTTTAGCGTGTATTTTTTAGTGGTCGTTACCGCGCAAGTGTGACCAAGGTCGACGTTAACCCCCAAACCTCTATATATATTAATAGGGTTTTGGGGGTTAACGTCGGTGGTTTAGATCTACAACTGGGCCTAAGCTACGCTCAGAATAACTCCTGTGCCCTTTCGGTACCCCTTCTCAGGGATCTTATACTCAATCAACTGGCAAAACTCGTAACCCTCCGCCAACCACTTCTTGACCTCCTCACAAAAACGGTCTGCTGATTTAATCGAGCCAAAGTGTTCAGGGAAGGTTGTGTGCAGCCATTTAGCACTAAGCGGCATTACTTCATAAATAAAATCACAAAAACGAAACACCTCATAAAATCGACGAGGACCTAAAAGCTCTGCACTCGTCATCCATTTATCAGGCTTTAGCGGTAACGCCATGCTGGAGTATATAATGCCCAGCTTTTGTTTTTCTGCACGTGTCCCACGCATACGCGCGAGAGCCTGAATCTGCGCCTGTTCACGCTGATTAAATAAAAGCGCCTGAACAAATGGCGACTTATGATTCCATATCTCCCCACCTTCTGCTGGTTTTTCCTTCTGACTTTCACCGATCAGCAAATCAATATGGGGCCAGAATGCACGCGCTAAGTTTTCCATGTCCTTAATCGCTGGATGCTGACGACCTAAAATCATAACACCTTGCATTGACGCCATCTTATTGCTCCCTTTTACTGAGCCGAAATGCAGCGTGTTGTCTTCTCCCACGTGTTTTTGCAGCTCCGGTTCGATACTTTTAATACCGATACAACCGAGCCCAAGTAACCATGCCATGCTTCCAATATCAGAAATACGCCCTTTCTTTTCCGTTAGGCTTTTCTTGAAATGGGTATTTGAGCCGCTACGGTCACTAACTTGAATAATCCGCTGGTTCGCCTTTACAGCTAACTTAATAATTTCAAAGGGTGGCATTATTTCAGTTAGAACTTCAATGCAGGGGGTTGCATCGAGCATTACCACATTGATGCCTTTTCTTTTTAATCTATGCGGCTTTTTCGCCTGGGTTACTATTATCTTCCCCTCACGATCATCGAAATAAATGCCGTTGCACCGCCCTTGGCTATTACAGAGTACCGTCAAAAACCTACGTAGTTTACTCGCTGGACTCGTTGAGTCTTCAAAGTGGGTCATGATCTCTTCCACCGTGTCAGTGGGATCTATTCGTACATCTGGAGAATAGGACTGGTCATCGTGATAGGCTTTGATTTGCCCCATACTAATCCCTGCCTTCTTCATCGCTTTAAGGGGATCAATGCCGGTTAAAATACCGTCCTTAATCGGTTGTAGTAAGCTTGCATCCAGCTCGCTTGGCCGTATTTCTGTTGTCTCAACTAGCGTAGAGTGGAAAGACTCATCGACAAAAACTAACTCAGTATCGGGTAACATCTCATCCAGATAATTGAGCGGGCTTTGGATAATTGAGTGCGTCCTTATTATCACCCGAGCCTTTGATTTGAACTGCTGAATGTAAGGGCATTCATCGAAGTAGGGGCACTTCACGGAATCTTCAGCGCCACATAACCTGTTAACCCCTGGTGCTTCTAATCCTGCCTCGGTTGCAGCTTCTATTACCTCATACTTCCTACAAAACCGAGAGTCATCACTGGGGTCGTCTGGGTTGAGCTGGTAAGTACGCCCATAGATTATTTGGGCATTATCCAGCACGTCTAACATCTCATTGGCTTGACGGTAATCTTCTACATAAAACTCCGCTTGTCGTCCGGTACTGTTTAAATACTGGGCGGCTTCATATGTTTTACCTAGGCCAGTTTCACATTCAAACACTGTAAACCTGCATTCTCTATTCTCTGCAGCATGCATGATCGCCGTTGGTAATAACTCCTTGGCTTCTTCCAGTGATATCGGTGTATCGCCCTCAGGAAGCTCATAACTTGGTAAGTTCAGGTCAGTCTTCGCCCAATCGCATAGACGGGTTATTTCCCCTTCTAGCTCTGAGCGTTTCATCCTGGCTTGCTTCCCTCTTACCCTCATTATGTTTTCACATTGAAAAAGGTGCTCTGTTATTGCGGCTACGATCTCACTATTCGGCATAAACGGATCGTGCCCAATGAAACCTTGTACTGCGGCCATAATCATGGCGTGAAGCGCTAACTTTGGGTCGTCCTCAATAACTGACAAGGGGGAGTCCATGTCGGGGTATACGTAGTCTTGAGCAGTGGGTGGGGTAGCAACTGTGCTTCGAGTAGAGCGTGGCGTAACCTTTTTATTAACCCTCTTTTTAGCTGGGGGCACTGCAATGGTTCGATCAATAGTTAGCGTCGCGCAGTCACGACCCCCTTTGATGACAAACATCCTCTTAAGCTGATCGTCACCGTCAACAATCTCAGGAGCAGCTGTAAAAAGAGGCTGGTTTGACCTGTAAACAGACAGGTCCATTTGTAGCTCAGGGCATTCTTCTTTTAACTGTTTAGCCCATAGCTTTCGGTCTGCTAAGGATAGAGGGTGGTCAACGAGAAAATAGAGCCTGATACGAGCTGGTGTATTTGCTTTAGGTTGTTGAGACGAGGTAAGTTGAACGACAACTGAAACGTCGGCTATCTTTGATTTTTTTAATAACCACTCGATGCCCTGCTTTGGGTTAAAAGGGTCCCAGTTGGGAATTACAGCGCCATCATAGTCAATGGTCATGAACCGATCGTAATGTTCTTCTTCGATAGTGGCCTTGCGCCCATCATCTTGGTCATATTTGAGGCGATAGTGGGGGGAATCGAGGCTATTCAAAACATGTGCTCTAGGCTTGCCAGGAATAGCAAATAGTGAAGTCCCTTCTCTCCCGGCGCGCATTATGATTTTGGCGAATTGTGGAAAGTTTTGATATGGTCTAATGCTGAAAAGGAAGCGTCTCCCGATGGCATAAGGTTCAATTATGTTCGCTTTTATGTCTATCTTTTTTGAGGATCGGCTTGTTTTGTTGCACTGCAGGAGGGTGATTTTACCCTCTAATGGTAGGCGGCTGTTCATAATGATATAATTCGCTCGACTGTAGTAATGTAACTGACTGTTCGAACTTACTAGGGGCGAACAGTCAGTGCGATTATGTTTTTTATTCTTCGATATGATCAATAGATATTCGAATACGATTCAGTGCTCGGTCTGTTTTTACACCTACCAGAATCGTACATGACCCCTGAATAAGACCACTGATAATTTCAGCTTTTGCATCATCAGAATATTTTGATAAGCGTTTATCTCCCTCAACTTTTGATATAGCCTGATCAAAGAAAAAGTCTGCAGTATCAAAAGAGAATGTTTTATTTCCATTTGTGCTCATGTCTTTATTTCCTTCTTTTAGGGTTGCGGAATTTCTTGATGACTTGCTGTTTTTCTGATGGGGACATGTCCATTACTTCACCTAAATCAGGGCGGCATTCGTTAACACCATTGTCCCTGGCAATGCTTAATAGGTTTTCATCTGGAATTGTGTCCAACCCCTCCCGCAAGGCTTTTTCAAATGCAGGTATATTGGAAAGACATAAAAAAGTCAGTGGCACTTTAAAACGCATTCCTTCTACAAAGTTAAATACGATTATGAATGGTGTTCTGCTAGGCAGCTCCTTCCCCACTTGCTTTCTTAATCGGTACTCTTTTTCGGGATTTTCTTTAAACCACTCCTTATCATTATTTGATGCCCGCTCCATATCGTAGGGGTCGGTAGCCTGCTGAATTTCACGTGCCTCTTGGTGCCTTTTAAAGTTAATGGTCCCGTTCCCGTTTCTGGGTATAGGTAAGCAGAGTCTTCCTCTTCTATTACTGCTCATAATCATCACCCCCTGATGTTGTAAGAGCGTTTTTGCGGTCATTAAGCAGTCTTTTGATTAACGTTTTAATCTCCTTGTTGTCTTTTCCCGCGACCATGTAAGACAGAACTGCATCTAACTCATGCGCGAGATAGCCAACAGCTCTCGAGCCTAGGGATATGGGAGGCGGCATTAAACCGCTACTGATTCGCTCGTAGAAAACAGAACGGCTGTACCCGAATTGGTTCAAGACATCAGGCCGGCGTTTTATTTGAAAGTGAGGGTGTGAATTCAAAATAAGCTCCATAGGGTTGGTTAGGACGCTTACAGATTATTCACATTAAAATTAGGTAATAAATCAATATCTATGGATAAGGGGGTTTCCCAGAGTAGAGGTTAAAATAGATTTAATTTTTCCAAAATGGCGCGTAGTTTACTTTCTGGGGTAGGCATCCCTGGGGCCGTTGATCTTGTAATATTATCGGATAATTCTTTGCCAATAGTTTCTTTTATCCATTCATCTACCTTTTTATTGTCACTAGAGAGGGGCAAATTGTTGCTGCCAATTTCTTCTAATATAGCTGTAAGCCCCGCTTGAAACTTTCGCCTTGTATATTTATTTCTATTTTCTGGAGTTGCATAAAAATGGCGGGCAACATCCATATAGACCTTTTTTGCCTCTGAGAAATCCCTACCATTCTTTTTACCGTGCAGTTTTGATTGAACGTAAATGACGCGTGCAGCATGAACACGCTTTGAAAATTGGCTAGTATCAAGAGCCTGCTGTGCTGAGTAAAGATGCTTTATAGCTGTTGAGTAGCCATCAATGGTAAGCATCTTATGGATTTTACTTAATGACATTAATAGTTCTTTTATGTCTTTATAGCCCTCATTAGGCAGTTCTTTTTCAAGTGCTAGCGCCATTTGATGCTTTTCGAATACGCTATCTTTATCGGTGTTATCGTTTGGATCTAAGTTTTCGAAACCAAAAAGATCACCGTGGCTTTCTGTCTCACACTGATCAAACAGCTCATATAGATCGTCATCTTTTGCAATGTCTTCGGGGGTTCCATACTCCATTACATTGTATAGATCGCTTCTGTCCTTTTTACGCATTGTAGGGTCCTTTGGTGTTGTTATTAGGTATTTATTCTAGAGGCTAGGCTCATGTTCCCAATTGCTGCTTTTTCAATATGCTCACTCCACCATTTCATCATTACTCTGCGGCGCTGTAGGTATTCTGCACGGTTATAGGCACTCCGCACCTCGTTTGAGTCCACATGAGATAGAGCTGTTTCAATCAAATCAGCATCAAAGCCTTGTTCATTTAATGTGGTGCTCGCTAGCGCTCTTAAGCCGTGCGCAACTAAAATACCATGGTATCCCATACGCTTGAGGGCCATGTTTGCAGTACTGCTGTTAGTTGGCTTTCTGAAGCTCCTGTCGCCTGTAAAAACAAATTCAGATCGCCCGTTTACCGGCCTAATGACCTCTAGTAATCTTATAGTTTGAGGTGTTAGTGGTACTGCGTGGGGGCGCTTCTTCTTCATTCTCTCTGCAGGAATGGTCCAAAGCTGTTGTTCAAAATTGATTTCATCCCACCTAGTTCCTGCGGCTTCACTTGGTCTAACCATAGTGTGAAGTTGCCATTCGATTAAGCATCTGGTGGTTAGTTTAATACTGGCTGTAGTCAGGCGTTTCATTAGGTCAGGCAATTGGTCAGGCGGTATGGTTGGCATGTTCTTTTTAGCTGGAGTCTGAAATGCCTTACTAATCCCTGTGAGAGGGTTGTGTTGTATAAGCCCAGTGTTCACAGCGTAAACCATAACTTCGTTAATGCGTTGGCATAGCCGCTTTACTGTTTCTAGACTTTTGACTGAGGTTGGCCGAAGAACATCGATTACTTTGGGGGCATTAAGTTTATGGAGTGGGACTTTCCCTAATTGTGGGAATAGGTGAAGTTCGAAAGATCGCCAAATGTCGTTGGCGTGGTCGGCGCTGATGGTCGTTTTCTTAACTGCATGGTGTAGTAGGGTTACATGTTTAAAAGTGTTGTTATTGTCTTTTTCTGACTGCCTTGATTGCTCGTCTCTATGTTCTTTAGGGTCTATCTCTTGGGCAAGCAGCTCTCTTGCCTTTGTTCGTTTCTTTCGTGCATCAGCTAAAGATAACTCAGGATAAGTGCCAAAGCTTATGTTTGCTCGTTTTTTAACGAATGGTCGTGTGTAGTTGAATACCCACAATTTTGAGCCGCTAGGTTTAATTCTGAGCATTAAACCATCTCCGTCTGAAAGGTTATACTCTTTTTCTTTAGCTCTCGATTGGCTTACTTCCGTGTTGGATAGAGGTTTGACTTTACGTGCCATAGTAACACCGCCTTTAGTAACATTATGTCGATGTTACATCTGGTGTTACTAAAAGTCATGGATTTTATAATACTTCAACGGACGTTACAGGCATAAAAAAACCCGCTAAAGCTTGATGTTGCGTGCTTTGCGGGTCTTCTTTGGTTCTGGCTGAACCCTAATTTGGTGGAGACGGCGGGGATCGAACCCGCGTCCGTCAGCACTCTGCCATCGGCTCTACATGCTTAGATTCCGTTAATTAGTTTAACCTTCCACAGCCCAACGGGCAGGACGTGGTTGGCG
>Ga0105350_10000820_pt1 | contig 20552 bp, 15 predicted proteins | sample EN1Hudsemesocosm_FD_83506 | JGI IMG/M metagenome (GOLD analysis project Ga0105350, IMG submission 83506) | Methane-oxidizing microbial communities from mesocosms in the Hudson Canyon - EN1E Hudson Canyon | ecosystem: Environmental > Aquatic > Marine > Cold seeps | place: Hudson Canyon... | reverse complement strand
TTTTTAGCTTATTAATCATGGGACTACACTTTTAAAAGCGCAATTTATACCTACCTGAAATCAACCCGATTTAACGAACATAGAATCATTCACTGTAAAGTATTAACGTTCCAATAAAGACGCGGGTCAGGGTCAGGCACCCCACCTATTTGAGAAAACTCAAAGTTAGAGTCATCTGTTAACGAAGTCGCTACGACACCATTAGTGACGCTACTGGTGCTAGGGGATGTATTTGTGCCGGTACCCGAATCATAGACTGTGACCTCCCCAGAAAACTGAGCTCCGGATTTCCCATTGCCACTCACCCTCAAATAAACATCGTTATCGCCATCTGTTAGCGGATCAACATTTACCCCAATCCAAATATATCCACTGAATGAATTTGACTTCGACCCGCCGACTCTAAAGCGGTAGCAAACCTTATCATCACTAACATCATCAGTGAGCAGTCCGGCATCATAGATAGCGTACATCGTACCATCGTTCGCAGTACCGATTAGATCAATACTCGAATTGGATACTGCCTGCTGGTCGCCACCAGGATCAAAGTTAGAGCCTTTTAATATGACTTTCCAATCTTCTGATGATCCGTTTAACTGATAAAAAGTAACCGTCGCGTCATCTACAATATCTGCGCCTGAGATCTGCCCCGTCAAGGTCACTGTTTCTGTAGGAAAAAGGTGACGGAGGGATTAAAGTTTAACCAATTATTTTAGGTGAACGCCTGCTTTTATTTCATGAACCGAAGCAGTTTGAACACTTCATACTGGGTCTGCTTTGCTCTTGAAGTAAGCTGTTTTTAGGCCAGTCAAAAATGAACGCTTTTGCTCTAGAGTCAGCGGTTTATCGAAGCTCAAAAGGGTATCGCTTTAACTCCTTAGCCCGCGTTCTTAGGGCCTGGCCAGATTATCCAGAAGCAAAAAATGGCTAACCAAAGCTCTTGAGCATTAGCACTACCTTTTAGGCTCGCAAAAAACTGTTGGCTATGTGCGGAAAAGCGATCCTTTTGCTTTAGATATTTTGATACTTAACAGAGCTTTTCGGGCACATAAGGCAGTCTCTTTCAGTGATGAACTCGTTTCATAAACAGTGACTTAAAGCCACTGCGTCATTTTTTTGAATGATGGCCAGAAACCGGTATCAAAATCACGTAACGGCCAGCATTTCGCTGCCACACAGGCCACCTATCAACAGCTTGCTATATAATATATTATAAAATAAAGCTTTACTTCCAAAAAATTAGCTATAGAGTAGTTTGTGCTTTAAAGAAAATCTATTTTTAAATCTCTTGTTCGTTGTATTTCTATTCATAGTTTTTACCTCCGCAGTTTTTAATTCCAGTTTTTGTTTTCCGCTATTCAAGCCTCTTAAAGGCAAAATTACATTTAAATCATTTATTAAACGCTAAATGATACCAGCCTGCACACTTTGCTGAGTTCTATCTGATCTGTCCTGACACCCCATTTCATTATTTACCCAACGCAACGTTATTGGCTGATTTTTTGAGAAAAAAATACATGAGTACAGCCTCAATGACGGCGACTAACGCCTCTACTTTTCAACAGCACAGTCACCCTATTCAAAGTCGTGATTTTATTTTAGCCTTACTAAAAAAATCCAATAATAAACTCAACAGAGACCAACTAGGAAAAGCCCTTAAATTATCCGGTAAAGAGCAAAAAGAAGGCTTACGCCGTCGATTGCGCGCAATGGAGCGTGACGGACAAGTTATTTATGAACACCGTCAAGGGTATAGTCCAATTAATCCCGAAGACTTAATTCTTGGGCATGTGATCGGCCACAAAGACGGCTTTGGATTTTTAAGAAGCCATAACTGTGATAATAATACTGGTGATGATATTTTCTTGCATCACACCCAAATGCGGCAAGTCTTCGATGGTGATCAGGTACAAGCGCGTATCACCGGCACTGATAACAAAGGGCGCAAAGAAGCGGCCATTGTGAAAGTGCTTGAACACAATACAACTCAAGTTGTTGGCAAACTAAAATACGAAAATAACAGGTATACCCTACAAGCTGAAAATACTCGTATTGCTAATCAGATCATTGTAGAGCCAAAGCATTTAAACGGTTCAGTTGAAGGTCAATACGTCATGACATCGATTGTCGAACAGCCTCGACATTTTAAGAGTGCATCGGCCAAGGTCACGGAAATACTAGGTGACTCCTTGGCCCCCGGTATGGAAATTAATGTAGCGATTCGCAACTATGGTATTCCATTTCTTTGGCCGAAAAATTCACTAAACCAAGCAAAAAAATTGGGATGCCATGTGGCGGAATCAGATAAGCAACACCGAGTAGATCTCAGACACCTGCCATTTGTTACCATTGATGGTGAGGATGCACAGGATTTTGATGATGCGGTATATTGTGAGCCGACTAAACAGGGAGGGTGGCGTTTGTTTGTCGCCATTGCAGACGTGTCCCATTACGTTAAACCAGGTAGCCCCTTAGACCTGGAAGCCCAAACACGCGGAACGTCAGTCTATTTTCCTGGCCAGGTTGTACCGATGCTCCCAGAATCACTCTCTAATGGCTTATGCTCTTTACTCCCTAATACTGACCGCTTGGTGCTGATCTGCGAGATGAATATCAATCGCACAGGTAAAATGACCTCCTACCAGTTCTCGGAAGGTCTTATTCACTCACATGCGAGGCTTACTTATCATCAAGTAAACACACTGCATGGCGCGCCACGGTCTAAGGCCGGTAAAAAACTATCTCATAAACACGCTAATGTTGTCGCACATATTGATTCACTCTATGACTTGTTTGCGGTTCTAAAAAAAGCGCGTAAAACAAGAGGATCTATCGACTTTGATAACCAAGAGGTGCAGTTTAAATTCAGTGCAGATAAAAAAATTGAACAAATCAAACCGGTAAGCCGAAACGATGCCCATAAGCTAATCGAAGAATGTATGTTGTGTGCCAACGTCGCCACAGCACAATTTCTTCAGAAGCTAAAACGACCCGCCATGTACCGAATCCATGAAGGGCCTCAAGCAAAAAAACTAGTCAAGCTACGAGAGTTTTTGTCTGCCAAAGGATTGAAATTAGCGGGCGGAGAAAAGCCCACTACTACACATTACGGCACCGTACTTAAAAAGTCGGCCCTACGTAAAGATACTCCGGTCATTCATTCCATGATGTTGCGATCACTCAGCCCGGCACAATACAGTACTAAAAACAAAGGTCACTTCGGATTAGCCTATAAGGTTTATGCGCACTTTACCTCGCCGATTAGACGTTATCCTGACTTATTAGTACATCGCGCTATTCGGGCCGAAATCAGACAAGAACAGAGTAGTAGAGGGATTCGTCAAGCGATCAAAGCGGCAGTCGGCTTGGGCCATTCACCTGTTCGTCGAATGAGTAGCGCTAAGGCATTGGATCCAAAGACAAGCTATCCCTATCAAGACCAGCAAATGCAAAACCTGGCTGATCACTGTTCATTGGTTGCACGTCGTGCAGACAAAGCCTGCTGGGATGTGGAGGCATGGTTGAAATGCGAGTATATGCAGAGCCGTGTAGGAAAGGTATTTTCGGGTAAAATAACGAGTGTTACGTCATTTGGACTCTTTGTTCAGTTAGATAATACCCTGATAGAAGGGCTTATCCATATATCCAGTCTGAGCAAAGATTTTTATCATTTTGATGAAACTCAGCAATGTCTAATCGGTGAACGAAGTCATAAACGTTATGGGCTCGGTGAGGAAATTGGCATTTGTGTCGCTAATGTCGATTTGGATCAACGAAAAATTGGTTTTAATTTGGCAAACCGCAGGACAGACTAACTTTAGAATGATGCCAAAGGTCAAGGTAACCAAGACGCTGCTTGACGAATATCTCCGACAGCAAGACCTCTTGAGTTTACAATTATCGGGGAGAGATGGTCCTGAAGCTTAAGCTTCTCCTCACTCGATAACGCATCTAGATGATTAAGGATTGCCAATAGTGCAATTGATCGTGCACGGGCACTTCCATCTGCTATTTTAATGGCAATTCCAAGACCACGCTTGGGTAGGGCCGCAGTTATAATGCCCTCTGCACCGGTTTTAGCTAACACATTGCCCTTTGCCACTTCATTCAACTCACTGACCAAGGTACCATGCCCTGCAATATATAAAGGCTCATTGATGATGGCTTTGTGAATACGGTAGATAGCGTGGGCGCGTTCATCTGATAAACCAACAGGCTTAGCAAAGCGAGCAAAAGCATAGGCTAGGCCTCGTAAAGACATCGTCGGCGCAGGTAATCCACAACCATCGACCCCGACAGGATTCTGTTTAAGGTTAATACCAGCCAGGTCAGAAAGAGTATCCAAAGATAATTGTTGCAATGGATGTTCGAGCTGCTGGTAGTTTTTTATCGGCATATTTAAGTGACGTGCCATGGTTAAAAAGCCCGTATGTTTACCTGAACAGTTATGATGAATTCGACAGCTATCTTGTCCTGTGGCTATCAACTTTCGAGCACTCCTTGTGTCTTCTGGTAATACCGCGCCACAGGCTAAATCACTCTCACTTAAGCCCAAGCGATTCAACCATGATTTCACCAACTCCTGGTGAATTTTCTCACCCTGATGAGAAGAGCAGGCGAGAGATAATTCAGCATCGCCAAGAGAAAATTTTTCGCTGGCACCGCTCTCAATCAAGTGAATAGCCAACATCGGTTTTAACGCAGAGCGTGGAAATATAAGATTATTAATATCCCCCCAACTTTCCTCAACGCCACCTTTAGTATTACACACTACAGCGGAACCAAAGTGCTGACTCTCTACAATACCATTGCGCGTAACTTCGACTAACAGCTCATAGGGCATGTAGTTGGAGCTCCTGTTTATGCTTGGATTTCGGTTTATTATTTCGCAGTATCTCGAGGACACAAATAAATAAATAAAAACTATTGAGTATGATTAAATATAGTCATATCTATCCATTAACCATAACGCTCTATCTTTCATGACCCTATTGATCATATCTATGGCCGTATAAAAGTATTACGGCTAACATTATCTAGATGTGTTAATATTCGATTGGTAACTAACCTCCTCCACACTCTTGGGCAAACAGTTTCGCTGCCCACCATTATAGTGGTCTTTAAGATTATCTGAATCCCTTCGAGTTTTCTCTCTGCTTCTGAAGCAGAGGTCGCGACCGATTCCAAGAACACCTTGATGATCTGTTCATCGAGTGAATATCTCCCTACTTTATTTTTTCTTTTTATTGAAAAAATTTAACGGACCCGTTCGCCCTTAATTTGGCACGGAGCATAGTTTGTCAGCGATATGAACCGCTGATCATCGAGGTTAACAATGAACATAGAAATTATCAGTACGCCCAATGATGAGCTAAAAGAGACCGGTTTCGGCACCCTTAAGACATGCGAACATGTATTTCGTGCTGTTTCAGAAAAAGGCTACCGTGTAAAACTAAGTGTTTGCAAAAACATGGCAGACCTAGAAAAGGTCGTTAAAAGAAAGCCCGACTTAGTTATTTTAGCGGTTAAATATATTAAAACTAAAAATGGCAATAACATTTGGCTGTCAGACTATTTCGCGACAAACAACATCAATTATTCTGGTTCATCACGAGAAGTACTGCGGTACGACTCAGATAAGGTGCTCGCTAAATTGAAACTTAGACGAAAAGGCATCAACACAGCTAATTTCTTTACCGCAATACCAGGCGAACACAAATGCGAAGAAGACTTGCCCCTCGCGTTTCCCTTGTTTCTTAAACCCTTTGACGCAGCAAATGGTAATGGCGTAGACGATCTATCCTTAGTCACCAATTTTCAAGAGTTCGAGAATAAAATATGCTCTTTACATGCCTTATATAAAATTCCTGTATTAGTTGAAGCATATTTAGATGGAAGAGAGTTTACGGTCGCCTTAATGACCTCTTCGACTGGCGAGTTAATTGCTGCCCCCATAGAGATCGTACCAGCCCTATCAACAAAAGGTCTAAGAATCTTAGGCGAAAAGGCGAAGAAAGATGACTCGGAAAGCCTGAGGAAAATTAGGGATGAAGTTATGAAGGAGAAAGTAAAAAAGCTTGCTATGGATGCATTTATAAATTTAGGGGTAAGAGACTTCGGTCGTATCGATATCAAAGCCAACAACAATGGAGATTGCTTTTTCATGGAGGCTAACTTGGTACCCGGTATGACATATGGCTCTAGTTATTTTCCGAAAGCCTGGGAGATCGAATATGGTATTTCGTACGATAAAGTAGTGGACCTGGTTTTAGAAGGTGCGCTTCGCAGAGCCCCTGCTTCAAATGCTATAGAAAAGATCGAAGTGAAAAGGTCCATGTTTTCGCTTGCATAGCGACTACTCGCATAGTGACAGGAATAAAAATGGAACGCCAATGAAACTGAAAGCGCAATTAAGGCAGCTGTTATTTAAATGTTAGCCCGTTCTAGTTTTTTCCGGAACTCGAACATAATAAAACGCGGTTACTTTTGGGCTAGTACTATACTATCTAGACTACTGTTTAGCATGTACGGAGTATAGATAATCATGAAGACACTTTTCAGTACTCTGGATAAACGACCAACGAAATATGTTTGGCGACTATCTTTGGCAATTGTGCTGACTTTGTGCTTTTTTTCAGCCATTTTCGCCAAGGTAATCTTTCTGGAATTGTTCTATATTTTCCCGATCACACTTGCAAGTTGGTACGGTTCTAAGAAATCAGGTCTTATTTTAGCCTTGCAAGTCTCTTTACTGCTACTTTTGATTAAAGGGTTTCAATCTGAATTTGGTGCCAGCAGCATCCTCGGCTATGGCCTACCTTGTATAATCAGCTTTTCTGTTTTGGCCTTGCTAGTCACCAATTTTCGTAATGTTCATCGTGTGGAGAGTACTGCCGCAGACACCGACCACCTGACGAGTGTATTTAATGCAAGAGGGTTCTATATCGAGCTGGCTAATGAGCTACTTCGATCATCCCGGTACGAGCACATATTTTCACTTGCTTATATAGACATCGACAATTTCAAGTATGTAAACGATTCACAAGGTCATGCCGAAGGGGACCGTTTACTCATAGAAGTTGCCCGCTGCTTGAAAGAAGCCCTAAGAGCTACAGATATTGTTGCGCGACTTGGAGGAGATGAATTTGCTTGCCTATTACCTGAAACCAAACAAGAAGAAGCGAAAGCCGCCTTTTTAAAAGCAAGCGAGCTATTACAGAGCAAAATGCGAATTAGTGATTGGCCGGTTAGTTTTAGCGTGGGTTTGGTGACCTTCGAAACTATACCCGCTGACATTAAAGAAGCTATGAAAATAGCAGACGACCTTATGTACTCTGTAAAGAAATCAGAAAAAAACAATATTTCCTATAATGTTTGGCATGGAAAAGCCTAACTATTCTATTTTTCAAGACATTCAAACTGACTGTGCATTATATATCCCTACAAAAAACAAATAAGAAAGGTATCGCTTTGAAACGAGAGCTAGCGATTTTCTGTCACCTGAGAAGGGAGTGCTTTAACTCCAAAGCCTACATTCTGATGAAAAGCAATATCAAGATAATAAGGCCAAACCTCAACGAGGCCCAATGTGGGCAATAGCGATAATCAAGTCATGGCCGTTGCTAAGTAAAATTGGACACTCAGAATTCTAGTCACTTGAATGATACTATCAATTTAGTTAGCTACTATATTTCTTTCTCACAATTTCGCCCAAGAAAACGCCTAGCCCTACTTGCCGATAGATAGCTCCGACACTCACCACCATGACAGAGAGCCCACTCTCTAGGCCAAATCCGTGAATTTCTTGAGCTCTTTTTCCAGATTTTTAACCCTTAAAGTGGCTTGATGAAGCATGCATTCGGTTTGTTTCAGCTTTGTTTTTAACCGCATTTCTGCAAGATCCTCTATCGGATTACCTTGCTCCACACTGCAATTTAATGACGCCGAATATTCCTTTACTTCAGCGACTTCATCAACAATACAAGGCATAACCTTCTTAACGAGGCCGCGCTCTATAACGCTTGCATTCATATCATCTAGTAATGCTCGAAATCTTTCGCGCTTCCAAATGTTATCCGAACCACAAAGCTCAGCCGCTATTTCTCTTTGATTCAAACTCTTGGTTTTTTCATTAATCAGGCGCAACCAATCTCCGTCTGACTGCAAGGGCATCCATAAAATTAACGCCTCGTAAATCGCATCACCTTTTTTAGCGCTGGCAGCCATTTTACGGATCTTTTCTTTCAAGGCTTCCAGCTCTGCAGAAGTTGCCACAATTAGATCTCCTGCCTCTTACGAAGCTCTTCTTTAATACTTGGTGGTACAGGCTTATTTAATACCTCGACACTAATACCTTTTGTTTGAGAGTTAACCTGCCATCGAATATATTTTTGTTCGTACTGATGAATCAGTTCCTTTGCCTTAGTCAACTCTTTTATAAGTTGCTCATTTTCTTGGACAACCTCTTTTAACACATCGATTTCACTACGCGCACCTTTTAGTATATCTATGACATCGTCATAAGCGTCTTTTATCACCCTATTCCCACTCAGAGCCTGTCGAGAATAACCAAAAGCTTTGCTAAGAATCTTCCATGTCAATTTCTTCCCATAACGACCGGTTTTCCACTCTTCAAGGTATTTCAAAATGTCAGACTCTACCTCGCCAGTAATATATCTATTCATCAACCTGCCTCCTCACAACGATCAATACCTCTAGGAAATATCTGCACAATATCGCCAGGCTGATGACTGTCATCCGCCTCAATCGCTAGAGCAGCATTGCAGCCATCTACCAGTTCCTTATGATTCAAATACCAATTATTGGCACCTTCAAACTCGTCATCTACATCTACCTTGGCTAGTTTCATTTGTGCCTGGGCCTGATCACGCCGCAACGTAATCTTTTCAACCTCCAATGGATCGTTTTTTGTGCGTCTGTAGTTAACGCACTCCCGCAAACACATATAGTGCATCCCACAAGCTCCCTGGGTGTAGTCATGACGGCAGCGCCCGATGTCCATGAAATGATAGGAGCCTGATTCGTCCAAGTCCTGCTGCAACTCCACATAAGATAATAAAGGGAATTTCTGAATCGCATTCTTAGCTTCACCGGCAGTCAAACCCTTACCCAACACTTGATCCTGTATATGTCTATTTCGCTCTACATATTTGTTTGGTTCAATCTGATGATTGTATGCCTTGTTATCTTGAGTACCCTTTCGCAGGAAGTTTTTCGCTATATCCTCCTGCGAGAACATATCGGATTCCTGCATCGCGGTATTTAGTAGGTGCCGAAATTGATGGGATCTCACAGTACCTTGTATTTTTCCTAATTCAGGGAAGTTATAGCGTTCGAATACGCTTAATATCCGACACTCTTTTTTACTGACTCTCGATAAATAATCACGACCACGAAAGAAGTCCTGAACCTGCGTACCTGTCAGAGGCAAGGCGAAGGCATTGAGCCGTTCTTTTGGCGTGTACTGATCGAGGTAGCGCAACGTAAGAAATTCCCACACAGAGATGATCATTCCTTCATGGCCAAAACCCTCTTTGATTGGTGAAATCAGCTCAAAATAAGCATCACAAAAGCCCTCATGTATCATCCCAACACGGAATAGGGCTTTACGTGTAGAAGCATCTGGGTCACGCTCAACACCATAACGTTCCATCGTGGAAATTGCATTTGAAGCTGTTCTGCCGGGCATTCCCAGCACTCCTTGAACATCTCTGGCGGACAAATACTCATCATCATCAAAACCAGAAAAGCGATCCCACTTATGTTCTTCTAGCATCATCTGTGCGGTTTTTCGATGGGGTGCGCTCAGCCTCTTAAGGCGAACTACCGCCTCGTAGATAATATCCACGGCACAATGCGGTACAATTTTTTCGTCCCAGTGGGCTTTCTTCTTCGCCAATGCCCGAATCCTTAACACTCTCATATAAGCTCCAGTTTCGGGATCAAGCTCTAAACTTTGAGCCTCATATTCCTTACGATCTGGAATACAATTAATGTCTAAGCCTATAAACTCATCCATCCTGAAGCCGCACAACATTAAAATAACTGACATACAAACCAACACTTTGTCACCTTCGTCTATATCGTCGTAGTGATTCCAAAGTGCAGCAAGAAAAATAAGCACATCAGTTTTGGGGAGTTTTTTGGCCCGCTCCAACTTGGCCTCCTTCCCCCCTCTATTGTGACTACTCCCCCCCGCCTTATCATCCCGCGGTATGGGGTTTTCCCACTCCACAAGCGTTGGTGTTAAACGGTGTGCGTCCAGCGCTGCACTAATCTCAGCCAAATGCACACCACATCGATAAAGAGTCGAAGAAGCCAGCTTTTTCATTCCAGACCTTATTGCCATGTCAAAGTGTTCCGGTACTATCTGACTAATGCAGGGGGCATTACTATCAGGTAAAGCCTCATAAAGAAATCGAAGTGCTGATATTGCCACCATGTGGTTTTCATGTGATTTCGGTTTTGCGTTATGACGATGTGTAATAAACGCTTTGGCGAACGCAGCGAACGGCTTAGCAAAAGCTTTTTCAGCGCTCTTGGCCGCTTTTTGTTTAGCCCTTAACCCATTGTCACGAGTGAACAGTACGTTGGCGGCATGAGCCACATTCTTCAAAGAAGTTGTAGATTGAAACCCACGAATATCCCAAGTGTGCAACTCCCACTCGACACCATACTCAAACATCGGCCCATGGAGTTTTTTAGCCGTTTCAATATACTCAGATAGGTTTGCTTGACAATTATCCGCTGGAGTAAAAAGTGCAATGACATTCTGCTGCCTTCGTTTTTTTCTGAACTTTCCTTTTTGCTCTACCACCAACTCGTCTAACTCTTCTTGATTCATTAGTTGTTTTCCAGTTGAGCAATAAGTGACTTACAGGCGTTGATATGGTCCATATCATATTTACCCGGTGCGACATTGTTTTCGAAAAGCTGATCAACATCATCAACCATCACCTCAAGCACTTCCTGATGTATATTGATATCGTTACAGGCTTCAAATTTCTGACAGGTATAACACGAGTAAGGGGGAGCTAAACTGCAACGCCCATATTTGCCACAAAGGCCAATCCCCACCAACCGCCGCAATCCCTCTGGTCCAAACACCTGTTCATTCTTGTTGGTATCTGACAATTCCTTTAAGGATATTTCCCCTTTAAAGTACTCCATTACTGTGCCAAATTCCTTTCTATATACCTGATCAATCTTGTTTGAGAAGTTAGCCCCCAACTTGTAGTAAATCATCACATGCTGCATGTCTTCATGGTCAAGCAATTCCATCAATAGCATGGCTGGTGTACCAACAGCGGCTGCATGGGTAGCAAAGGTTTTGCGCAAGCGACGGGGGTTGATTTTTAATTCCAGCGGGCTTTCGCCTGCGTCCTTTTGAAATTGATTAAGGCTTTCAAGCAATTTATCTGGCGCTCTATTAATAACACCGCAACTGAAACAGTGTTCGTATAGAGAAATACGTGAGCCCTGCTTGCGATTATGATGCCCTTTCGTAGGCATAAACAATGGGGTTACTTGCATGTCGATATCAATCTGATTAACAGTCAACCACTTAAGGTTGAAGTTTTTCAAGGCTTCCAACATTTCCCCCAAGAATACAGGAATAGGTCGCAATCGAAAGTGTGTTCGAGGTGCAGTCATACGCTTCTTAGCCGAAGGGACATTAAGAAGGTAGGTTTTACGGGAGGTGTCTTTATCCACATTAACAGCTAAATCGCCAACCATCAGCAAGCGTAACTGGATAGGACGAATTCCCAAGGTGATAAAGACCCAAGTCGCAGCAAGACGAAAATAATTAGTTTGCCCAACCGCAAAAGAATCAACATAGCGCTGCAACAGCAGACGTAGTTCATCTAGTTCGTTCGAGTGCAGAGGGCTTTTATCCTTTATTTGGATTAAAACATCCAGCCCCTTTATGGTGCCCGCAAGTTTCAATTTTCTTAGCGCATCACCCACTGTGCGTTGAAACATTGGCAGCTTCAGCTTCACACCCTCAAGATACCATTGCCGCAACCGACTTAGTTGTCCTTCACCATGCACTCTACGGTTACTGGCAAAGTAATACAGGATTTCATCGGCCAAGGCATCAGCCAATTCTCCACCCGTTTCTTCATCAAAGCTTTCACAGCTGTTTAAGAATTCTTTTACAATAAAGAATATTCCAAAGACATTATCAGGATTGTGGGCTTTGACAAAATGTGCACATAGATATTTAACCTGGTCCAGCAATTCTGGATTATTCACTTCGATCAAGTCAAAATTGAGCAATACCGAACCAGCTATACCGATATGCCATTTACTCTGGGATGTGTCCACCAAGCGATTAGGGGCTTTAATCTGCATATCAGTAAACAGTCGTTGATACACTGAGCGATTTAGCGATTCATTAGCAGCAAGCACCGATTTATTGGTCAATACTTTTTCCATTTACTTAACCCTTGTGTCTTTTACCAATCGATATCTTCCTCATATTGATCATCGAGGTTCGTTGCATCCACCTGGCGGTAGACCCCGTTAGTAATGTTATCCTGAACGACCTTCAAGCACTGCTGGACACGAATTTCCTGCGAGCGATAGGTATAAGTTCGACCCTCCACACTGTCATCACTCCAACCATTTAACCACCGCTGTAATTTTAAGAACTCCTCCTCTGGCATACTGTCGGCAAAAGTGAGTACCAAATTGTCGTTAAAAGTATGTCGCAGCCGATGAGGGTGCAGGTCACTTAGCTTATCGGGAAACTTTTCCCGCAACTGCGAGATCAAATGATAAATGGCACCTTCGGTCATCGGGGCAGGCCTTACATTAGTATTAAGGAATACATACGACGCGACCTTTCGGGCTTCACGTCCACGTGCTTTACGCTCGTTCATAATGTAACTATCGATTTCCTTCGATAACTCCCGTGTAATGTAGATCTTTCGCCCTAGAGTTTTAGCATCAGGCGGGAGTGAGCGCGGATCTTTTTCTTTCGTTATGTTGTGACCGAAATACAGATAAGGCTCATCACCAGCCAATTTGCAGCTTTCAACTTTCAGCGCCAACAATTCTCCCAGACGAATCCCGCATAACAACAGGAGTTTAATCAGCAAATGGTTACGTACGCGAGTCCTGAGAGCAAAGGGGGTTTCTGGGTAGGCAGGGTGGGACACTTCCAGCAGATATTGCTGCTCACTCTCAGTTAAACCTATGCGAGGCTTACTGTTGGATTTGACCTTCCTTGCATCCAGCTGGTCGTTTAAGTCATCAATCGCTGGCCCAATTGCTGAATAGTAGGGATCCGTGATCAAGCGTCCTTCAATCGCCAATTTTCCCAGCCAATTGAAGTAGTCTGTCACCGCATCAATTTTCTGAGACAACATTGCACCAGAAACGTAGCCCGCGAACACTGAGATATTACCCAAGCTATTTTTCTGCTTCGCAACTTGGCGCCTGTTCAAAGCCAGATATTTAACAAGAGAGTCTATATCTGTTATGCCAAGAATATGCCCTGTTCGAATGCGTTCATTCAGGTCAAAACCACTCTCATCCGCCCAACGATGGAGCTGACAGATATTCTTACCTAGATTAAGTACTGTCCTTGTTGCACGAACATCACGCTTACCCAACAAATATCGGCTAGGTAGATCACAGGGTAAACCTGTGTGGTCAACAATAAGCACAGCCCGTTCACCCGTATCGTCCATTCTGATGACTTTAGCCGTGAATTCTTTGCTGGGGATTTCTTCTGTATACCCCTGATGTTTTTCCACTGACACAGTTAATATCCCTTAATATCCCTTAATATCCCTTAATATCCCTTAATATCCCTGTTGAATTTCAGCAAACAGAATAGGACCCTCCGCTTGACAATTTTCCCAGAGTGTAAACTCAACAAGAAGTTCAATACAAGAACTATTTTATCTAACCCATTGTTTTAATTGATGTTTTCATACGATAATCGTACATACAAGTACCGATAAAACAAGGTGTTTTGTATTAAAAACAGTGGGTTCAAGAGCTTAGACAGCCTATAAAAATCATTTTATTTGCAAAAATATATATTTATTTCAAATCAGCTATTGGTAAGACAGGAGCCTGTCACTTGTTTCGTCATACGTCAGTAACGATGAGATTGGGGTATCTGGCTGATATTGGTTACGCGCAATAGATGCTGGCCACCTTGACGTTTAAATTACACAAATATATGCAAGGGTAAAGGTTAAGTATCTCAATAAATTTACTATCAAACTCACCCAACAGCACTTGATTGGAAATGCTGAAAGGCCATGATTCGCAAAAAGTAGTTCAAAAAGCAGTCCTAATAACTGTGGAATAAGCTGACGCTTTGTCTAATAATGGGTGTAAAAATAACCATAAATTCAATTAGTTCAGGGACAATCTGACCTACAGGAAAGTAGATATCGATGATAAAAGTAAAATTCCAGGTGGATACACGATTAGCAAAATTGCTCTCAGAAAACTATAGGTCTACCGAAAAAGCGTTAAAGGAACTCATCGATAATGCTTGGGACGCGGATTCAGATACAGTACTAGTCAGTCTTCCGAACCCAATGACTGATGACCCTATTATTATCCATGATGATGGGACAGGGATGACTAAAGAAGAATTACTTCGAGAATACCTATTCATAGCAAGTGATAGAAGAAAAAGGCGTGGTGACCTCACTGCGCTGAAAAAGAGGAAGGTAAAAGGTAAAAAAGGAATTGGTAAATTTGCTGGGTTAATGGCTGCAAGCTCAATGACTTTAGAAACCTGGGTTCGTGGAAAAAAATGTAAATTTGAATTAACAAGCAGCAGCTTTGAATCAGTTGAAGATATAGAAGAACTTCCGATAAATCTGATAGTTGAAAACTGTGACCAGGAACTACATGGCACACGTATTACCCTTTCTGATTTACATCAATCTTTTGCATTTCCTAACCCAGATAAATTTAAGCAAATCTTATTGCAAGACTATGGTCGTGAAGAGGGATTTGCCGTCACGGTCAATGATAAAGCCCTTGGTGTTGATGATATTCAAGGGAATTATTCAAATCATGTTTCGAGCTTGCCATCATCTGGTGAAGTTAAATTGGAACTAACTGTTTCTAATCAAAAAGGTAAGCTAAAACAACCTGGTATATCAATTAGAGTTGGCGGTAAAGTTGTGGGTAAACCAAGCTTTTTTGGTTTGGATGAAGCAGAGGACTTTCCACAGAAATTACTGGACAAAATTTATGGTGAAGTGGAAGTAGATGGCCTTTACGACCATGTAACTGCTGACTGGGGAGCATTGATTGAGAATAGTGAGCTATATGCTGAAGTTGAAGAGCATGTCCAAGGAATTGTTAGAGAAAAAGTAAAAGAAGAATACGGCAGAGAGATTAATTTAGCGCAAGCTAGATTGCAGAAAAAAGTTAATGAAAGGCTTTCATCTTTACCGGAATACAAGCGGCTTTACGCTGATAAAGCAATCAGGTCTGTTTTAGGTAAGTACTATGGTGAGCCAGAATCTAAAATTGAACCAATTGTAAGTGTCATATTAGATGCGCTGGAAAGAACAGATTATAGGGCTGTTCTAGATTATATACACGAGGCAGACCATTCTGATATCTCGAAGCTGGCTGAAGTACTAACTGAATTTGGTCTTGCGGAAATAGCGATTGTTGGGGAGCAAGCTCGTTGTAGGCTTGAATTCTTAGATAGGTTTGAAGAGCTTTGTGGATTAAGCGAAACAACAGAAGACGTTATACATTCTTCGTTAGAAAAGAATTTGTGGGTCTTCGGCGTTGAGTATTCAGTGTTTAGTAGTAACAAAACTTTAAAACGGCAAGTAGAAGAGTATTTAGGTAAAGAGTATGTGGGAACTAGGGCAAGTAGGCGACCTGATTTAATGTTAAGTACAAATTATGCAAACCAGTATTTATTAATTGAATTTAAACGGCCAAGCCATTCATTAAAGCATAAAGACTATCTACAGGTCATGACGTATAGAAATGATATCGTCCCATTTACAGATTCAGCAATTAAAATCTTACTAATAGGTGGTAAAAGAGGTAATGACTTACCTCCAGCTCACAATCAGGAACCAAATACTGGATTTATGGTATTTGATGAAATGATTTCAAACTCCAGAAGTCAGCTAAGCTGGCTACTTCAGGAACTAGGAGGTGAGGCTCATGCTTGAAATTGAGGATAAATCAGTAACCTGTCAGCATTCTGCAAATGGCAATTCAATGAAAATACTTGAATTGAAACCAGAAGAGTTTGATAACTTGGTTAACGCACTAGTAGAGACTCTTCCTGAATTTTATATTGACCCAGAGTCAATAGCTGGAACGTTAGAGCGTCTTGGTAAGCATGCTGCGGCTCAGAAACTAAGAGTTAAGTTACCTGAAGTGAAGAATATTAGGTCGGGGGATATCGGTGAAGTAATTACAACAGATTATATTGAGGAGTCAACGGAATATACGGTTCCCATTCGAAAGCTCCGTTGGCGTGACCACCGTAATATGGCAATGCGAGGTGACGATGTTATTGGCATTTTTGTAGACCACGAAGAGCAGACTATACGGTTTCTTAAAGCAGAAGCCAAAGCTAACAAAGCGTTAAGTCGTAAGGTGCTTGAAGATGCCAGAAGTGAACTAGATCTAGACCATGGCCTACCTGCGCCTCATGCTCTTGAATTTGTAGCTGAAAGACTTAGAGAAACTGGTGATCATGAGTTATCAGACCTAATTGAAGAAGTTCAGTTAGTTGATGGAATTAATACTAACCAGGTAGAACACCTACTTTTCACTTTTACAGCATCAAATCCAGCGACTCTTCAAAAAGAAGCGTTCGATGCGTACAGCGGCAATATTAAACAAGGATCAGTTGGGTTTCGGGTAAGTGGGCATCAGGAACTCATAACAAATGTTTTCCAAGGAGTGATCAATGGCCTCGACAATTGAGGAGATTGAAGACCTAATTAGGCAAGCTGTATCTACAGGGTACAGAGGTAGGTTGCTTGAACGTGGTATAGCAAGATCTATGATTTGGGTTGACGGAGTATTACCAGAAGGAGCGCCAGGTTTTGCAAATAAGCTAAGCTATGATCTTTTATCCTACGGGTATTCACTTCTTTCTCTAGCTATACGTCTAAGAGAGCTAGATGGCGACGACCTTTTGTGTCGTGCAGCTTTTGAGAAGTCTGCTACAGCTATAATGGATGTGATCCAAAATGGTAACCCCGAAGACCCAGAAAGAGGTTTCCATCGAGTTTTATCTGCGTCCGCTTATCATTTAGGGCGGTTTTCTGCTAAGGCATTTTCCTTACTTCATGATGATGTGGAGGAGGAGGAGGAGAATTTAAGCCAGATCGAGAAAATACTGTCATTACTGATGTTAAGGCAGTTTGATCGGCTTGAGATCTCGATTATGGAATGGAAGGCGTCAGGTATTGGCTCTGATACTACTATTTCGGCTAACCTGGAGTCAGAAATAGACCATCTTAATGAAGTAACAAATACTCAGAATGGACCTGAAGAGTTTGGTATAGAATCTGTTGAAATTCCTGCTATTGACCTCGCTATTACAGATAATTATCTATCTGCAATATTTGAGTTCTTGTTTGCACTTGAAACCGGTAATGAAAAGTATCTATACGGGGCTATTGACCGAATTCAGAATAGCTTAACTATTTGTGGAGAGCTCAATTTATTGCCCCAGTGGTGGGTTCTACGAATCACCAAGCACTTATTGCAAGACTTGTGGGATTCAAGTTTTCACAAAGTAATACCGCTTACCCCGGATCAAATTCACGGAGCTGATTGGTCATCTCTCCGTTGGTTATTTATTGCATCGCTATTCAAACGCAGTAAGTCTGAAATAGATCTTTGGCCATTGCGTATTCCGGACGAACCTGAACACCTGTTGCGATTCAAAGTGATCACCTGTTGCGACGGAACGTGATCACTCCTTGCGATTCAAAATGATCACTTTTCGGTAGTTATCGCAAACAGTGATCAGGCAATCGCAACGACTGATCATCATTAATCACAAATTCATTTCATGCATTGAAATTCATCCTGTCGAGCACGTTATTCTTAGCGCTTTTTGCGCCGAGGGTAAGATGCCGAACAAGAGATTAACAATGCGACACATTAAAGATATTCTCCGCCTCAAGCTTGAGGCAAAACTCAGTCATCGCCAAATTTCCCGAAGCCTAGGCATCGGCGTTGGTACCGTTTCTACCTACGGCAAACGCGCTATCGAAGTCGGTCTAAGCTGGCCTTTGCCTTCCGAGATGAGTGATAACGAACTGGAGTTATTACTGTTTCCAGCCGCCAAGCTGAATACGCGTCATGGTCGGGTGATGCCTGATTGCGCTTCGATTCACCAAGAGCTCAAACGCAAGGGCGTCACCAAGCAATTATTATGGGAGGAATATAAGCAAGTTCACGGCGATGCGGGTTATCAGTATTCACAATACTGTGGCTACTATCGCGACTGGCGATCCAAACAAAAACGCTCTATGCGTCAGATTCATCTCGCCGGTGAAAAACTGTTTGTAGATTATAGTGGTGCGACGATGCCAATCATGAATCCAGATACTGGTGAGATCCGTTCAGCCGAAATCTTTGTGGCCATCCTAGGCGCGAGCAACTACACCTTCGCTATCGCGTCGTGGACGCAACGAAAAGCCGATTGGATTAACGCACATGTGAAAGCCTTTGCGTTCTTTGGCGGTGTACCGGAGATCGTTGTGCCTGACCAACTGCGAAGTGCCGTGAGCAAGCCAGGCCGCTATGACCCTGGCATCAATGTGAGTTATCAGCATATGGCTTCACATTATAAAACTGCGATCATTCCGGCTAGACCACTCAAACCGAAAGATAAGGCGAAGGCAGAGAATGCTGTATTGATTGTACAGCGTTGGATACTTGCTCGACTTCGGCACCAGACCTTCTTCACGCTTGCAGATCTAAATCAAACGATCAAAGTTCTGCTAGATGACCTTAATCATCGCCCTTTTAAGAAGCTGCCGGGCTCACGCTTAAGTCAGTTTGAAACGCTGGATAAGCCTGCACTCAAACCACTTCCCGCGAAGCACTATGTGTATGTCGAATTCAAGCTTGCACGCGTTAATATCGACTATCACATAGAGTTCGATAAGCATTACTACTCTGTACCTCATCACTTGGTGAAATCTCAAGTGGAAGTACAAGCAAGCCAAGATAGTGTCGCCATCTTCTTCAAAGGACAACAGGTCGCGCGACATGCTCGCAGCTTACGTCAAGGTGGTTTTACCACCGATACGCATCACATGCCTGACCCCCATCGCAAACATCAAACTTGGACGCCAGAGAGATTGCTCTCATGGGGCGCTAATATTGGTCCGGCCACCCAGTCAATCGTGCGGGATATGCTCGAACAAAAGAAAGTTCCTGAACAAGCCTATCGAGTCTGCTTGGGCTTATTGAGTCTGGCGAAGAAATACACACCACAAAGATTAGAAGCGGCTTGCCTACGAGCTCAACATATCAATGCGAAACGACTGTCTAATATCAAGTCCATACTGGAAAGTAATATGGATCAACTACCACTCCCATTGTCACCTCAGACATCACAAGCACCCCAAGCAGAAAGTCATCGCAACGTGCGCGGCGCTGGTTATTACCACTAAAGCCAAAACACCAAACTACTAGGAGAAAAACATGTTAGAAACACAAAGCCTACAACAACTGCGACAGCTAAAATTAACCGGTTTAGCCGAGGCGCTAGAGATGCAGTTTAATCAACCCAATACCTATGAAGAGCTCAGCTTCGCTGAACGGATTAATCTGGCAGTGCAACAAGAAGTGACCTACCGGCACGACAAACGCTTGCAACGATTACTGAAGGCTGCTCGCTTCAAAGTAACGGCCCGAATGGAAGATATAGACTACCGTCACCCGCGTGGCTTAAAGCAAAGTACGGTCGCAGGTTTACAAAGCAACACTTGGATCACCAAAGGGCAAAACCTTGTAATGACAGGCCCCACGGGCTGTGGAAAAACATATCTTGCTTGCGCTTTAGGGCATCATGCTTGCCTACATGGCTATCAAGTACGTTACTTCAGGGCCTCTCGACTGTTCGAGCAACTGACCATCTCGCATGGTGATGGCAGTTACTTAAAACTCTTAGGCCAAATAGCAAAGGCCGACATACTGATCATTGACGACTGGGGGTTAGAAGAACTAACCCAGCCTCAAAAAAATGATTTACTTGAAATTATGGAAGACCGCCACAACAGTAAATCGACCATAATTACTAGCCAATTACCGATGGCGAAGTGGCATGGGTTTATCAACGATCCAACCCTAGCTGACGCTATATTGGATCGGTTACTCCACAACGCTCACAAACTTAATCTAAAAGGAGAATCCATGAGAAAAATGCTAACTTCATTGACTGAAGGTGATCACTTAAAGTAAAAAGACAACTCATGATGCATGGAATGAAATAAGTGATCACGTTCAAGCGTTATGGGTGATCAGTTTCAGCGGAATATGCA
>Ga0105350_10000819_pt1 | contig 20588 bp, 20 predicted proteins | sample EN1Hudsemesocosm_FD_83506 | JGI IMG/M metagenome (GOLD analysis project Ga0105350, IMG submission 83506) | Methane-oxidizing microbial communities from mesocosms in the Hudson Canyon - EN1E Hudson Canyon | ecosystem: Environmental > Aquatic > Marine > Cold seeps | place: Hudson Canyon... | reverse complement strand
TATGTCTAATACAGTTAAAGGTACAGTTAAGTTCTTCAATGAAGCAAAAGGTTTTGGTTTTATTGAGCAAGAAAATGGCCCAGACGTTTTCGCACATTTCTCTGCGATCCAGTCTGACGGTTTCAAGACTCTTGCTGAAGGTCAAAAAGTTGAGTTTACAGTTTCACAAGGCCAGAAAGGTCCTCAAGCTGAGAACATCGTAGGTCTATAGTTAGACCTCTCGTCAGCTTAATGCTTTAAGTTGACGAAAAGAATTAAAGAGCAAGCCTTATGGCTTGCTTTTTTTTGTCTTGAAATAAGTCTGCCAAATCTCATAACAAGCCTTACCCTTCGGTATAAATTTTAATCCCATTTGGTTGTGTCAAAGCAAGAGTGGGCGTCATACCAAACATACTTTTAAATGTACGATTAAAGTGTGATGCATCTGAAAAACCTGCATCAAGTGCTGAGTCGGTTAAGCTTCCGCTTTTAGTCAAATCTACCATGGAGCAAAATAGACGATGCCATAAGCGGTATCGGCGAATAGGCACGCCTGTTTGAATTCTGAATAGTTGGGTCAAGCGAGGAACAGATAGCTCAACTTCATTCGCTAATACCTCTATTGAAATATTGTTTTCAATATTTTTTTGAATCAGCTCAATGACCTTCGCTATTCTTGAGTCAATGATGTGTGTATTGTTTTTTTGGTGCAGAGATATCAACTTTTCGAGGCAAAGATAAATTTCCTCTGGTGCTAGCTCATGATGATAGTGCTGGGTAAATGTTTTGATGTAGTTGCTTTCTTGTTTTATTCCGTAGGCAATGTTGCCGACTCTATTTTCCATCAACGAGAGCAGTCCTGTGTAGTCGCAACAAAGTGCATCGAGCATGCAGACGGCAACAGGAGCCGTTCCTAAATCACACTCAATCTCGGTACCTGGCGGGATTAGAATACTTTGGCAACTTACGCCTGTCGTTAAATCTTTAGATGAAAACTTGATTGAACCGCCTAGACTAACGGCAAAAGAAGCAGCGCCTTGAGAAAAACAAATTGGTTCTGCTAGCGGTCCAATGTAGAAAGTGCGTTGTTTCCATAAATAAAGGCGAGAAGATGGTTCTGTCACAATTGATGGCGGAACTATTAATGCGTTCATTTTTTATTATTCCGGCTTTTTGTTTTTGTGTGCCAGGGCAAGAGGCAATTTAGGATATAACGTTTTATTTGCAGCGCGTGATTATAATACAACACAAATACTGTCTATTGGTTCATAAATGAACATTTTGTGACCTGTTATTCATAATGTCTCGAAATAATGGTCAGTCATCAGTTCTTTCTATATTAACTGTTTTGTTGAGCGGTAAGCTGAATTCGACTTAACAGAAGGTTTGGTAATAAACCAACTTAATGTAAAGGCATGACAAGATCAGATGGAACTGAATATAACTAAATGGATGTCACGAAGTTAAGTAGTAAAGTTCTAATACTCACTATAAAAACAAACAATGAGAAATTTGATCATGAAAAAAACAATATTAAAACTAATAACTAGTATCTCTCTGGTTCTTCTCGCTTCCACAGCCTTCGCTTCAAGTGGTGGTGGAGAAGCGTGTGACCCTAATTCAAAACCGATTGTATTCGTACATGGTTGGAATGGCGGTAATTTTAACTGGATCCATACAATGGATCGTTTAGAAAATGATGGTCATCCAGCCTGTTCATTGTATGGTTTTGAGTGGAGCACTTTGTTTGACAACAATGCTTCTGCAGCGTCTAAGCTAGCTGATTTTGTTGCAGATGTACGTGCTGATCATAATAACCAACCGGTGACGATTATTTCTCACTCTAATGGTGGTTTGATTACACGCCAGTTCCGCGTTTTTGAAAATGGTTATCAAGCAAATGATCGCTTCGTCTCTTTAGCGGCACCACATAATGGAACTACTTGGGCTTATGCTTGTTTTAATCCATCATGTGCAGATATGCGTCCAGGGTCTAATCATATAAATGCGCTTGCCGGTCAAGGTTGTGATCGATCAATCTGGTCAGCTTTAGACGGTGTTATTTTACCTGCTTCTAGTGCTATTTGTGGTCAAAGCACACAGACTTCTAGTGTGGATCATTTAACCATGCTTTGGTGGTCTGCGGTTTATCCTGATATTCGTAATAACCTGAATTAATAACCTAGTAAATATAGCTTTTTGGGGGCGCTGCTTACAGTGCTCCTGAATTTTTCAAATTTAATTAAGTCAGAAACATAAGCACTCGAATTAGATTAAGTAGGAGTGTTTGCCGTTGTTGGAGCTGAATGTGAACATAATTAAAAATAACAAAGCACTCTTTTCTGTTTCTCTTGTATGCGTTTTGATTGGCCTTGCGTGTGTTTCTATTGCAAAAAATACCGAGGTGGCAGAGATCGATAATGGCCGGTCAGCGGTTGCTGTCGTTAATAACATTGAGATTAGTCAGGTTGAATACTATAGCTTGGTTGATGCCCGGAAAACGTATTTGATGGGCCAAAGTGGTGTGGGCGAAAAGGGGCTCGAAAGCTTACCTTTAGCCTTGAAACAAAAATTGGTTGATGATTTGGTCTTGGCTGAAATTCTAGCGCAGGAAGCGAATAAAAGAGGTGTAGATAAACTGCCTAGTTTACAGGCAGAAGCGGCTCTTCAATATAAAACCCTGTTAGGCCAAACCCTAATTCAAGAAGCGCTAGCGGTCATGGAGATATCGGAAGAAGAAATCCGGCAACGTTATGATGCGATACCTCTTAAGTATAAATATGGCGTAAGGCATATTAAGGTCTCGACTCAGAGCGAGGCAACAAAAATTCTAGCAGAGCTCAAAACAGGTGCGAATTTTACGCAATTAGCTGAGCAATATTCAATTGATTTGTCAGTGCATAAAAAAGGCTGGTTAGGGTATTTGAGAGTGAGCCAAATGGGTTCAGCGCTTTCCGTTGCAGCACAGAGTTTGGCGTCAGGTGAGTTTTACCATGAGCCAATACAAACTGGGTCAGCTTGGAGAATAATATTGTTAGAAGCTAAGCAGGCACTGGATAAAACGCCATATAGCCGTGCTAAAGATTGGATGCTAAATGAAATTCAACAAAGCAGAGTGCAGAGCATGTTAGCGGAATTACGTCAGCAAGCGAATGTCGAAATATATGTTCCTTAAGTAGTGCCTGAACGGAAAGTCGGTCGTCACGAGATCATGCCAAGTGTGCTAGATTGGCACTACAAGAGATAGGCGTTTAGTTATTCTAAACAACTGTATCTTGTGGTGACAAGATTGTGTGCTTGGTGTGGTCGCAGTAGATCTGACTTTTCGTTCAGGCACTAATTAGTAATAGTGGCCAAAATATTAAAGAGGCGAGGTGTGAAATGACTAATGAGAATAAAAGAGGCGTGAGCCGTTATTTGCCGGAAGTGCTCATTGGTGTCTCTATTTTTGGTGTGGTAGTGCTAAGTAGTGCTTATTCAGTTGACGGCGCTTCTATAAATAACTATTCAAGCGCTATGACTGTGGTGTCAGAAGTCAATGTGTCTGAATTTAATGACCCTGAAGAACATGGCGATGAAACGGAGTTGGTGGCTAACAATTTGGCAGGGAAGATCAGCGGGGTTACTAAGCCTGAGATTGACTTAAATAGCGACCAGGTTACTCTGCTGAATAAGGTCTTGATAGAAGAAAATGAAAGAAGAAATGTCATCGGCTTAATTGAGGTGGAAAACGCACTTAAGTTAGCAAAGTTGGATGCTTTTGGGCAAATAATTGTTAATGCGGATTCAGAAGCATCACTTAGCCGTGTTGTTGCCCGCTTACCTTCGGCAATGAGCGAAGAGGAAATAACACATATCCAGGGCCTGATCAAGCTTAGTCTTCCTGGCGAAGCGGGAGAGCAAGTGGCGGATGTGTTGCTTAAATATTATCGCTATAAAGAAATTGAAAAATCGATGGTATTGGATTCTGAACAACCTGGAAGTATGCAGTCTGCACTTGTGCAATTGACGACTATGGCTCAGGTAAGAGCTGAGATAATGGGGCAGCAGTATTCTGAAGATTTGTTTGGCGTGCAGCAGCGAAGAGCAGAGTACTATTTAGAAAAAGGTATTATTGAGCAAGATCGCGATCTCTCAGTAGAGGCTAGAAAGCATCAATTACACCACTTGAAAGTGGCTGCTGAACAGCAAGGGCAATATTTTTCATCCGCCTCGGAAGAGGTTCAAGCGTTGAATGATGAGATAGCTCGTCTGCGCGTCGCAGGTCAAAATGAAAGTCAGATACTAGACAAGAGAGCACAACTACTGGGGAGCGATGCGGCGCAGCAATTAGCGGCAATGGAGTCACAACAAAATGATTGGCAAATAAGGTATCAGCATTTTGAGCAGGAAAAACAACTTATCCTCGCCTCTGTATTGGAAACGACAGAACAGCAGAATCAATTAGATGCCTTGTTCCATCGTCATTACTCTATGGAGGAGCTGGCCGGTGCCAGAGCATACGATAATCAATTCGCACCATAATGACATACCTGACCCTGAGGGCTTCACACTAAGCTATTGGCGTTTCGCACTAGCTGCATTATCAGGCGTGTTGATGGCGTTGCCAATGATCGATCCTGCGTTCTTTTTATTTTCTTGGTTTGGTTTTCTGCCATTATTCCTTAGCCTTAAAAATGTACCCCTTAAACAGTGTTATTTTCTTAGTCTTTGCGCTGGTTTGGCGCTCTACTTTTGTAGTTCCTATTGGATATTACCCTTCATCATGAATATGAAGGCATATGGTTTAGTGCTCTCATTTGTTATCTCGCTGATTTATTGGGCTTACAGTGCGCATGTTATTATATTTATATTCATGTTATGGGTGTTTCTATCCAGGGATATAGTGTGGGAACGCTTGGTATTATTTCCCATGTTATCCATAATGCTTTTTTCGCTATTTCCTAGCGTGTTTCCTGTGCAATTGGGTGTCGGTCAAAGTCAAAATTTATTGGCGCTTCAAGCGACCGATCTAGTCGGGATATATGGGCTCGACTTTATGATTGCATTGAGCAATATCTGCCTTTACGAATTACTGAATCTCAAGCGCTCAAAGGGCCCTCTACTGCCTTGGGCGGTTTGTGGTTTATTGTTTTGCCTATGGTTTATTTATGGTTATAACAGTTTGACCGATTGGGAGCAGCAACAGCAAAACTGGACAACAAAAAAGATTGCCCTAGTCCAACCAAATGACATGCCAAGTATTGCCATCCCCGAACCAAAAAATGGTTTTTCCTGGTCTTACCCGCGCGAAATGAAAATGACAGAACAACTGGTGAAGAATGGTGCTGAAATCGTTTTTTGGCCAGAGTCACGCTATAAGGGGTATTTTGATAGTGCTTATGTGCGTGCAGCATATTTAAATCGAATTAAAGCCTTAGGTGCCCCCTTGGTGTTTCAGGATCTGGAATATATTAATAATCAAGCGAATGGCTTGCAGGGCGGAGATACTTATAACAGCATGGTGATGTTATCAGGAGAGGGGGAGTTGGAAGCGGTTTATCATAAACAAAAACGTATACCCTTCAGTGAGTATGTGCCTTTGATAGCATCTAACGAGAGCATACAAGCATGGGTGCAAGCCATTATTGGTGACTTTTTAGTGACGATTAGCAAAGGTGAAGATAGACCCGTTTTTTTTGCTGCGGGCATGCATATTATTCCCTTGATTTGCTATGAAGTGTTGTTCCCCGAGTTTGTAGCAAAATCAGTCAGTCAGAGTCCGTCGGGAAGTGTGTTACTAGCCGCTTCATTTGATGCATGGTTTGGGCAGACAAATGCACCATTTTTGCATCTTGCGTTGTCGAAAATACGTGCGGTTGAAAATCGATTACCTTTGGTACATGTGATAAATAATGGTCCTTCCGCTGTTATGATGCCAAGTGGGCAGGTTGTTGCGCAAACTGAGGCATTTACCGAAACGGCCGTAATTATCGATATGCCTTACAGCAAGGCGCTGAGCACAAGCTTTTATAGTCAGCATCCTCTGTTCTTTAGATACCTTGTTTATGTTTTATTATTATTGCTAGTTATGCGGCGAGTAAAACAATACATCTTTCATTAATACTCTGCTTTAAGTTAGCCTATATTCGTCGCCTCTTAAGCTGTCTAGTGCTGCGTATAATGCTTTAATTCGCTTGCTATTTTTTAGGTCTCGATGGAAGACAAACCATAATTTCTCTTCGTTCTCATCAAGTTGAACAGGGATTTGGACCAAATTTTCAAAAGGCCTTGCTTGGTGCTCTGCCATCGAACCAATTGCCATGCCTTCAATGACGACCTGATGGATATCCGGAAAGTAATTACTTTGATAGATAATGTTTTGAGGAGAAATTTCTTTCAGGACGTTTTGGATAAAAGGGATGTGGTGCTTATCAATACTGGGCATAGCCCAGAGGTGGTTTGAAAATTCAGCTTTGGATGACGGTAATCCGTAGCGTTTGATGTATTCTTTTGATGCGTAATAAGCAATATTCAAGGGCATTATCTGTTTGGCTATTATGTCTGGGCTCGTGGGTTGTCGGCCGGCACGCAATGAAACATGAACGCTACCAGACTCCAAAGGTATGATTTCTTCAGTCGCAAAAATCTGAATACGAATATTCGGAAAGCTCTCTCTAAAGACCTTCAAAGCAGGATTCAATATTGAAGAGTAATCACTTAATGTGGTTATTTTTAGGTGGCCGTTGGCATTTTCATCAATATTACCCAAGAGGTTGATTAGCTGTTTTACTTGTAAGTCAATTTTAGGCACTTCCTTTAAGACTATTTTACCCGCTTCAGTGAGTTTGTAACCTCGTTGGTGGCGAAGGAATAATGTTAAGCCTAAGCTTTTCTCGAGTTGATTGATGTGCCGTTGAACCGTGGTGTGGTTCATTTGTAATAGAGATCCTGCCTTGGTTAAGGTGCCTGACTGCGCAACTTGTAAGGCGATTCTAAAGTCATCCCAGTTTGGTTCTTTCATGATAACGAGTTTCTCAAGATAATACTCTTTAGTAACCTATTCTGCATATATGCACAACTGTTTTACCTTTTTTAGTATTTTTAAACCTTAAAATTAAGGTTAGAGTAGGCACATCTAATTGCCATCCGACGCTTGGAAGGAACTTAATGAACAATATTCAACTGAGAAATACAGAGCAGTCTTACGGTTGGGTGACGATTATTATTCATTGGCTGATGGCAGCTATTATTTTTTCCTTGTTTGGTTTGGGTTTATATATGGTTGAGCTCGGATATTACGACCCTTGGTATCGTGATGCTTTGTTCTTACATAAAAGTATTGGAGTACTGATATTCTTGGTGTTAGTTTTTCGTATTGTTTGGCGAGTATCAAGTGTGAAACCTCTCGGTGAAATAGCGAGCAATGCCCGTGACAGATTTGAACAAGCTGCAGCACATTATGCTCATCTTGGCCTTTATGGCTTAATGCTAGTGTTGATGCTCAGTGGTTATTTGATTTCGACGGCAGATGGAAGGGGGGTTGATGTTTTTGAGCTGTTTACAGTCCCTGCTTTACCTTTTTCAATTGAAAATCAGGAAGATATTGCGGGTGATATTCATTGGTTTCTGGCTTGGAGCTTAATGGTGTTAGTTGCTGTTCATTTACTGGCTGCATTTAAACATCATTTAATTAACAAAGATCACACCTTAAAGGGCATGATTCGTCCCAATGGGAAAAATACAGTTTAAGTTGCTAAGGCCTTTTAAGACATATTTTTAAGCGCTGTAGTCGCCAAAGGTCTTTTATTATTTATCTAGGAGAAAATACATGAGAAAAATTATTACAAGTACTGCCCTGGTTTTATTATCCGCTTATGGAGCATCGGCACTGGCGGCTGATTATCAGATAGATATCAAAGGAGCGCATGCTGCGATTCAATTTAAAATTAAACACTTGGGTTATAGTTGGTTGACGGGGCGCTTCAATCAATTTGATGGAGGCTTTTCTTATGATCCATCCCAGCCTGAAAAGTCGAGTATTAATGTGAAAATTGATACCACAAGTATTGACTCAAACCATGCCGAGAGAGATAAACACCTACGTGGTGATGACTTTTTGAATGTAAAAAAATACCCTGAAGCAAGTTTTGTGAGTACAAAATTTGAGGTTAAAGATGCAGAGAACGCTTTGGTTAGTGGCAACTTTACCTTGCATGGTGTAACAAAAGCTATCAGCTTTCCAGTAGAAAAAATAGGAGAAGGGAAAGATCCTTGGGGTGGTTATCGAGCAGGATTTGCTGGCAATACAACTTTGAAGTTGGCTGATTACGGCATTACTTATAATTTAGGTCCAGCGTCAACACATGTGGACCTAACGCTCACAATTGAGGGTATCCGTAAATAGAATTATATCGCGAGACGTCTAAATTCAAGCGATGCTTTCGCATACTGCCAATGGGTTTCATATTTATCCTGAAGCCTTTTGGCAATGAGCGGATTGTTATAAGTGGCAAATCCTGAGTAACTTTGTAGGTTTTTTCGATAAATTCCAGCAGAGAAGTCAACCACAGTAAGCATTTCAGACAGTTTGGAAGAGCTTTTTTCTATGGTACGTATTTCTACAAAACTGCTTAAGCGCTGAGCTAAATTTACCAAAGAGTTAAAGTGCCCAGCACCGGTTTTATCATCTGCCAGCAATATGCGTATTTCAGCTTGCGAATTATTTTTGGCGAGTTGAAGGATTGATCGGCTAAATAGCTCGTCACTCAAAACGGGAGAGTTTATTGTATCGGCGACGATCCATATTCTCCTTTTTGCTTGAGAAAGCATATTCCGATGTAGTGCAATAAACTCCTCTTCATCATGATAGTTATAGAGAGAATCATCTTTAGACAGTATCAATGAGTTTTGGGTTTTAGAGGTACTTGATTGGCTTTCTATTTGGCCTTTTCGGTAGACTGACATGAAATAATCAGGGCAGTTATTCTCTAAACTGTATAGCGATATGCCTTTTCGTTCATTAGGTTCTTTTGTCGTAATAAAGCCAAGGTGTTTGAAGAAATCAAGGGAAGACGCGTCGCATTCCAATTCAACTTTGTGGCATTGCTCTTTTACCGTTTTGCTTAATAAGTGCAAAACCAGTTTTTTACCCAACGATTTACGTCGATACGCTTCTTTGATAAAAGTGGTGTGAATCGTGGCAACACCATCAAGTGTGCTAAAAATCGCAAAGCCAAATAACGTATGTTCGCTATTAATTACAAAATAATGATGACTACGGTCCAATTCAGCGCCATGCTCAACTGTGTAAAGCCGCATGGCACCTGAACTTATCTGGTCTAACTCATCGCGTAGGGATTGAGAAAGTGTGTCATCCTTGAAATGTCTTATCTTAATCGCGGACATAAAAGCTCTGGCTTATCCTATTTAGAGTAATCTAATGTTTCAAAATATAGACTACCATTATGCAGTAGGTCTAGTAGGACTTGAACTATTTGGGGGTGTTTAGATAGTTCTATCTGCTGATTCTTTGATAGTGGCCTCATTTCACAAAGAGTTTGCACGAATTCAATATTCAGGGCTTGTATCTCGGGGCTGACTGCGTCTAGCTCAAAGCAGTGCCCATCTACAAAAAATAATAGGCTTAATTGTTCACCCTCTCTTGAGCTTTCTGAATAAGCGAAACGCGAGCCTTCATTGGGGAAAATTAGTTCGTTGTGTTCAATAAACTCTAGCAATTCTTCTGTGGTGATTTGTTCGTCCGGCGATTCTAGGCAGTGTTCATTTTTTGCTTGAGTGCTAAATTTACCAAACCACTTTTTTAATTGTGTAGGGTTTTGACTATATTGATTAATAATTTGTTGAATTTTTGCTAGAGCATGGTCTGAGATTTCACCAGAATGAGTTTGCAAGGCTAAATCAGGGTCTTCATAAATCGAAGTGCTTGGAATACTTTCAAGTTGGTGGTCACTAAAGTCACTTAGGATTTGTTGGTGAGTAGGTGCTCTGAATCCTATTGAAAGGGTGATGCAGTCACCTTGGCCTTCATCGACACCTAAAGCAATGCCGTAGTGGGCAATTTGGGGCGGTAAGTAAAGCATGTCGCCAGGTTCAAGCACCCAGTTATTTACTTCCTCGAACTGTTCTAAAATTCTTAATGAAGTACCTTGAATGCTAGGAGAGTGCTCATCGCAGACTTGCCCTGTTCTCCAGTGTCGTTTGCCTTCTGCTTGTAACAAGAATACATCGTATTGATCAAAGTGAGGTCCGACACTACCGCCTTGAGGTGCATAGGACGCCATAATATCGTCGATACGCCAATTAGGGATGAAACTGAATGCTTGTTTTAGCTCGTTGATTTCAGGGCACCAAGCATCCAATTGCTGAATTAGCAATGTCCAATGGGTCTCTGGCAGCTCTGAGAAATCGTTTTCGCAGAACGGGCCGTTTGATGTTGACCATGCATGGTGTTCGCCATGTTCTTGAATAATTCGAGATTCAACCTCTTCTTCCATGGCAAGGCCAGCCAGTTCATCTGCATTAATTGGGCAGTGGTAGCCTGGAATAGCTTGTCGTATTAAGAGTGGTTTCTTTTGCCAATATTCATCGAGAAACTGCTGGGTGCTAATACCGCCCAACAGTGCCTCAATATTTGGAAGCGTATTACTCATTGATGGCTTTTGCTTGGGCGATGGCATTACCAATGTAGTTAGCAGGCGTTAGCTTTAATAATTCGTCTTTAGCTGACTCAGGAATGTCTAACGTTGAAACAAAAGTCTGAATGGTTTCCTGGTTCATGACATTGCCACGGGTCAAGGCTTTTAGTTTTTCATAAGGCTGATCAACATTGTAACGACGCATGACTGTTTGAATAGGCTCAGCCATAATTTCCCATGCGTTGTTTAGGTCGGCCAAAATTCGTTCAGGGTTTATTTCAAGCTTCTTCAAACCTTTCAGGGTTGACTGGTAAGCGATTAAGCTGTGTGCTAAGCCAACGCCTAGGTTACGAAGTACTGTGGAGTCTGTTAGATCGCGCTGCCAGCGAGAAATAGGTAACTTCTCTGCTAGGTGACCCAAAATCGCATTGGCCAACCCTAAGTTGCCTTCTGAATTTTCGAAGTCAATTGGATTGACTTTGTGCGGCATAGTGGAAGAACCAACTTCACCTGCAATGGTTTTTTGCTTGAAGAAACCAAGAGAAATGTAGGCCCAGATATCACGGTCAAAATCGATAAGAATAGTGTTGAAGCGTGCTATTGCATCGAATAACTCAGCAATGTAATCATGAGGCTCAATTTGAGTGGTATATGGGTTGAAGTTCAAGCCCAAGCTCTCAATAAAGTTTTTAGCGTTATCAGCCCAATCAATTTCCGGGTAGGCTGAATAATGAGCATTGTAGTTACCCACGGCACCATTGATTTTACCGAGTATTTCAACTTTCTCGATTTGGATTATTTGACGCTTTAAACGCGCGACGACATTGGCAAACTCTTTCCCCATGGTCGATGGCGACGCTGTTTGACCATGAGTACGGCAAAGCATTGGGATTTCAGCGTACTCAAGCGCCAAGGCTTGCATTTTTGATACGACTTCATTCATGTTAGGGAGCAAGCTTTTTTCAAGACCACTAGACAGCATTAGGCCATGAGATAGATTGTTAATATCTTCGGAAGTACACGCAAAGTGAACAAATTCAGAGTTTTTCTCTAATTCTGGAAACTCTGCTTTAGCTGCTACGAATTTTTCTTTTAATAAATATTCAACCGCTTTTACATCATGGTTTGTCGTGCTTTCTATGTCTTTTACGCGCTGTGCATCGCCTAAGGAAAAGTCACTAACGATCTCGTCTAAAAACTCAGTCGCTTCAGCAGAGAAGGCTGGGAGCTCAGTAATTTGTGCATGTGCAGCAAGTGTTTGTAACCAGCGAACCTCAACTTCTACTCTGAATTTGATCAAACCGAACTCGCTGAAAATATCGCGTAGCTCAGTTACTTTTGAGCCATAGCGGCCATCAATAGGGGATACTGCAGTAAGTGAAGATAGTTGCATTCGTTATCTCGGTCTCATCAAGTAGAAGTAAATAGAATTGGTCAAAAAATGGGCGGCAATCATACTACAAAGAGCTTTGAGGTGCACTTTTTCCTTAAGGCAATTTTACCTTGGTGGTGGATAAAACTAAGGTGGAAAAAGGCGATATCATAAATTGTGTGCCATGCTAGGTATTAGTTGTTTAATGGAATGATGGCTGAGAGGGGAAATAGTTATGTCAGTATATGATGATATTGGTGGTGAGGCTGCAGTGAATGCAGCGGTTGATATTTTTTACCGTAACGTACTATCAGATGATCGGATATCAAGCTTTTTTGATACGGTTGATATGGAGGCTCAGCATGCAAAACAAAAGGCGTTTCTAACAGTCGCCTTTGGTGGGCCTAACAGCTATACCGGCAAAGATATGAGAGAGGCGCATAAAGGAATGAATTTGAATGATGAGCATTTTGGTGCGGTTGCAGAGTGCTTGGTGAATACGCTTAAAGAGCTTTCAGTTCCACAGCCTCAAATTGATGCCGTGATTGAGATTGCTTTGAGTGTGAAAGGTGATGTGTTAAATCAGTAATATTGAACTTAATGCATTAAGCAGTGACTTGCTTGGGTCGCACTGGAATGTATTTTCAGGCTGTTTTTTGAAAATTTTCAAGTGAGCAGTAAAAGAGGTGTTTATGGCATCGATAAGCTTGAATTCGATAGTACACACATTAGAGCAGGGCGAAACTGTATTAGAGTGCCTGCTCCGGAACGAAGTAGATCTAAGGTATGGTTGTAGAGCAGGCTTGTGCCAGAGCTGTGTTTTACGAGCTGTTGATGGTGAAGTGCCGGCAGCTGCTCAAAATGGTTTGAATGATAGCCAAAAGCAATTAGGGTATTTTTTGGCTTGCCAGTGCCGTCCTGAGCAGGATATTGGCGTCTCTTTTATTGATCAAGTAAGTGCTGTTCATTCAGCAGAGGTAGTTGAAAAATACTGGCTGAATGAGTTCGTTTTGTGCCTGCGTTTGCAAGTGGGTATTGATTTTAGAGCCGGTCAATTTGTCACCTTATGGCGACCTGGGAATATAGGCAGGAGTTATTCTATAGCGAGTTTGCCAGGAGACGGCATTATAGAGTGTCATATTAAAGTGTTGGAGAATGGCGCCTTCAGTACTTGGGTAAGAGACGCTCTGCACGTAAAAGATAAGCTTGAGCTACAGGGGCCGATGGGGGAATGTTTTTATCAAGCTAATCTTGATCAGAGCTTATTGTTATTAGCGATTGGGACGGGCCTATCTCCCATTTTAGGTGTATTAAAAGATGCACTTGCAGCAGCGCATGATGGGTCTATTGATCTGGTAGTAGGAAGTAAAAATATTCAGAATTTCTATTTCGTGGCACAGTTACAGACCTTGTCGGAAGAGCATAAAAATTTGAATATTCATTTTATTTGTCTAACGCAGTCTAGTGAGGCTGTTCATCAAGATGATATTTATCAGTTTACAAAATCCCGTTTTCCAGACTTAAGCGGCTACAAGGTTTTTGTGTGTGGTGCGGTATCGTTTGTGCAAAAAATGAAGAAGCAATGCTTCATGTCCCGTGCTTATATGATTGATATCCACTCGGATGCTTTTGGTGCGGCTGATCAATGAGTGTTTGAGCTGTATTAAGCTTTGTTGTAAGAAAAAACTGTAGCGCCAGACAAACTTATAGGCCCTTAAGTAAGTACTTACTTTGTTTTAAAATACTTTGACGCTTAAATATGAAGTGCCATCGATGGCCTCCTAGTTGTCGCCAAAGCATTGCAGCCCGAATGCCCGCAAGTAACAAACAGCGTATTTTAGCGGCATTATGATCTATTGTAAGAAAGCGCTCTTGGCCAGAGATTTGAACGCGTAACTTGAAGGTACTAATTGTATCAGAGTATATGTCAGCAATGCTTGAGATGACATTCTCATGTAATAGTCCGAAATGTTGAGCCTGATTTTGAGCACGTTCAAGTCTTTTGCTTAGCGTCTCAAGCATGCTGCTTTGTTTTGAAAGTTTATGCTCTAGATGAATGATAGCTAAAGCATAGCGCACAGCATTCATTTGTTTATTTGTTGTATTTTGTCCTAACAGGCTGGTGATCTGTGTTAGACCATTTTTTATCTTAGAAACATCACCATATACTTCTAGGGTTGACTCCGGGTTGATGATAAATAAACTATTAATAGCTGTTTCAACCAAAGAGCTGTCGACCATGCCTTTTTGTGATATGTCTTCAACGGCGTGCATAGATTGAAATAAGCCTGCTAAAGCAATTGCTTGTTGCTGTGTTTTGTTCATACAGATTTATACTTTTGGAGAGTCAGATGACTCGATTATTCCGCCACCTAAGCAGCGATCACCTAGATAAAATGCAATGGACTGGCCTGGTGTGACAGCGCGTTGAGGTTGATCAAACGTAACAGCGAGCTGTCCGTCCGTACAACTTTCTATCACACAGTCTTGATCACTTTGTCGGTAGCGTACTTTTGCTTTGCAGTGGTAGGGAAGGTCTGTTGGCGCTTGGTTGATCCAATCAATTTCAAGCGTGATTAGTGTACGGCTAAATAACATATCATGTTGAGCGCCTTGAACGACTATTAATACATTACGCTTTAGATCTTTTTGTGCGACATACCAGGGGGATTCATCGTAATCTTTAAGTCCGCCAATGCGTAGGCCTTGTCGTTGACCTATCGTGTGGTACATCAGGCCATTGTGTTGGCCGATGATGTCGCCTTTATCCGTTTCTATATTTCCAGGTTGAGCCGGAATGTACTGCTTTAGGAAGTCGGTAAATTTCCGTTCGCCAATAAAGCAAATTCCGGTACTGTCTTTTTTGTCGTGTGTAATCAGGCCATTCTCTTCGGCCAACTTTCTGACGGCAGGCTTTTCTAATTCACCGACAGGAAACAGTGTTTTTGCGAGTTTGTCTTGATGAACCGCATGGAGAAAATAACTTTGGTCTTTATTGTTATCTAGGCCTTTTAATAAAAATGTTTCAGCTTGATTTTCGTTATCCCCACGCCTGACATAATGACCTGTAGCGATGTAATCGGCACCCAAAGTGTTGGCATAATCTAAGAAGGCTTTGAACTTGATTTCTTTGTTACAAAGGATGTCAGGGTTTGGGGTTCTGCCGGCCTTGTATTCTACCAAGAAGTGTTCGAAAACATTATCCCAGTACTCTGCTGCAAAATTTGCGGTGTGTAATTTAATGCCGAGCTTGTCGCAAACAAGTTGCGCATCGTTCAAATCACTAATTGCAGTACAGTATTCTGTACCGTCATCTTCATCCCAATTCTTCATAAACAAGCCTTCAACCTGATAACCTTGTTGTTGAAGTAGTAGGGCAGAAACTGAAGAATCAACACCGCCAGACATGCCAACAATGACTCGAATATTTTGATTGGTACGCATATATAGAAAAATTTGAACTAATTAAGAGTGAAGAAAAAGGAATTCTACTACTTTGTTGGTAAAAATGCTTGTTTGTCTGAATGTATTTGTTGGGTGTTTTTTATTATGGCAACTATACTGAAGTACAGTGTTTTATTTCAGTTGAAAATATTGCTGTGAATGGTGGTAGAAATTAGTTTTCAGAAAGTAGGTGATAATACTTTAAGCAAGATTGAAGTGTTTGTATTGAAAGAATATTTTACCTGATAGGGGTTTGAATGTTAGAAAATAGCGTCGTCAGCAGGGTAGTCGAATTATTTGATTCTACTTGTGTGAGTCAATTTGAAAGTATGGGGTGTTCTGTCGACAAAGTTGATAATCCATCATCTTGGCCAGGACTTTTATCTGCGCATATTAATGCTGTATCCCAGGATTTAAGTGTCGAATTACTACTCATTGCGCCCAGTCCACTTTTAGCGCAAACCATGCCGCCTGGTGATGGGTACAGCGTTGCGGACCCGGATTTACAGAAAGACTGGTTGCTAGAATTGGCTAATCGTTTTGTGGGTCGCTTAAAAAATAAACTGGTAGAGCATGGCAGTGTGTTGAAAATAGGTTTCCCTATTGCGAATGATACTGACGGTGATAGGGCGGTGTTTATAAAAAATGTTCAAGGTGATGAGGTTGTGCGCTGCTTCGAGATTGCAGGCGACGTGGCAACGGATGTACTCGAATGTCGACTTTACATTGCACTTCATAACGAAAATCTTGAGCTATTAGATCACGAAGATGAAGACGAAGACTGGTTTTCAGAAAGTGAGCTGCAAAACTTTTAGCTCACTTCATTTGTTTAACTAGTGCCTAACCAGAGAGTTTTTCAAGCTTCAATGTCTACTTGAGGTTATTGGTACTCTGGGCAGCCAGGTAGAAAACTGGCAACATTTCTAACTCGCCACTTTAATTCTTTCATGTTATCGGCTTGAACCGTTACATGACCTAGCTTTCGTCCTTCTCGCTCCTCTTTCGCGTAGAGGTGGACGTGTGCATAGGGTAGAGATAGGATGCTTTTAATATCACCTGATTCGGAGATAATGTTGATCATGCACGTTGGTTTGTTGGCTTCAGTATTACCAAGTGGAAAATTACAGATGGCTCTGAGGTGATTCTCAAACTGGCTACAAACCGTTCCTTCAATGCTCCAATGTCCTGAGTTATGGACTCTTGGGGCCATTTCATTGGCTGTTAGGCCATCTTCTGTTTCAAATAATTCAAGCGTAAGAATTCCGACATGCCTCAGCTCGTGCATTAGCTCTTTAATGTAAGCGTTGGCTAAGTTATTAATTTCTTCACTAATGTTAATTGCCGGTGCGGTAGAAAAGCGAAGAATGCCGTTTAAGTGGTCATTTTCGGCCATTGGGTAGACCGCCATGTCGTCATTCTCTTTACGAACGGCAATAATGGATAGCTCACGCTTAAAATTAACAAACGACTCTACTATAAGCTCTCTGTTGCCAATAGTGCTCCAAGCAGTGATGCATTGATCTTCGGTTTGAATAACAAATTGACCCTTTCCGTCATAGCCCTCGGTTGTTGTTTTGACGACCACGGGGCAACCAAGTTCTTTAACGGCGGCTTCAAGTGCGTCGACGTTATCAACAATATGGTATTTAGCTGTTGGGATGCCAAGTTTGGTGAATAGTGCTTTTTCGAGTGTACGATTCTGGCAAACTTTAATCGACTTGGAAGGTGGGAATAGGCTGGTTTTGTCTTCAATATATTCGGTTAGTTCAAGGGGTAAGTGCTCAAACTCATAAGTGATAATGTCAGTATTTGCGATAAATGAAGCTAGCGCTGGATTATCTAATTTAGCTTCCTTGTCGATGGTGATCTCACCTAAGCCGACACTTGGTTTGCCAGAGGTGTCATAAAAATGAAAATCCAAGCCAAGAGGATAGCCAGAAAGTGCCAGCATTCTGCCTAACTGGCCTGCGCCTAAAACGCCAATTTTTTTCATCTTTTATCCTCTGGGGTCAGGCTGGCTTAAAACGGTGTCTGTTTGTTTCAGTCTGAACGCATTAATGGCAGTTTTAACATCAGCATTGTGAAGCGCAATTATTTGAGCTGCTAAAAGTCCTGCATTCTTCGCGCCTGCAGTGCCAATCGCGAGTGTTCCAACAGCTACGCCGCCCGGCATTTGCGCAATGGATAATAATGAATCTAAACCATTTAACGCTTTGGACTGAACGGGGACACCGAGTACAGGAAGGTTTGTCTGTGATGCTGCCATTCCTGGTAAGTGAGCCGCTCCGCCTGCACCGGCGATAATAACTTGAATGCCTCTGCTTTCGGCATGTTTTGCATATTCAAATAATAAATCGGGTGTGCGATGTGCCGAAACTACTTTTACTTCGTAACTAACGCCTAGCGCATCTAACATGTTTGCAGTGTGCTCCATCGTAGGCCAATCTGATTTAGACCCCATAATAATTCCGACAACTGACTGCATATGCTAACCTCACTTATACCAACAACTCGCTTAACGAATTGTGAAAACGACAAATAAACCCTTTTAACAGAGACTTTTTACAACGTATTTGTCAACGAAGTAGTAGCGTAAAAGTTTCTAGTAGGGTAAAAAAAGACCGCATATAGTAGTGGGTCAATCGACCCCATGCAAATTCTTAGTGTAAATTGTATTTATATTTAGGGCTAACTAGCGTTAGAATTCGGTTTTAACAAAATATTATTAAGGAACTTAGATGGAAAGTCTGCGTCCTGATCGAGATGAGCTTGATCAATTTAGAAGTCGGAATAATGATAAGAAAAAAGGTTCAAAGCCAAATACGACCAAGACTTCCAGAACTGACCCCGGTCTTAAGCACGCTCCGCCTCAAGCTAACGCTATCAAGGGCGTACCTATATGGGTGATTTTGTTGCTGATTGTTTTGATGGCTGGTGCAGGAGGCTTAGGGTGGCTGTTTGTTGAGCAGCAAGAAAAGCTGGCTTTTATCTCGGATCGGCTTAATGAGGCCTCTGGTACGATTGATCAAGGTCAATTGTTGATGGCTCGTTTTGAGGGTGAATTAAACGAAACGGACTCAGAATTTCAACAAAGCGGCTCTGCTGTAGAAAAAAAACTGGTATTTCTTGATGCGGAAATGAGAAAACTCTGGGCTATCTCCAACGGTCGTAACAAAAAAGCAATCCAAGAAAATGCAGATTTACTTGCTGCAATCAACGTTAAACTTGGGTCGGCACAGTCTTCACAGGAAGGTCTTAAGTCGTCACAGAAAACCTTGGCAAAGGAACTTGATCAACTCAAAGCGGGTACATCTAAGAAAGCTACAGAGAATGGCGGGCGTATTTCTTCCCTCGCAAATGAAATATCCATTACCCGAGCGGAACAAGAAGAAGCCTTGCAGAATTTAAAGGCGGAGGTTGATAAGTCGTTAACATATGGGAATCAATCTCAAAAGTTAACGGCAAGAGTAACTGAGAGTGAGCAGTCTATTAAGTCCATAGATGCAAGTCGTCGACAGTTAAATGCCAGGTTGGTGGAGTTGGAGCGGCAATTAACATCGTTACAATTGACGTTAAAAAGCGCTAAGTAATAAAAAAAGTTTCTATGACATGAGATAGATCGCAATAATCTTAATAAGTTGTTGGTAAAATGTTGCGATCTTAATTTAGGTGAATTGATTCATGTATCAAGCAATTTGTTTGTTGACAGGTTTTTTCCAAAACAAAGTGTGTCAAATATTGCAGCTATTTCTTGCTGTGACTATTGTCTTTGTATCTATGCCGGCCGCTTCTGATACTCAGGCGCCTTTCTCAAAACCTTATCACAAGCAAGGCCGAGGTTGGTATCCGTCTATGTACTGGTCTACAGGGCGTAATTTGGGATCCTATTATTTCCCAAATACAAACGGACAACTATTTGAAGAGTTAGAGAGTCATGAGTGGGATTCGGATGCAAATGCACTGGTGTATTTTTATCGCCCGGAAAGTCAGTGGGCTTCTGAAGAGTTAGAGGCGCCCAGTTATTATATTAACGATGAGATAATTTTTAACCTCCGTGGGGGTAGTTATACCCATGTTGAGCTTCCAGCAGGGAGTTATGATTTTGCTGTTCGTAAAGGTGTTTTACCTTTGCTAGGGTGGGAAGCATTTGATGATAAGTTAATGATGGCCTGGGATTTCAATCTTCAAGCGGATTTTGGTTTAGAGCTCGATGCGGGTTCTATAACGTATATAAGGCATTCTGAAGAGGTTTTGCCAGCCATAAGGCACTCACAGCTTGACGACGATGATGAAATGTCTACGGCCGATGTTCAATTGGTTGAGCAAGAGCAAGCTATGAGCGAATTGCCAGATACCAGGTACTTAACCCAGTCTTTTTGGCATCCAACCGATGCAGCGGTCGCTGAAGAGCTATTAAGTGGTGATATGCAAGAATATGGTTGGTTTACGATAATTTGGCCGTGGTCAAATAACTTTCTGTTTGGTTTTCCAATATTTTATCTTCCAAGTGATTTGTACCGGGAGTTAAGAGGGGCTGCACCAATGACCCTTGAGCAAGAGTTATATTTGCAAGCTGATGATACAGAAGCTTATTTAGAAGATATAGCTGATCGGCGTAAAGTCAGGCGAAACTGGTGGGCGCCCTGGCGTAAATCTGCTAGCCCATTAACGTTGAATGAAGAGCTTATACTAGATAAGTTGGAGCGGGCTGCTAGAGAGGGAAAAATTATACCTGCGCCCTTGCTTAAGAAGGAATCTGGAGAAAGTGTTGATGACGGTGAGCCTTGGTATGCTTATTTTAATATTGAGAAAAAAGAAGAAGCGCCATTAATTTTATTAAATGAGCAAAGGCAAAACAGTATGGAGTTGATAAGGCGTAATTTAAATTGATGGATTTACTCTTTCCATAGAAAAGTGTTTCAGAAAGCCTGTGTGTTTTACTTGTAAATCATTTGTTTAGATTAAAAAATGTACGCTAGGGCGTCTTGGCGGCTAATTAAATATACATCTTTGAAAATAAAATGATTATTTTGTATAAAAATGATTGTTTTGAATTGACAGCAACCTAGAAATCATTAAAATGCGCTTCTCGATTTGAGTTGGGTGGTTAGCTCAGCTGGGAGAGCATCGCCCTTACAAGGCGAGGGTCACAGGTT
>Ga0105350_10000818_pt1 | contig 20590 bp, 19 predicted proteins | sample EN1Hudsemesocosm_FD_83506 | JGI IMG/M metagenome (GOLD analysis project Ga0105350, IMG submission 83506) | Methane-oxidizing microbial communities from mesocosms in the Hudson Canyon - EN1E Hudson Canyon | ecosystem: Environmental > Aquatic > Marine > Cold seeps | place: Hudson Canyon... | reverse complement strand
GCCCTAAATACACTAGGTGTTGAAGAAGTAAGAGTCATCGCTCCAGAGACCTTATTACCAAAACACGTTGAATCTCTAGGCGTATCTGTTTTTTATCAAATTGAAGACGGTTTAAAAGATATCGATGTCATCATTATGCTTCGCCTACAAAAAGAAAGAATGAATGGTGCATTATTACCCAGCGAATCAGAATATTATCGTCTCTATGGTTTAACTCGAGCGAGATTACAACATGCAAAAACAGATGCCATTGTCATGCACCCGGGCCCCATCAATAGAGGTGTAGAAATAGAGTCAGAAGTAGCAGATGGCGAACAATCCGTTATTTTGGATCAGGTAACCAATGGAATAGCCATTAGAATGGCTGTTATGTCTATGGCTATGAGTGGCCAAACAGAAGAACAAAATCGACTCCAAGTACGCTCGAAAGAAGAGAATGCAAAATGAAAATAGAAATATCCAATGGAAAGCTGTTCTCTTCTAAAAAAGATCATAGTAAACAGTGGGAAAGTGTTGAAAAAATTCAAATTTCTAATGGTATTATTTCTGATATCAATCCTGTAAATAGCACCTTTAAAGCAGATATAACGATAGATGCTAAAGACTGCTACATCATCCCTGGCCTAATAGACCTCAACGCATCTCTGCGTGAGCCGGGTTACACTAGCAAAGGTTCTATAGAGTCTGAGACTAGAGCAGCTGCCGCGGGAGGAGTGACAACACTATGCTGCACGCCTGACACGAAACCCATTAATGACTCTAAAGCAGTCACTAAACTAATAGAGGAGCTCTCTTCTAATAGTCAGCATTGCAAAGTACTACCGCTCGGCGCGCTAACCAAAGGTTTGTTAGGCGAACAACTATCTGAATATGCAGCGTTAAAAGATGCCCGCTGCGTCGGCCTAAGTAATGCTTATAACCCCATCAAAAACCTTGCGATAACTAAGCGCTGCTTTGAATACGCCAAAACACATGAATTAAGCGTCTTCATTAACCCTATCGAGCCATCGCTTCATGAAGGTGTGATACATGAAAACTATATAAGTACAACAATTGGGCTGCAGGGAATTCCTAGCCTAGCTGAAACCATAGCTGTTTCCCAATTAATTCAATTAGCACAAGCAACTGGGGTTCATTTACACCTATCTCAACTTTCAGCTGCCGATTCGGTGAAACAACTAGCCGCAGCTAAACGTGAAGGTATATTAGTAACCGCCGATACGGCCATTCAAAACCTTCTTTATACGGATGAGCAGGTAGAAGACTTTAATAGTGTTTTTCATTGTATGCCGCCCTTACGCTCTCAAATTGACCGTTTAGCACTAATTGAAGGTATTAACTCTGGCGTCATTGACGCTATCAGTAGTGGACATCGACCTCATGAAGCCGCCGCTAAACAGATGCCTTTCGCCGAAACCGAACCCGGAATAAGCAGTATTGAATTTTTGTTGCCGATGGCAATGCAACTACAAAATCAAATAGAATCAAACCGTTGTCTAGATTTTTCAAAGTTTGTTGAAGCGATGACTAAAGGGCCTGCGAAGGTTCTTAAGCTTAAGGATCCTATTATAGAAAAAGGCTCACAGGCCAATATCTGTGTATTTGACCCTTCGATGGATTACAAAGTAGACAAAAGCACGATAATCTCCACCGGGAAAAATACACCGCTTATTAACCAGTCATTAGCAGGTAGGGTAATCGCAACCATTTTTGAAGGGCAGATGTCTTACCAACTACAAAAGTAAGTAGTGACTGAATAGATGTTTCTTAACTGATTCATCAGAAGGGACAATATTAAAAGGAGCGTACGCTCCTTTTTGTGATGCTAAAAGTTACGTATTCACGCTTTCTTTTAAAGATTTTCCAGCTTTAAAACCCACACTTTTACTCGCAGCTATTTGAAGAGTCTCTCCTGTTTGCGGGTTCTTTCCAGTGCGTGCACTTCTTTCCCGTCGGGAAAACGTGCCAAAACCAATTAGAGTGACCGGGTCATCTTTACGCATCGCTGCTGTTATTTCATCCGTAAAAATATTAATTATTTCCCCTGCTTTCTCTTTAGTGACATCTGCTTGTAATGCAATTGCCGCTGCTAATTCAGGTTTTTTCATAGCTAGAGCCCTTTTTCAGTTTGTTGTCTTTATGTTACCGTCCTTAAAGATAGTCTAGAAAATACGGCTTGGCATTAACAAAAAGTAAAAAGTTGTCATATTCAGCACTTTATCCTTATCTACTTCTTTAATATGGGTATAATTCACTCACATTTTTTTATCTTTGTGCCACCGATCTCACAATAAATTTACCAAGTCATAGATAATTCGTCGATTATGGAAAGTATTTAAATAATTTTTAGGAGTTTAGAGTGAATTTAAATCACTGTCGTACATATGCTAAGTGGCTATTCTTGTCATTATTACTCACTACCTTCCTTGGTGGGTGTAAAGCAATCAACCAATTTCTTGTTAAACCGTTGATTAAACCGACTGGTGACGCAATAACGCTCTTAGGTGAAGCCCATATCGTACCGCAGCTACTTACGTCTGACGATCTAGAGTCAGGATGTACTGGAGCAGAAGCACTAGGCGGGATGATCGATGCTATCGGTCGTATCACAGAAGAACCTACAGAACTTAAAGTACTATTAGGCCTTGGTTCAGGCGGTTGCGAAGAAACCAGAGCATTTGAAAGCGAACTAGCTTATCTTAGGTTTATACGAGCCCAACAACCCGATATGGCGCAGGATGCACTCATATCTCAAAAATTACATCATGTGAAAGCAGCCAAGCGTTATTACAAAGGTTGGTTGTCTTTGATCGAATTCAATGGCGGTAAAGAAATTGGTGGTGAGTGTCCCGATCTAGAACAAGAGTTTCATCAATTAGTTTGGCTAGCGGGTGTCATTAACGGCCTACAAGCCTTGAATCACTACATTCTTTCTAGTATCGGAACAGGCGTTCCCAAAAACATTGCAGCACAGGCTGAACGTGGTGTTGGTTGTCTTGATAACAAAAAATGGTTTGGCGTACCTCTAGCATTGAAAGCAGCCGTTTGGGCCTTATTACCTGGCGCACTGCCTGAAGGAGAAAATGCTTGGGAACGATTAGAAGAAGCAGACTTAATCGGTGAAGCCGCTCATATAAGACTAACCCATGTATTCCATATCATATCGGCCTACTCAAAAGGTGATATGGAACGTGTTAGAACTGTCATCAAACGTCACGCTGAAGAAATAGAAAAGCATAAACCTAACGCGCAATACAAACTTCTTGATGCTGCAGCAACAGAAGCTATCACTCGAGTCTCTGATAGAATGTGGACAGAAGCTGTTGGTTATCGAACACCTGTTGGTCAATTAGGTTCTTTTTGGGACGAGAACGCTGCAGATGATATTGAAACGGTTGAGTTAGATGACTTATTTTAACTAAATGTGACGCAGTTCACCTAATATTACTTGCCGGAGTGCTTTTCGACCGTATTTGAGAAAAAGAAAATCAATCCCATCGCTAGTCTGTTTGTATAAAGTGTCGGTATAATCTACCGGCATTTTTTTGTTATCTGAACAACAAACCGATTAACATCCTTTGAGGGAAGAAAATCCGTGGCTTCCAACACACTGTACAATCGTTCATCCATTGAATGGTTATCGTCATTTCCAGCCTGCATACTTTTATTACTCGTTGTAATATTTAGTACCAGTAGTGATATACATAACCAAATTCTACAAGTAGGCGAGCATTACTGGCCTAGTTACTACAAATTAAGAGTTGACCCTGCTGTTCCCAGTTGTGATCCAAAAGTTAATGTAGAAGCAAAACTACAGGAACGTTTAGCTCAAACCCAGGAAGACGATGGTTTTGGTCTTGATTTATTTGATAGTGCACCGCTCAATCCTGATCTCATCCGTACGTCTATAGAGAATTCACGTACGGACTGTATTCAGCAGTTCGCGTCTTATGACGAAATTAAAGCTCGTATAACACCTGCTGTTGAACGATTTAGAAGTGTTGAGTTATTTGTATCTCACGCGATCGGCGTTGGTATGATGTCTCAAAAGTTTATTCTGGTTATGTTGATCATGCTCTGTGCAATGACAGCAACCCTCAAACGACACCACATTGCCATGAGGCCTGTTGTCTCGGTACTGGATCATTATGTCGCCGGTGTTAGCCAAATTATTGCAAACGGCGTTTTACTGACGTCCTCCATTGCATTCCAGAAGCTGGCTCACTCAGATGGCACAAATTTAGCCCCAGAAATAGCCTTACTACATCAGGTTTGGGTAACCGGGTTCGGCCTACTACTGCTTGTGAGTATCTTTAACCTATTTAGGCCAAGTAAAGACCTCGTGCCAGGCGGGAATTTTGGTCGAGCAGGTTTAGCCGTCCCCCTATACTGTACGATGGCAATAATGACAGGCATATACTTTTTCTCTTCTGGCCATACTGCTGGCATTGGTATTTATTTAGATAAACTAATGGACCTTGCGGATATGTTCCTCAACGTCGGGCTATTTGTCTGGGTGGGTATGCTGCTTAAGCAAACACGCTTTGCAACACTCGTACTGGCATTATTTAAGCCCTGGAAGATGCCTCCTGAAATGCTAGCTGTTTTCGTTGTTATATTAGCAGCAGTTCCCACAGCCTATACTGGTGGCTCTGGTGTTTTCGTAATCGCAGCCGGCGCCGTTATTTATCATGAATTACGATCTGCCGGTGCCAGACGTAGCTTGGCTCTTGCTGCGACTGCAATGTCAGGAAGCATGGGTGTGGTACTTCGACCGTGTATTCTTGTAGTTGTGATTGCCTTCATGAACCGAGAAGTGACCACCGATCAGTTGTTTGGTTGGGGAGTATGGGTTTTTGTACTAAGCTCATTCATGTTTTTTGTTGTTGCCATGGTGGCAAATCGTCAAAACAAGATTGAACTAGCACCTATTTCAATCGCGTTACCGCAAATGCTTAGCCAGATTCGACCTTTAATACCTTACGTGATCTGTATCGCGGGCGTAATTCTGTTTTACCGTTTCGCTGTTAATGTGAAATTAGATGAGTTTTCTGCGGCTCGAATCCTACCAGTCATGATGCTTGCCATCATTGCTTATGAGCACTTCACTAAAAAAGCATCTGTTAGTGCTGACGGCTTAACCACCGAGCCACATAAGGGTCTAGAGCATTGTGTTCGAAGCGCTACCAACCAAACAACAGCTGAAATTGGCGCCTTATTACTACTAGTAAGTTGTAGTATTTGCCTCGGAGGCATGATTGAACGTAGTGGTGTAATTGAATTCTTCCCGCATGAATTTAGCAGCATTTGGGGTGCAATGGGCTTACTAGTCTGTGCTCTTGTGTTAATGGGCATGATTATGGAGGCATTCGGTGCAGTCATACTCGTCAGTCAAACAATTGCAGCCATAGCCTACCAAAGTGGTATTGACCCAATTCACTTTTGGATGGTCGTTCTGGTTGCCTTTGAATTAGGTTATTTAAGTCCACCTGTTGCGCTAAATCACCTACTGGCGAGACAAGTAGTTGGCGAAGAAGAAGTGCTTAAAGCAACAGTAACAGAAGGCACCTTCTACCAAAGGCATGAAAAAATCTTGATGCCGATGGTCACTATGGGCTCGGTACTAATAATTGTTGCATTTGGACCCTTAATAATAGGTTACTAATTATTAGCTTCTCAAAAAATCCTCGCTCTCGCGGGGATTTTTTTACAAAAAAAAACCCTGCAAGGCAGGGCTTTTAATACAAATATAAGGCTTATCTCATTTTAGGCCCTGCATTTACGATATCATTTGAAACTTCAAATTTTTTAAAATTCTCTATAAACTTCAAAATTAAATCATCTTCTTTTTCAGTATAAGAATCTTGGCACTCCCAAGTATTACAAGGGTTCAATATTCTTGCATCAATACCGTCTACTTTAATTGGTATATCTAAATTCAAACCGTCTAAGTGCTCTGTCTCAACATCTACCAATGCACCCGCTTGGATCGCATGAATAATAGTACGCGTAACCAGAATACTAAAACGTTGCCCTATCCCAAAAGAACCACCACTCCAGCCGGTATTAACCAAATACACTTTACTACCAAATTCTTCCATTCTCTTCATTAATAACTCAGCATAATCACCTGCAGGGCGTGGGAAAAAAGGTGCGCCATAACAGCTTGAGAATATAGTCTTTAATCCTGAGTCTGACCCCAACTCTGTTGACCCGACTAAAGCCGTATAGCCACTTAAGAAATGATAGGCTGCTCCTTCTTTACTTAAAAGAGCGACAGGAGGCAAAACACCTGTCATATCACACGTCAGAAATATAATCGCATTTGGCTCGCCTGCAAAGTTCTCAACAACCCGTTTCTCAACATGTGCTAAAGGATAGGCACATCGTCCATTTTCTGTTAATTGGCTATCTGCATAATCGGGCTTTCGATCCAAATCATCAATAACAACATTCTCGATAATGGCGCCAAAACGAATGGCATCCCAAATAACAGGTTCAATGGCTTTTGAGAGATCAATTGTTTTCGCGTAACACCCACCTTCCATATTAAACACCACACCTTTACCCCAACCGTGTTCGTCATCTCCTATCAAATAGCGGCTCGGTTCAGCCGATAAAGTTGTTTTACCAGTGCCAGACAAACCAAAAAACAAACATGTCTCTCCGTCATCGCCGACATTAGCAGCGCAATGCATAGGTAATACATCTCTTTCTGGTAATAAGAAATTTTGCACCGAAAACATCGCTTTTTTCATCTCACCAGCATAAGACATCCCAGCTAGTAAAACGCGTCGCTTGGCAAAATTGATAATCACTACCCCATCACTGTTCGTACCATCACGCTCTGGCACACATTGAAAATGTGCTGCATTTAGGATCTCCCACTCTTGTTTATCAGAGGGATTATATAGAGGAGCTTGAATAAACAAATTACGACTAAATAGACTTTGCCATGCGGTTTCAGTTGCCACTTTCACTGGCAAATAATGCTCAGGGTCTGCACCGATATGTAAATAGGATAAATAGCTATTTTTTTCTGCTAGGTAAATTTCTACTCGTTCCCAAAGCGTATCAAACTTCAAATTATCAAATGGTCTATTTATTTCACCCCAAGAAATTGCATCTGATGTGCTCGGTTCATCTACAATATAACGGTCCATTGGCGACCGTCCGGTGCGTTTTCCTGTATTAACAACCAAAGCGCCATTAGACGCTAGAAGCCCTTCATTTCGTTCGAGTGCATGCTCAATTAATGCAGCAGAACTCAACTCACTATAAGTTTGACTCACATCTACAACGTTTTTATTTGGTTTGAGCACTTCAGGCCTCTTATTTTCTCAGAGTGTATATTCTGACTAAACTTTAGCTTTATATTTAATTCTGGGTATAAGTATTTTAATTATTAAACATTATCAAAAACTAAGTTTAATGCGGTGCACTTAAATTAAATATTTGATTAATTCCCTCGCGGTCGAACTCATAGTGTTCACCGCAAAATTGGCAATCTACTGAAATAGCAGCTTCACTTTCAAGTATTTCTAAAGCCTCGTCTTTGCCCAGAGTTTTTATCGAAACTGCAGTCCGTTCTTTTGAACAAGAACATTCAAATTCAACCGGCTCCAGCGCATACGGCAGCAATTTTTCTTCATGAAACAACCTGAAAAGAATTGTCTCATTATCATTAGATGCGAGCTCGTCAATAGAAAGCGTTTTGGCTAGTTGGATAATACGATTCCAGCCATCTTGATCTTCAACACTTACATTACCAGGCATTTTTTGGAGCATAAGGCCATAAGCGCCTTTATCATCTGCCCCCAGTAACAAAAAAGTACCTAACTGTTCAGATAACTCAAAATAATGTGCGATGCAGTCACTTAGTGTGTCCCGTTCAAGAGGAACAATTCCTTGATAACGTGCGCCTTTCTCAGGATCTATCGTGATAGCTAATTGCGCATTACCCAACAAATCATTTAAAGAGGCATTTTCTTCAAAAGTGTCTGACCAGTTTGCGATCGCTCTAAATTTACGTTGATCGGTAGCTTCTGCCATCAAGAGTTGTAATGGCCCTTCCCCTCGAGCATGAATCGATAATCGCCCCGAGAATTTGAGCGTCCCTGTCAACAATAACGAAGCCGCAATAGTTTGCCCCAATAGTTTTTTTATTGCGGGTGGATAATCCCGAGTTTTAGTGGCGTCCTGATAACTGCTCCCCAAGCGTAGTAATTCCCCGCGGATATCCAAATCAGCCAACATAAATCGTTGAAATATATCATTTTTAATCATTTGAAATCCTATTAAACCTGTTATTCATTGTTTATATTTTTAAAACGATGAATATGTCGCCTTTCTCGTTTATTTGGTCTTTTGACCGGAGCAATATTATCTCCCATCATCTGCTTTCTTTGTAACAGTGCTTGCTCTCTTTTCTCAAGACTATCTTGTGTTTCTTGATACATTTCCTGAGCCAAGACCGCACTTCTTCGCTTACCATGAAGCGCTTCAATAATCACAACTTTATCAAACCAACCTTGTCGAATAGTGAGTTCAACACCTAACTCAGCGGCTTTACCAGGTTTACAATGCTGTTGATTATATTTAACTTTCCCGCCATCGATAGCTTCTTTTGCAAGACTGCGTGTTTTATAGAATCTAGCTGCCCATAACCATTTATCAAGACGGACTTTTTCTTGTTGTTCCATTTTACTCACTTATACTAGGATAAAAATCTGAAAAACATTGAACCATCTTAAATTCCTTTTCAGCGTTGCTTTGTTTCTGACTATCGGGTTTCGCTATTGAGAATAACTGCTTTATTCCAAAGCTTTTTGCAGCACTTAGGACATCTTCATTATCATCAAAAAAAACGGTTTTTTCCGGATTAAAAGCTCTCTTTTCATGTAAAGCAGTCCAAAATTGAACAGACTCTTTTTCTACCCCATAATCATGCGAGCAAATAACTTCATCGAAGTAATTTGCTAAATCTGTATGCCTAAATTTCAAGTTAATACTATCCTGATGCGCATTAGTTACAATCGCAAGATCTATATCTAAGCTCTGGAGTTGGGTAAGTAATTTTTGCACATGAGGACGATATGATATTTTTGCACTTACTTCTTCTTTCAAAGAGGCAATATCAATATCAAGTTCGTTAGACCAAAAATCTAAACAATACCAGTTAAGTGAGCCTTGGTAAGTCTCAAACATAGTAAGCAATTTTTTATTTGTTTCTTCAGAACTTGTTTTTTTGATTTCAGTAAAACGTTTTGGTAAATGTTCTAACCAAAAAAAACTATCAAAATGAAGATCCAGAAGGGTGCCATCCATATCAAAGAAAGCGGTTTCAACTTTTCGCCAATCAAACATGTAACTCTCTATACTTTATCTAAAAAAAGTCTTATGTTACCGTTCTCAGTTAAGCCATACAATCCAGTTATATTACTATCACAAAGAGATCTCTATGTCTGATTTGGAAACATTCATTACACCATTAAAAAAAATAGTCGTTGATGCAGGCGCTGCTATCCTCGAAGTATACAATTCAGCCTCGCCAATAGAAATCAAAAACAAATCCGATAATTCACCAGTAACTCAAGCAGACCATGCTGCGCACCTGATTATTGACGAAGGTTTACGCAACCTCACTACCAAATACCCCATACTCTCTGAAGAAGGTGGGCTACCAGATTACGCAGAACGATCATCTTGGAATCGATACTGGTTAGTTGACCCCTTAGATGGTACCAAAGAGTTCATTAACAAAAATGATGAATTTACTGTCAATATTGCGCTTATCGAAGGCGACGAAGCAATTTTAGGTATGGTCTATGTCCCAGTAACCGGCGCATTGTTCTATGGTGCTAAGGGTTGCAATGCATGGAAGGAATTAGCTGGAGATATTAAGCAGCTTCACGTTAAGCCGGTTAACTATGGTCAAGACTTGTCTGTTGTAGGCAGTCGGCGTCACGGTGCCGACGCTCTTGATGCGATGCTGAAATCGATAGAAAGTAAATTTAGCTCCATCAATCTAGTCAGTATGGGCAGCTCTCTTAAAATTTGCGCTATTGCTGAAGGTGAAGCTGACTGGTACCCACGTTTGGCATTAACGTGCGAGTGGGATACTGCCGCAGCACATGCAGTTTTAAATGCCGCTGGCGGACGAATTATCAATGCGAATCTATCAACTCTGACCTATAACCAAAAAGATGAAATGTTGAACCCTTATTTTCATGCTATTGGAGACAGTCGCTTTGACTGGGAAGCGCTCATAAAAAGCGCTTTATAGAAAAGGGGCTTTCAGCACACAATAATACTTATCATTGTGTGCTAAATTTTTATTCAGCTGGTTGGTCAACAGACTTGATCACGGTACTAACTTTACGTCCGTTCATAGTGCAGCCTAAACAACGAATAAACGTAGTAGAAAAAGGTCGACCTACGAGCTGTTCCCATGACTCACTGATATTTCCACCTAAAAGCGCAAAAGGTGAAGAAACTAGAAAAATAGCACCACCCACGACAGTGGTTACCATCATAACGGGTCGTACAAAAAGTGCGTCCCCTGTCATGGCTAGTGCAGAAGGCTTTTCTTCGACCGTATTCGACCAAGCCAATGTTGGCAGCGCTAGCACTACACTTAAAAATATAACCTTACAGAATTTGAACAGTGTTGCGTGCATTGAGCCTTTCTCCTGGAAATTTTATCGACAATTACTACAAATAATATATGTTATTTCATTATAGTCTGATTATTAATCCTGTCGAATCAACAAACTAATAAAGTCTCATGATGTGATTTCGATAGTCTTTTTAATACATATTAAGGCTATATAAATAATATTATTTTTGACAATTCTTACAATACACCGTTGAACGATTATTTTGTCTTATTTCCAATAAAATACCTTCGCATTGATGGCAAGCCTTACCTGATCGACCGTAAACCAATAACGCTTGTTGAAAGTAGCCTGGTTTACCATCACTACCAACAAAATCCTTTAATGTTGTCCCTCCTTGTTCTATTGCCTTTGTTAGCACTACTTTAATATTCTCAACCAGTAATGCCATTTTTTTCTTAGACACGACACCAGCAGCTTTTTCAGGATGTATTCCCGCTAAAAATAGCGCCTCGTTCGCATAGATATTGCCCACACCTACGACTACCTTGCTATTCATAATAAATTGCTTGATCGCCAACTTTTTGTTTTTCGCCTCTTGAAATAAATAGGTAGGTGTAAAATTACTTGTAAGCGGTTCAGGGCCCAAGCTACTTATCAGCTTATGATCCTGCCACTTATCAGCCCATAAAACACAGCCAAAACGCCTAGGGTCATTAAATCGAATTATTTTCCCAGAGCATAAGACAAAATCTATATGATCATGCTTTTCGGGTAATTTTGTTGACTCAACCACTCTTAAACTGCCTGACATTCCTAAATGAATTAAAATACTCCCCTTTGAAAAACATAAAATAATATATTTTCCACGCCTTAAAACCTCATTCACAACCACATTCTGAATAGAATACAGCTGCTCAGATACCGGCCAACGTAAAGAATTTTGCCTTATCACGATGCTTTCTATTGCTTGTTCACAAAGAAATGGCGCAATTCCGTTTCGAGTAGTTTCAACTTCAGGTAATTCAGGCAAAATAGGATCTCAGATTAAAATTAGTCGAAAAGGAAAAATGTGTGTCGTCACCAAACCAACAAAAAATACCAAACTTAATCAATAATAAAGAACTAAAAGTGCTTGGTATCGATGCTGGCGGTACATTTACAGACTTTGTTTTAATTGATAACGGAAAGTGGCGAATACACAAGGTTCTTTCTACACCAGATAACCCTGCCAAAGCAATACTTGTAGGAATAGATGAACTTCAATTATCCGATGACGTTGCCAATGGTTCTCTCTGCATCATTCATGGAAGTACAGTCGCAACCAATGCTGCTCTCGAGAATAAAGGCGCCAAAACGGCCTATATCACCAATAAAGGTTTTAAGGATATTCTAACAATAGGCCGCCAAGCACGAAAAGAACTATACAATTTGAATCCCTTACCGCCGACACCGCCTGTGCCTTCAGAATATTGTTTGGAGGTAGATTGTAGAAGGGATTCAAAAGGAGATGTTCTTGAAGCGCTTACCGATGCAAAAATAACTAAACTCTGCGAGGAGCTTGCTTATATTGCACCAGAAGCGGTGGCCATTAATTTGCTGTTTTCTTTTTTGAATGACTCTGATGAAAAGAAAATCCAAGCAAAACTAGAAACCAATTACTTTGTTTCACGTTCGTCCTACGTATTACCAAAATATAAAGAGTATGAAAGAGGCATGGCAACTTGGTTAAATTCAAGCCTTGGACCAAAAGTAAGTACTTACATAAATCTTTTAATGACTAAATTGAGCGCATGTTCAATCTCCGTCATGCAATCATCAGGTGGAACGATCGCACTTGAGCAAGCTGCCAATCGAGCCGTGAATCTTCTTTTATCTGGACCCGCCGGTGGACTTTCCGCGGTAGAAGCAATCGGTGACCAAACAGATATCAATAAAATTATCAGCTTTGATATGGGAGGAACCTCTACCGATGTCGCACTGATGGATGGGCATTTTCAACTCACGGATGAAGGCAAAATTAATGATTGGCCTATCGCTATTCCAATGTTAGATATAGAAACCATTGGTGCAGGTGGCGGCTCTATTGCATGGTTAGATGAAGGTAAAATGCTTCATGTTGGCCCGCAATCTTCCGGTGCAAAGCCCGGCCCTGCTTGTTATGGGTTTGGCGGAACTGAGCCCACGGTTAGTGATGCAAACCTAGTATTAGGGCGGCTAAGACCTGAGGCTTTTCTTGGCGGGGAGATGTCTCTCGATACTGGAGCAGCAAACAAAGCGATATCGGCACTATCTTCCCACTTAAATATGCACAACCTGAAAGTAGCTGATGGCATCATTCGATTAGCTGAACAACAAATGATTAGAGCGCTTCAGAGTATATCTATTCAAAAAGGTTATGATCCCAGTCAATTTACTTTATGTTGTTTTGGCGGTGCAGGGGGCTTACACATATGTTCTCTCGCTGAGCAAATGAATATTAGCAAGGCAGTCATCCCTTCTAATAGTGGCGTTTTATCGGCATATGGTATGCTCACAGCCTCTAGACAACCTCAATTAAGTAAAACCTATTTAAAAGACTGGAATAAGATCAACCTTGATAAATTAAACATGTTATTCGATCAAATGGAGCGCTCTGCTTGTGTTGAACTATTGAATGAACATGTACCCGAAAATGACATCAATTCTATACGCACTGTCGATTTAAGGTTTAAAGGGCAAAGCTTCACACTCAACACTACATATTCAGTACGCTCTGATCAGGACTTCATTCTCCAGCATATACAACGTTACGGACATAAGCTAAATGAAGAAGTCGAGTTAGTTAATATTTGTGTTTCTCTCAGTGCGCCAGGAAAGACATTAAAACCCATCTTACTTAGTAATAAACCCACTATTAAACCTATCAGCATTGTCCAACTTCCAACAGAAGAACAGCCCGTTAGCATCTACCAAAGAGCAGACTTAGGATTAAATTCTCGTATTACTGGCCCAGCAATTATCCTAGAAAAGGTAGCAACAACTTGGTTGAAATCGGGTTGGTCTGCGCAAGTAGATCAATTTTCTCATATGCATTTGTCAGTAATACATTAATATAGGACTTTGGATATAGGTTCTTGGTCTTACATTTTAAACAATTGATAACTTACCTGACCTGCTACTTTTTCTTTTAACAAAGTCCATGATTTTGGTATACAAGTCTCAATTGCTTCTTTTTCTCGCTCCAAATACACCATCGTCCCTTTATCTAACCTATGATTTTGTTCTAGATAACTAAGACAATCATTCAATAGACCTTTACGAAATGGCGGATCGATAAAAATCACATCAAATGCTTTACTTGTATTAGCATTATCCCACGAAGATAACCAAGTTAGTGCATCTATATTGAGCACCTTTGTTTCGATATTTTCTTGAATACCCAATAATTTAAAATTTTCCCGAATTGCGATTGCAGCCTGCTTATCTTTTTCGATAAATGTTACAGACTTTGCACCTCGCGATAGTGCTTCTATTCCTAATGAACCACTACCCGCAAATAAATCTAAAACGTTTGCATCAGGTAAATATGCTGACAACCAATTAAAAACAGTTTCTTTCACACGGTCTGTTGTTGGTCTTAATCCTACTATTGCAGGAAAAGTCAATCTACGGCTGCGCCACGTCCCACCAATAACCCTAAATGAACCGGTTTGAACCTTTGAATTTCTGCCTTTTTCTGTTTTCTTGTGCAGCTTCTGCGTTCTTGGGGCTTTTCTCGAATGCGATGTCATTAAAATTTCCTGTTATCTAGTACACCTTCGTGATAGAAAGGGGGCTTAAAGAGCAGTATTTTAGTCTCCGCCCAAAAAGTATCAATAAGCGCGACTAATTCTGTATCAATTCAGTTAAAGAAATTTAGATTATTTATGCAACCACATATTTTATATCCCTTATTAGCCCTCGCGTTTATTGCTTTAGTGATTGCAGTTGACCTGTTTAAAGCTAAACAAGTTCAAAGTAAAGCCAAACAAGTTAAACAAATCCCTCACACGAGCTCTCAAGAAGTTAACGCTTTAAACAAAGAGGCTACATCAAGCGACTCTTTTGTCGAAACGAAAACCGAGACAATACGAGAGGCCGAACCCGAACCAAAAAGTTTTTTCGCTCGAATTAAATCTGGTTTAGGCAAAACACGTGGTCAATTATCAGGCGGATTAAGTCAGCTGTTTCTTGGCAAAAAGAAAATTGATGAAGAATTATTAGAAGACATAGAAGCGCAATTATTAACTGCAGATGTAGGTGTTGCTGCCACCAAGCAAATAATTGAAAGTATTACAGAGAGGTCAGCACGAAATGAGCTCAAAGATGCCAACAGTGTTTATTCGGTTCTTAAATCTGAATTAAGCGAAATTCTTCAAAAAAGCCACTCCCCACTCGAAATAAAAACAGATAAAAAACCTTATGTCATTCTGGTTGTTGGTGTAAACGGTGTCGGCAAAACAACAACCATTGGCAAAATGGCCAAACGTTTTCAAGGTTTAGGCCATTCAGTCATGTTAGCTGCTGGCGATACCTTTAGAGCAGCAGCCGTTGAACAGCTTCAAGTATGGGGTGAACGAAATAATGTTCCCGTTGTGGCTCAACATACCGGGGCAGATAGTGCGTCGGTAATTTTTGATGGCATTGAGTCAGCTAAATCAAAAGGTGTGGATATACTGATTGCAGACACTGCTGGTCGACTTCAGAATAAAGACAACCTGATGTCAGAACTTGAGAAGGTTGTTAGAGTCATGCAAAAACTTGACCCCTCAGCCCCTCATGAGGTGATGCTAGTTTTAGATGCCTGTACAGGGCAAAATGCCTTAACTCAAGCAGATGTATTTCAGAAATCTGTTGGCGTTACAGGTATCAGCCTCACTAAATTAGATGGTACTGCAAAGGGAGGTGTTATTTTTGCCATCGCAAAACAACTACAGTTACCCATTCGGTTTATCGGTGTCGGTGAACAAATAGATGACCTAAGACCTTTTGAAGCAGACGAATTCGTCTCCGCTTTATTTGATGACCAAGTATAGCGCTACGCCAAGTACATACTTATGATTAAGTTTGAACACGTTTGCAAACGATATGAAGATGGACATGAAGCACTAAATGATGTGTCCTTTTCTTTGTCACGGGGTGAAATGGCTTTTTTGACAGGTCATTCCGGTGCAGGGAAGAGCACACTACTCAAACTTATCATGCTAATGGAAAGAAGCAGCAAAGGTAATATTTTCGTTGGCGAGCAGAATTTATCAAAAATTCCTAAGCGTCAAATACCTTATTTCCGTCGCCATGTTGGCGTTGTTTTTCAAAATCACCGGCTTTTGTACGACCGAAGTGTATTTGACAATGTAGCACTTCCGCTCGAAATATCCGGCATGAACCATCGAGATATTGGTAGACGTGTGCGTGCTGCTTTGGACAAAGTAGGCCTGCTTTCTAAAGAAAAACTAACGCCTATACAAATATCAGGCGGGGAACAACAACGAGTCGGCATTGCAAGAGCTGTTGTTAACAAACCACCGCTTCTACTTGCCGATGAGCCAACCGGAAATTTGGACCCTACATTATCCGCAGAAATTATGACGCTATTTAGCGAATTTTGTCAGGTGGGTGTTACGGTACTCATTGCCAGTCATGACTTGGCACTTATACATCATATGCATTATCCTGTCATTCAGCTTAATAAGGGGCAAATTGTAGACACCCCCTTCAAAGAAAGAGGTGGAGACGCTAATGTCTGACCCCTCTCGTTCTGCAGGTGCTCAAACTGCACAAAAGCCCAATGCCGCAAAAAACTACTTTAAACATCACTCAAATGTGGCCAAATCAACTTTCTCTTCGCAATTAAACAAGCCGATATCGAGTTTTTTTACTTGTGCTGTTATTGGTATTGCTTTGGTATTGCCTTGTTTATTAATGCTAATACTTACTAGCATTCAATCAGTTAGCCAAAATTGGGATGGCTCAGCTCAAATCACATTATTACTCCACAAAGATATATCAGCTAGTGACGCCGGCATATTAGCAAATGAAATTGGAAAGAAGCAAAGTATCAATACAAGCCGTTTTATCGATAAAGATATTGCACTGAATTCATTTAAGGAAAATTTTGAGTTTGCTGATGCAATCGACTTCCTAGATGAGAACCCTTTACCCCATGTTATTATTGTTAGCCCAAATGATGCTATTAAAACCATCCAACATATAGAGCAACTTAAAAACAGCTTGCTAACAAATTCTGAAATAGATAGCGCACTATTAGATGTCATGTGGGTACAAAGACTAAACTCAATTACACTGGTGCTTGAGCGTGCAATTTGGGTTATTGCCTCAATGCTAGCGCTTTCTGTCATTTTGGTATTGGGTAATACCATTCGTTTAGCGATTGAAAGCCGTAAAGAAGAAATAATTGTCGTAAAGTTAGTGGGCGGTACGGATAACTTCGTAAGGCGCCCTTTCCTTTATATGGGTACTTTTTTTGGCTTAGGTGGCAGTATACTTGCTTGGATACTGATTCAAATTGTAATATACCTCCTCAATCAACCTGTTCAGGAACTCGCTACCTCATATCAAAGTAATTTTAGCTTGTCAGGAATGAACTTTGAATCTACACTTTTTTTATTATTATTAGGCATCAGTTTAGGCTGGTTTGGTTCATGGATTGCAGTTAAAAAACACTTAAGTGATATTGAGCCTGATTAGTGAATAGAGTGTTCCACCCCTTCCTTGTAGCACAATAATATATTAGTATTGATTAATATTTGATCTAAGCCCTAATATTGAACTTATTTCCCTGTTGTGGGTCGAAGTTCATGGATGCTAGAATCAGAGTCATATGTAAATTTGGAGAATTTTTATGGGTACAAGCCTACAGCCAGTCGATATGTTAACTCCGGGGGGCAACCTTGAGTCTTACATTCAGGCCGTGAATGGTATCCCTATTTTATCTGTAGTTGAAGAACGTGCTTTAGCAGAACGCTTACATGACGAAAATGACATAGACGCTGCGAGACATATGGTTATGTCCCATTTACGTTTTGTTATTCATATTGCTAAAAGTTACTCAGGTTACGGTTTAGCACAAGCAGACTTAATTCAGGAAGGCAACGTTGGGTTGATGAAAGCAATCAAACGATTTGACCCAGAGTTTGGTGTACGCCTAGTCTCATTTGCAGTGCATTGGATCAAAGCAGAAATTCATGAGTTTATCCTACGAAACTGGCGCATTGTTAAAATTGCTACGACCAAAGCACAACGCAAAATGTTCTTTAATCTTCGAAGTAATAAAAAGCGACTTGCTTGGTTTACACATAAAGAAGTGCACTCTGTTGCTGAAAATTTAGGCGTTGAGCCTAAAGTAGTTCGTGAGATGGAAGGCCGTTTAAGCGCACACGATACCGCCTTTGATATGGGTGTAGATGATGATGACGAAAGTGCTTATCAAGCACCTGCTAACTATTTAGAAGATCATAGTCATAACCCAGCTACACGTGTAGAGAAACTCAATTGGACAGAAGATACCAATTCTCGACTACATAGTGCGTTAAAAACGCTAGATGAGCGTAGTTTTGATATTTTATGCAAACGTTGGTTGACTGAAAACAAATCAACATTGCATGAACTAGCAGCAGAATACGGCGTTTCCGCAGAACGTATAAGGCAGCTTGAAAAAAATGCCATGAAAAAAGTAAAAGCGCTAATCGAAGAAACCTAGCATTCATTATCAGCTTTTACTAAACCGCCAAATTGGCGGTTTTTTTATTTTTAGCACGCTACTTTTTGGAGATAACATTGAAAATAGCATTTCTTGGCATTGGGTTAATGGGCCAACCTATGGCAAAGCGACTAATCGATGCAGGGTTCGACCTTTCAATATGGAATAGAAGCCCTGAAAAAATGCGCCGTTTTCAGCAACAAGCTGAATTAGCTATTAGCCCCTCAGCAGCCATTACTGACGCGGATATTGTCATTTCCATGCTTGAAAATGGGGATATTGTCGATCTTGTGCTATTCAAGAATGAAACATACAAAAAAATGAAGCCAGGCGCCTTGTATATAGATATGAGCTCTATTCCACCCACAACAGCCAGGAAACATGCTCAGCTTATTGAACAGCATGGCGCTTTCTATTTAGACGCGCCAGTATCAGGTGGCACAACAGGAGCAACTGAAGGTACATTATCTATAATGGTAGGCGGTCCACAAAATCTATTACAAAGAGCCCAGCCCATTTTCAATTGTTTGGGTAGTGCTATTCGAGTCGGTGATGTGGGTTGTGGACAGCTGTGTAAGCTCGCCAATCAAGCGATTGTCGGCATTACAATAGGAGCCGTTGCAGAAGCCTTATTATTAGCAACTAAGGGAGGAGCCGACCCTGAGGCTGTTCATAAGGCCCTTAGTGGGGGATTTGCATCTAGCCGTGTACTCGAGCTTCATGGAAAACGAATGCTAAATCGTGACTTCACACCGGGTGCGACATCGCGCGTTCAATTAAAAGACCTTAAAACTATTTTAGACGAAGCTCGCCATGAAGAGCTTAGCTTACCATTATCTCAACGAACCTATGAATCGTACTTATCTCTAGTCGCTAACGGCAATGAACATGTTGACCATAGTGGGCTGTTACTCGAACTCGAACACCTTAATAACACGCAATTAAAGTCGATAGTAGACAATGCTTAAGTTTGCTGCAAACCTTACCATGCTATTTAATGAAGTGCCTTTTCTAGAACGCTTCGAAATGGCCTCTAAGCATGGCTTCAAATATGTAGAATATTTATTTCCCTATGAATGGCCAGCTGACGAATTAGCTAAAAAATTATCTGAATTCAATCTTCAACAAGTTTTATTTGATCTACCAGCAGGGAACTGGGATGATGGAGAAAGAGGGATTGCTTGCTTGCCTGACAGAAAAGCAGAATTTCAAGAAAGTGTCTCTTTTGCAATTGAGTATGCTAATGCCTTGCAAGTATCTCAAGTAAATTGCCTTGCTGGTATACGACCAAATGAAAGAAATGATGAAGAGCTTTGGGATACCCTAATAGATAATATTTCCTATGCCGCAGCAAGATTACAAGATCATAACATCAGCTTAATGATAGAACCCATCAACAGCAAGATAGATATGCCAGGGTTCTTTATTGATACATTTGAAAAAGCACAAACACTATTAAACTCCGTCATATCAACTAACATAAAGATTCAATTTGATATTTATCATATGCAAATCATGCAGGGAAATATCCTTCGTACCATCTCCTCAAACCTTAAAGACATTGGCCATATCCAATTTGCTGACTGTCCAGGACGTCATGAACCTGGGAGTGGGGAGCTAAATTTTGAAAATATTTTTCAGGCATTAGATACGATGGAATTCCAAGGCTTTGTTAGCGCAGAATATATTCCTAAACAAGATAGTTCCTCTTCTCTGCACTGGCTCCCTACCTTAGTTACGAACATTTAACTGGTGATCCCTTCTTACGCTATGTTAAAAAATTAACCATTGATCGTATAATGTTTATCAAAGGTAACTTCAATCTATGAATTGGTGGGGAAAATTAATTGGTGGTACTTTGGGGTTCGTCCTCGGAGGAGGTCCATTAGGCGCAATGTTAGGTGTTGCGCTAGGTCATAGTTTAGATAAAGGCCTATCACGAGTAGAATTAGGTGATTTTTCTTCAGGAGGAGCAAACCAAGAACGAATACAAGCCGCTTTTTTCTCCGCAACGTTCACCATCATGGGGCGTGTTGCAAAATCAGACGGTATTGTTTCAGAAACAGAACTTGAAGTTGCGCGTCAAACCATGCAAAAGATGCAACTCAATGACGAGCAAAAACGTGCAGCGATTAATTTATTTAATCAAGGTAAACAAGCCGATTTCGATTATATTCCAGTCATAAAACAGTTTAGAAATGAGTGTGGAAGGCGTACAAGTTTACTTCGTATG
>Ga0105350_10000817_pt1 | contig 20595 bp, 19 predicted proteins | sample EN1Hudsemesocosm_FD_83506 | JGI IMG/M metagenome (GOLD analysis project Ga0105350, IMG submission 83506) | Methane-oxidizing microbial communities from mesocosms in the Hudson Canyon - EN1E Hudson Canyon | ecosystem: Environmental > Aquatic > Marine > Cold seeps | place: Hudson Canyon... | reverse complement strand
TACACCAATCATCTCTGGTGGTATGAACGCAATACGTCTACCTGGTTTCTTCGAAAACCTAGGTCACGGTAATGTAATCAACACTTCAGGTGGTGGTGCTTACGGTCATATCGATAGCCCAGCAGCTGGTGCGACATCATTACGTCAAGCGTTTGATTGTTGGAAATCAGGTGCAGATCCTATCGAATACGCGAAAGATCATCGTGAGTTTGCTCGTGCATTCGAATCATTCCCAGGTGATGCTGACAAGATATTCCCAGGATGGCGTGAAAAATTAGGCGTACATAAGTAAGTCTAAGAAAAACAAGTTAAACGGTTACTCCCTGCTTCGGCAGGGAGTTTTCCCTCTCTTTTTTTAATATCAAAAACATTTAGTAAAATAAATATTTCTGTCATCCTCGCGAACATGGGGAGCCATTAGCGGTTCAAATATCCACTATCGTTGGATTCCCGCATACGCGAGAATGACGTAATTATCTGTTTATTTTCCTAAATTATTTTCTACAATCGAGTTTCTATCCTATGAGTGATGCAGAGCAATACTTAATTAAAGACGAACCTTTCTACCAAGTTCAAGGTGATGAAGTTGAACTATATAGTGCCGCTTATGAAGCGCGCTTACCCGTTATGGTTAAAGGTCCTACTGGTTGTGGTAAATCACGTTTTATTGAGCATATGGCGTGGAAACTCAATAAACCATTAATCACAGTGGCTTGTAATGAAGATATGACCGCTTCTGATTTAGTTGGTCGTTATTTATTAGATGCCAATGGCACACGCTGGTTAGATGGGCCGTTAACTGTTGCAGCTCGCATTGGCGCAATTTGTTACTTAGATGAAGTGGTCGAAGCACGTCAAGATACTACTGTTGTGATTCACCCACTAACGGATCACCGTCGTGTATTGCCACTCGATAAAAAAGGAGAGCTACTTGAAGCTCATCCTGACTTCCAGTTAGTTATTTCATACAACCCTGGTTACCAAAGTCTTATGAAGGACTTAAAACAATCAACCAAACAACGATTCACTGCATTTGAGTTTGACTACCCTACTGCAGAAACCGAATCTAGTATTTTACAAAAAGAAACAGGCATTAATGCTGATTTGGCTGACAAGTTAGTGAAAATAGCCGCTACTGCTCGTAACTTGAAAGGTCATGGTCTTGATGAAGGCATTTCAACACGATTATTGACCTATGCAGCCTCATTAATGGATAAAGGTATTGCACCACAAGCAGCATGTAAAATGGCACTAGTACGCCCTATTACAGATGATGCAGATATCCGTGACACATTAGATCACGCTATTAATACCGTTTTTGCATAAACTCTAAAACACTGATGAGACCTTTACCTTATTCTCGTCATTCCCACGAAAGTGGGAATCCAAGGATAGTGGCTACTTACACAATTGATGGATCCCCGCATTCACGAGGATGACAGGTATAGCAAGTTATGAGTGAAACTGAACTAGCACAAAATCCTTACCGCGAAAAACTCAGTTGCGGCTTTGAACAAATTGATCCCGTATTTGATCAGTGTATGGCTGAGGCAAGTGCACTTCTTTCTGAACAGGGTATTGAAGACTATTTAGAAGGCGCCTCACTCGTCTGTATGATTGGCCGTGGTGTTGAACCTGTACTCAGTTACCTAGAAGATATGCCTGCCATGGCAGATGATCTTGGTGAGCCAGTTCTTAGCTTAGTTTCACAAACTGTTTGGAAATTCTCACGCACCATTAACGGTAAAGCAATCCCTGTTTTTTTACAGACATTGCCTACTGTTTCTCGTCGTTTGGGCGACATTCCTGCCTTACAACAATATTTTGACCTTATCTTTGACATGATGGAGGCCACCTCTGTCTCTATCCACGGTCATCATGCCACGATTCCAAGTCCAAGTTTGGCTGACTTATTAGAAAAAATGCCTTATCTGATAGGACAGCTATCATTGGGCGGTTTAAAAAACTGGATTGATTACGGTATTCAGTTTTATAGCTCACATCCTGAAAGACAAAGAGATTTCTTCAGCCTTCAATCCGCTGATAGCCTTGCCATCATGCAACGTGAACGTCACGGTACATTATTTTATGACCATGAACGTAAACTTGATTTATATATGCAAGCTTTATGGCAGACAGCTCCACAATTAGTGCCTTATTCTTTAGGTTTTGATGAGCTACGCAAACCACAACCTTACTTTGATCAATTAGGTATCCGTATTCCCGATGTCTATGATGATATCAATGATGTATCTGGCATTGATCGCTATCGTGCAACTTTAGCCCATATGGCGGCACATCAGCGCTGGAGTCGCCCACTTATTGCTGACAACTACAGTCCTTTCCAACGTATGGCAGTAGAATTTGTTGAAGATGCACGCGTTGAAACACTCGCCATAAGACAATACCCCGGATTACGACAGCTATTTCTCAAGTTACACCCTCGCCCAGTTGAAGGTGCTTGCGATCCTGAAACACAGTCTTGTCTTCGTCATCGTGTTGCAATGCTATCACTCGCACTACTTGATCCTAATCACGGTTACACCGATCCTGACTTATTAGAATTTGTTGCTCGTTTCGAAGAGATAATGAGTAAGGGCGAATCAAGCACTAAAGAAATCGCAGGAGTTGGTCTTTCTTATGTTGCTAGAACACGTATTCAAAGCGATCAGCTTGCTAATGTGTTTTTTGATGATACTGAAATTGATTACCGTGATGATAACCGTCATATGTGGACATTTATCGAAGAAGGCGATGAAGAAGAATCCTTTGATGATAATCGCCAGAGTCAGGAAGAGGAAGAACCGGACGGCCTACCTCCTCGCCACTATCCTGAGTGGGATTACCACTCACAAAGCTACCGCCCAGACTGGGTGAGTGTTTATGAAGCATTACATCCTAAGGGTAATGCAGCAGATATTGATAAGCTGTTAGAAAAACACAGTGCGGTGCTTAAACGATTGAAACAAATCTTAGAGCTGTTAAAACCACAAAACACTGTGCGTATTCGTTATCAAGAAGAAGGTTCTGAGCTTGATCTCGATGTTGCGATTCGCTCATTAATTGATTTCAAAGGTGGCAGCCAACCTGATCCACGGATCAATATGAGCCACAAACATGATGGTCGTGATATTGCAGTTATGCTATTACTCGATCTGTCAGAGTCTACTAATGATATCCCTCAAGGTGCCAGCCAAACTATTTTGGAATTATGCCAAGAATCAGTATCACTATTATCTTGGTCAATTGAACAATTAGGCGACAATTTTGCCATTGCAGGCTTCCATTCAAATACGCGTCATGATGTTCGTTATCACCATATTAAAGGCTTTAGTGAACATTGGGATGATGAAGTAAAAGGCCGCATTGCAGGTATGCAATCAGGCTATTCAACACGTATGGGTGGAGCAATGCGTCATGCTGCACATTATCTTTCCGCTCAAAAAGCAGATAAGAAATTATTACTTATTCTCACGGATGGTGAACCTGCTGATATCGATGTGGATGATGATCAACTATTAATTCAAGATACTCACAAAGCTGTTCAAGAACTCGACCAACAAGGTATTTATAGTTACTGTATTACTCTTGATCCTCGTGCTGATGATTATGTAACTGATATTTTCGGCAATCAACATATGGTGATTGATAATGTAAACAAACTGCCTGAGAAGTTACCCGCATTGTTTGCTAGCTTAACTAAATAAAACAACACGTTGGCTAGGTCCATTCTTTCATTAGGACAATCATCCTCAAGGGAAATCATATGAAGCTACATAGAAAAACCACAGTATCAATACTATTAATAGCCACACTCTGCAGTACATCTGCTCATGCTGATTGGGGTTCGTTCTTCAAAGACTTAAGTGATGCCGGTGCGGAATTGTTATCCGATGACACATCAGAAACCACTGCGCTAGATTACAATACAATTGTCTCTGGCTTAAAAGAAGCCTTAGATGTTGGAACACGCCAAGCGATTAACAATGTCAGTCAAAAAGATGGATATCTGGCAAATGAATTAATTCGTATTGCAATGCCAGCCGAATTACAACAAGCGAGTGAGCTAATGCGAAAATTTGGCCTTGGTACATTGGCTGACGAATTTGAACAAAGCATTAACCATGCGGCAGAAGCTGCAGCCCCTCACGCAACAAATATAATTGTTGATGCTATTAAAAATATGAGTATTGACGACGCAAACTCTATTCTTAATGGTCCTGATGATGCTGCTACTCAGTATTTTCGTGATAAAACAAGCTCTCAATTAGCAGATTTATTTCGCCCAAGTATTGAAGACTCTCTCAACCAAGTTGGTAGCACTAAACACTATAATGATTTAACAGCACAAATTGCCGCCTTACCGCTTGTGGGTGAAACGATCAATCTTAACCTGCCTGAATATGTCACGACTCAAGCACTAAACGGCCTATTCACTGTCATCTCACAGGAAGAGAAAAAGATCCGTGACAATCCTGCCGCTCGTACAACTGAATTATTAAAACAAGTATTTTCAAAATAACAGCGTAAAAGACTATTACCAATGATCAATCTGTAATAGTATTAACACCATCAATTTAAACAACGAGAATACTCATGGCTGAAGCTGTCGCACATAAAATTAACCTTTGTAGTCAAGGCATCGCACTTAAAGCTCTTTTTACCGGCTACTTAGTCGTCGTTGCAGTAGGCTATATGATGGCTATTGTACAAATTCAATTCACTCATGGACTCGCTGATGGTGAAATGGGCTTATCGGTTGATGATATTGTTTACAGTTATTACGGCAAACGTTCTGGTTCCGTGATTGAAGCAAAACTTAATGGTTCTATGCAACTTATGGCACCCGATGAAGAACGCTTGAAAATTATCAACTGGGTACATAAAGGTGCTGATGAAAAAGCATTTTATGACACCGGAATCCGTAAAATTATGGATACCAATTGTATTATGTGCCACAACGCTGCGTCAGGCTTACCTATCCCGGATTTTACCGAGTTTGAAAATGTGGTTGAACGCGCTAAGACCGATACCGGTGCAAGCTTTTCATCTTTAGCTCGCGTTTCTCATATCCACCTATTCGGTATCTCATTTATCTTTATGTTTGTGGGCTTGATTTTCAGTCTGGCGGCAGGTGTACCAAGATATCTAAAAGCTGCTGTCATTGTCATGCCTTATGTTTTCTTACTACTCGATATTTCTTCATGGTGGTTAACAAAGTTAAACCCTAACTTTGCTTGGTTAGTGATTATTGGTGGTGGCGCTATGGGATTATCATTCGTCTTTATGTGGGTGGTATCAATGTATGAAATGTGGATTATGCCACGCCTACACAGTGATGATCGTGATGCATTATTAGATGAATAGACGTCATCACTAAATAATAAACTTAAAAAATGCTTACTGGATAGACTCTCAGTAAGCATTTTTTTTGTCCCATCTAAACGCTTACTTATTCGAAAAATATTCTTTCGTCAGTTTAAATACAACGGGACTAAGTAGTAATAAGGCAATAAGGTTCGGCAATGCCATTAACGCATTTAAGGTATCGGCCACTAACCAAATAAAAGATAGATTTGCCGTAGCACCAAGAGGTACAGCAATGATCCATAGGATACGAAATGGAATAATTGAACGAATCCCAAATAAGTATTCCACACATTTTTCACCGTAAATACTCCAACCTAAGATAGTCGTAAAGGCAAAGATACATAGGCCAAATGAAACGATGATTCCACCAAAGCCTGGCAAGACAGATTCAAAAGCAAGTGACGAGAGTGTTGCGCCAGTCTCTCCGCTTGTCCAAACACCTGAAACAATAATGACGAGCCCTGTAATCGAACACACGATAATCGTATCAATAAATGTTCCCATCATAGCAATAGTCCCTTGCTGTACAGGACTATTGGTTTTTGCAGCAGCATGAGCAATAGGCGCACTCCCTAAACCCGCTTCATTGGAAAACACACCTCGTGCAACACCAAAGCGAATAGCTGCCCACACAGCAGCCCCTGCAAAACCACCAGTTGCAGCAATCGGCGTAAAAGCATAGGTGAAAATAAGGTTAAATGCCGCTGGAATTTGTGAAGCATTCATGACCAAGATAACAATTCCGGCTAGCACATAGCTTATCGCCATGAAAGGTACTAATTTACCAGCAACCGTAGCAATACGTTTTATCCCGCCCAGCAACACCATCGCCACTAACACGGCCATGACTAAGCCTGTCACTAAGGGAGAGACTCCTAAGTTTGAAGATAAAACATCCGCCACTGAGTTAGCTTGAATCGTGTTACCAATACCAAAACCAGCTAAGCCTCCGAAAATAGCAAAACTTGTGCCTAGCCATGCAAAACGACTACTTAGGCCATTTTTAATGTAATACATCGGTCCACCAACTTTATTACCATTGGCATCCGTTTCACGAAAATGAACAGCAAGCACAGCCTCTGAATATTTGGTTGCCATGCCGACTAATGCCGTCATCCACATCCAGAATAAAGCACCGGGCCCACCTAAGAAGATGGCCGTTGCAACACCAGCAATATTCCCTGTACCAATTGTTGCGGCAAGTGATGTCATGAGGGCATTAAAAGGAGAAATATCACCTTCATCTTTTGACTTGGAATTTCGGCCATGCCACAACATTTTAAAGCCATAGCCCAACTTGGCAATTGGCATGCCTTTAATACCAATCATTAACACAAGCCCCGTGCCGAGAATGAGCACCAACATCATCGGGCCCCAGACAATGCCATTAAGCTGTTTAATTAGATTGGTAATGAGTTCCATACTGAATTCCTTAAATATTAGCTTATGTCATTCTACCATTAGATGTTCTATTTCAATGTGCATAAGTTGAACAATAAAGCATCATTCCATAGCTGAAATAACTTACCACGGAAAATATATTATCTAACTGAAATAATGCTGGGATGGATAGTGATTTGCATTAGATATTGTTCACGGCTAAAGCGCGCTCCTACAGTGGGAGGGCTAGGTTCAGGGCTTATATTTATCGTCATTCTCGAGTCCTTTTATCGAGAATCCATTCTAAAAAACACCACTATTTTGTGGATTATCTTTCAGCATTTGTTGATAAAACTCACTAAACTCTAAACCCCAGATTACATTCAAGTTTTCCAAATGCTCATCCAGATCTTTTGGAAGCATCGGAGGTATCCTGTTAAATGCGAAGATCACTGTATTTCGGTAGTTAGGTAAAGATAAACAGGCTGTCTGACGATCAAAAACAGTCCTAATTGCAGATAAATAATGCATAAAAGCATTACCATCATCCACCAGCAGGTTTAGAGAAATATGCCCTTTATCTGTCAGTAATAATCGGCATTTCTTTAGAAACTCACGCTCAATAACCCACTCAGGAGTTTTCTGACCTACCGCAATATCAACAATGATGAGATCATATTTATGTTCACAGTGTTGTACATAGTCAACAATATCATCGGTATATATAGTCCAATTACTGCCTATTGGAAATTCAAAGTAGTCACGTGCAATACTGCTCACTAGCTCAGACTTTTCTACGGCATCAACAACAACATCAGGAAAGCAAGCAGAGAAATATCGTGCAGTGCTTCCCCCGCCTGTTCCAGCCAATAAAACCCGTTTAGGTATGCCAGAAAAAACTATTCCAGCCAACATTGCTCGATTAAGCGGCAATGGTAATATTTCAGGGTTGTTTAATATAATTTCAGATTGAACTAAACCATCATTAAAATCTAACCATCGCCTATCGTATTGTTGCCAAACCCGAACTTCATCCTCAACACTTTGTTGTTCAAACAATAAGTGGGGAGGAAACTGACTCATTAGCCTTCTTTTTTTGCCTCAAGCGCATCCCATCGTTCATACATAGCTTCTAACTCCGATGTTAACACTGTTAATTCATCTTGCGTTTTTGCTTGCTTATCAACTGACTGCTGATAAAAGTTAGGCTCGCTAATTTGTTTATGTAATTCAGCTTGCTTGAGCTCGAACTGTTCAATTTCTTTAGGCAACACTTCTAAATCAAGTTGCTCTTGATAAGTAAGTGATGATTTCTTATTCACTTTTTTTACCGCAGGTTTCGCTTTCCCTACTACTTTAGTCGAAGTTTGAGCTCTCTTATCTTGTGCCCGTTGATGTAACCAATCATCATAGCCACCCACATACTCACGCACGTCACCATCATCATCAAACACAATCGTACTGGTTGCAACATTATTGATGAAAGATCGATCATGGCTCACTAAGAGTAATGTGCCTTTATAGTTCATCAATAACTCTTCTAATAAATCTAATGTTTCAGCATCAAGATCATTGGTTGGCTCATCCATCACTAATAAGTTAGCTGGCTGAGTGAAAAGCTTAGCTAATAATAAACGGTTCCGCTCGCCACCAGATAGAGATTTAATAGGTGTGCGAGCACGTTCTGGTGTAAATAAGAAATCTTGTAGATACCCCATTACATGCTTACTGGCACCACCGACTTCAATAAAGTCTTTACCCTGCCCTACATTGTCAACCACGCTCACTTCTTCATCCAATTGACTACGCAATTGATCAAAGTAAGCAATCTCAATTTTAGTTCCTAACTTAACCTCACCTGACTCAGGCGCTCTTCGCCCTAATAGAATGGACAATAATGTTGTTTTACCGCAGCCATTCGGGCCGATTAAACCAATTTTATCACCACGTTGAATAACGGTATTAAAGTCTTTAAATAATACTCGTCCATCATAGCTCTGACCGATACCTTCAGCTTCAACAACCAATTTTCCGCTGCGGTCAGCATCTTGCAATTTCATTTTGACATTACCTTGGACGTCACGTCTTGCACCACGTTCTCGACGCAACTGCTCCAAGGCGCGTACACGTCCTTCATTACGTGTACGACGTGCTTTCACACCTTGTCTAATCCATACTTCTTCTTGTGCTAGTTTTTTATCAAATAGTGCATTTTGCTGTGCTTCTTCTTCCAATAGTGCTTCACGTCGTGCTAAGAAATTTTCATAATCGCCAGGAAAACTAACTAGTTGTCCACGATCAATCTGAATAATGCGCGTTGCGAGTGATTGCAAAAACATACGGTCATGGGTGATAAACAACAATGTGCCGCCATAACCTTTTAAGAAATCTTCTAACCACATGATCGAGGTAATATCTAAATGGTTCGTTGGCTCATCAAGTAATAACACATCCGGTTCTTTAACTAATGCTTGCGCCAATAAAACGCGACGTTTCATCCCTCCCGATAATGCTGCAAATTCCACATCTGCATCTAAGGACAATCGTGAAATTACTGCCTCTACTTTCTGTTCGACAGACCAGCCATCAACGGCTTCTAACTCATGCTGGGCTTTTTCTAATGCCGCTAATACTTTCTCTGAACTATCTGTTTCTAATTGGTGGATCACATGATGATAGTTAATTAATAACGGTGCAATATCACCTAAACCTTTGGCAACAACATCAAATACACTACCATCAGTCCCATCAGGCACTTCTTGCTCAAGTCGAGCAATATTTAGGCCTTGGCCAATGATCTCACCTGAGTCTTGTTTAATTTCACCGGCAATCACTTTCATTAATGTTGATTTACCTGCACCGTTACGTCCGACCAAACAGACTCGTTCGCCACGATCAAGTTGAAACTCTACTTTATCTAATAGGTTAGGGCCGCCAAAACTAACGGTTAACTGTTTTAATGATAATAATGCCATTTTTAGATCTATACTCGTAATACGTTAATTAATAATGTTCTGTCATTCCCGCGAAAGCGGGAATCCATGGGCAGAGCCAAATAGTCACAATCGTTGGATTCCCGCTTTCGCGGGAATGACGGTGAGGACTTTATAAAGTCACTGCTTTTAATCTTCAGCTTCTTCTAATGCTTCACTGGCATCAAACCAGTCCATTTCAGCTTGTTCTAATGCTGATTTAAAATTGCCTTGTTCAACTAATAAAGCTTTTAAAATTTCTTTATTGCTATCTTCATACAAGCTGTTATCTGCTAATTTATCTTCTACGTCATTTAACTGCTGCTGAATCTTATCCATCTTCTGTTCAGACTTCTTAACAGCATTGCGTAGGGGCTGAAGTTTTTGCCTAGCTTCAGCGGCGGCCCGACGGTCCTCTTTTTTATTCGATATACCACTTACTGTGGCTTCAGACTTAACAGGCTTATCTTTATCACTTAACCATTGTCGATAATCATCAAGGTCACCATCAAATGTTTTTGCTTGCCCATCTGATACTAGCCATAAATCATCGGCAACTGTTCTCAGCAAATGACGGTCATGTGACACAAGAACGAGAGCACCTTCAAAATCTTGTAATGCCATCGTTAAAGCTAAACGCATATCGAGGTCAAGGTGATTTGTCGGTTCATCAAGTAGTAATAAGCCAGGTTTTTGATAGACCAATAGCGCCAGAACTAACCGTGCTTTTTCTCCGCCAGAGAATGGGCCAACAAGTGATAAAGCATCATCACCATGAAAACCAAAGCCACCTAGGTGGTTTCGTAAATCCGTTTCTGTTGCAATACGATCTAAACGTTGCAAATGTTGTAACGGTGTCTCATCCATTGTTAGTTGCTCTAACTGATGCTGAGCAAAGTAGGCAATTTTAATGTCTTTCGCTTCTTTGCGTTTCCCCTGCAAAGGCGGTAGTTCACCTGCAATCAATTTAATTAATGTCGATTTACCTGCACCGTTTGGGCCTAAAAGCCCAACTCTATCGCCAGGCGCTAACGATAGTTTAACCCCAGAAATAAGCGGTATGTCATTATAACCGACCGCTACTTTATCTAAACTTAATAACGGAGCAGCCAAGCGTGTCGGAGGAAAGAAACTAAAGTGAAAAGGTGAGTCAACATGAGCAGGAGCAATTAACTCCATTCGCTCTAATGCTTTGATACGACTTTGTGCTTGCTTGGCTTTGGTTGCTTGTGCTTTAAAGCGTGTAACAAAACTACGAATATGGGCAATTTCACGCTGTTGTTTATTATGTGCTGCCTGTTGATGAGCTAAATGCTCAGCTCGGGCCAACTCAAATGCAGAATAGTTTCCAGAGTAGGCTTTCATCTTCTGCTGTTCAATGTGAACTACTTGATTAACCACGCGATCAAGAAAATCACGATCATGTGAAATTAAAAGCAAGGTACCTTGATAACTACGTAACCATTCTTCCAACCAATAAACCGCTTCTAAATCTAAATGATTTGTTGGCTCATCAAGCAATAATAAATCAGAACGACACATTAAGGCTTGCGCTAAGTTTAAACGCATTCTCCAACCACCAGAAAACGTAGTAACAGCTAGATTTTCTTGGTCACCAGTAAACCCTAGACCATGCATTAGGCGACCTGCTCGACTCCGTGCAGTATACCCATCGATTGCAGCTAATTTATCATGAAGTTCGCTTTGGGCATGACCATCATGCTCAGCTTCGGCTTTCTGCAGTTTTTCCTGCAAACGCATATATTCTTCATCACCTTGCAAGACATAATCAATAGCAGGAATATCAACCGCAGGAATTTCTTGCGCCACATGAGCAATCACCCATGAGTCTGGAATCGAGACGCTACCATGATCAGCATGTAACTCATCACGCAACAAGGCAAATAGGCTTGATTTACCTGTACCATTTGCACCGGTTAAACCTACTTTTTGCCCCGGATGAACAGTCAGGTTTGCTAATTCAAATAATAGCCGAGCACCTCGGCGAATAGAAAGTTGATTAAGTTTTATCATCGCGTACATTCCTGTACGCCACAGCTTCGCTGTAGCCTACGGCAGTGCAATTTTAATCCAATTAAATTTGTCATGGCGCGCATTGTATCAGGGCAGGCATTTCAGTGCTGTAAACCACACCGTGGTTTGTAACGATAACTCCGTACTACTACACCTTACAGGATATTAAGACACCTTATCATTTCCTCGCCCACGTCATTACCGCGCATGTGGGAATCTAATGATAGCAGCAACATTCACATCCCATGGGCGAGGATGACAAACGGATACGTTTTACAACTCAGGCAGTTGCCAATCAATAGCCCGCTTGTCATGATCGATTAAGTACGCATTTGCTTGACTAAAATGCTGGCAACCAAAAAAACCTCGATATGCTGATAATGGCGATGGATGTGGCGCTTTCAAAACACAATGGCGAGAGGTATCAATCATGGCTCCTTTCTTCTGAGCATAACTTCCCCACAACATAAACACGACATGTTCACACTGCTCATTAACCACTGAAATAATCTTATCTGTAAAGTGCTCCCATCCCTTTCCTTGGTGTGCATTCGCATTTGAATCTTCCACAGTCAGCACAGCATTAAGTAATAAAACACCTTGCTCAGCCCAACTTTCTAAGTAACCGTGTTCTGCTGGGGTAATATCTAAATCGGTCTGTAATTCCTTATACATATTCACCAGTGATGGCGGTGTTTTTATTCCTGGTAAAACAGAGAAGCATAGACCATGAGCCTGATTTGGCTGATGATATGGATCTTGGCCTAAAATAACGACCTTCACATCATCTAGTGGCGTTGTTTCTAATGCATGAAACCAATTGGAAGAATGTGGATAGATAACTTTTTGCAGATCTTTTTCAGATCTTAAAAACTGTTTGAGCTCTTGCATATAGGGCTGCTCAAACTCACCACTGAGTCCAGATTGCCAACTAGGCGCATTATCTAAAACCATTTTATCACCTTATATTAATAGCAAAAAACGCATTAAACTCACGTCGTTTTTGCTGTGCTGTTTCAATATCAATTAATTCAAATGTTACTCCACAGCCAGCTTGTCGTTGTGCTAGCTTGGCTAAATCGAGTGAAAACACAGTGGCAATTTTAGGGTATCCACCCATCGTTGGGCTATCTTTGAGTAAAATAATCGGCAGCCCTTGCGTTGTAATTTCCACACTGCCATAACAAATCCCTTCAGACACCATTCTCGCTTGAACATTTGTCATCACATGCCCATCAAGACGACAACCAGTTCTATCCGAGGCACTAGTCACGGTATAACGTTGATTGAAAAAGTGTTGTTTTTGCTGCTCATCAAATAGATCAAATTGGTAACTGGGTAAAACACGAAGCGTTATATTTCTATCATAATCAGGAATAAACTCGGATGGCATCATACGATGATCCATTGATTTATCAGCAGATTGACATGAGAGCATATCGCCATTAAGCAATTGTGTTCCTATATTTTCACGTACATTAACCGACTTTGAATTAAATAATGGTTTAGTCTGAAAACCACCCTTGACGGCTAAATAACTACGTATGCCACTTTTTGCTGTTGACCATGTCAGCGTGTCATTAGGCTGCACATTAATCACATGCCATAAAGGCTGGGGGACACCATTTATCTTAAAGTCTAAATCAGCACCCGTTACTGCAATACACATATTATCTAATGCATTTAACTCACAACTGCCAAAAGTAATTTCTAATACGGCATCATTAAAGTCATTGTCGAGTAAATGATTTGCCCAGCAATAGGCATGTTCATCAGCCACACCGGATTGACTTAAACCATACTGTGCAAAACCAAACCGACCATAGTCTTGAATTAAGGAATAAAAACCGGCTTTTATAACTTCGAAACTCACAAGCCACCACCTAGTGATACATATTCTTGCTGAGATATCGGCACAAACTTCACATTATCACCGACTGAAAATCGTTTGATATTCTCAGGGTTATTGAGTGATAAATCTATCGGTGTTCGTCCAACAATATTCCAGCCGCCTGATGATGCAATCGGATATACAGCAGTTTGATCATCAGCAATGCCAATACTTCCAGCAGGGATCTTGATTCGTGGACGTGCTAAACGAGTAGAATTGATTCTATCATCAACTTTACCTAAAAAAGCAAAAGCAGGACTAAAGCCTATGGCATACACTAAATACGTCTTCGCACTATGTATCGTTATAAAGTCCTCTAGGCTTAATCCTTTATCGTCCAATAGTTCACTTAAATCTAGGCCCGTATCCAAACCATAATAAACAGGAATTTCAATCAATGTTGACTTCAGGTCACTTGGTGCAAACGTGCTGCTGGATAACACCTGCTCTACATGACGACAAAAATCATGATATTGAATGAGATTGAGTCGGTAACTGATCATTAAACTTGTGTAGGATGGCACAACATCAATGATGAGGTCCCCAAGCGAACCCAGTAATTGCTGAGTATAAAATGCAATTTCCCCTGCAAGCTCTGACGTTGCATGACACCCAAAATAAATAATGATCGCATTCTCACCTGCCAGTTTGATGCTGGCCATTAGCTAGCCTTTAGGATTTTTAATGCTAAAACAGAGCTCGGGTTATCTGAGTGAAAACAAATAGTATCTATCTTTGCAGATTCATCTTGGCAAAAGTAATAGTATTGCTCAACAATGTGTTGAGGATCAATTAGCATCGCACCCTGCTCACTTCTTGGAATCATCTGCAAACCTCGGTAGCCACGATCTGCAAATGCTTCATAAAGGAATTGAATATTTGTATCCCGTGAAAAACGATTAAACGTATCAGTATTAATCCCAGCTTGCACGATCAAGGATAGCGATGAATCAAGACGCTCAATCACATTACAGACAACAACTAACACCGCCTCGTTATGTATCATATCGTGATACAAAGCACCATGAGGCTTAATATAATCGAGCGTTACGCCTTGTTTATGACACAAATTTTGAAAATAAATCACTTGCTCATAAACAAGCTGAAATAACTCATCTTCTGGGAGAGCATGGCTTTGTCGTCCAAAGTTTTCCCTATCAGGATAACTTGGATGAGCCCCTACTCTAACGCCATGTTGCTGTGCCTGTTTAATTGCATCAATCATACTTGACTCATCGCCAGCGTGACCACCACAAGCGATATTAGCCATATCAATCAGTGGCATAACAAGCTCATCTGGGCTAGGGATTAAGCATTCACCTAAGTCACAATTAATTAGTTTCATAGTGGCTATGTTAATCAAATTTAAAATCACTGTGTAAAATTTTTATCTTATATTGATTGCCGTGCTCGTAGGCATTGTCACCTCATTCATTCCAAGGCATAATCGACATGTAATTCACTACTCGTGAGATATATTGATGGCGAAACTAAGTAAAACTGATTTGCAATGGCAAGAGCTACTTGATGAAGAGCAGTATCGAGTCACACGTCGGGCTGGGACTGAGCCCCCCTTTTCTGGCAAATATGTCAGCCATAATGATAATGGCCTGTACCTCTGCATTTGTTGTAATCAGCCCATTTTCTCCTCAAATGATAAGTTCGAGTCAGGATGTGGCTGGCCAAGTTTTTCTGCTCAAACCGAACATGGCTCTGTCACTCACCATGCAGATAAAAGTCATGGTATGGATAGAACAGAAGTACGTTGCCAACAGTGTGATGCCCATTTAGGACACGTGTTTGACGATGGCCCGGCACCAACAGGTTTACGTTACTGCATCAACTCCGTGTCTTTAGATTTCTCCAAAAAATAATATGGCCGCCTCAAAAAGTGATTGGTTTGTCTATATGATTGAAACTGAAAACGGCAGTCTTTACACTGGTATAACGACAGATTTAGAACGCCGATTATCTGAACATCAATCTAAACAAGGTGGCGCACGCTTCTTTCACACCAGCTCAGCGAAACAAATGGTATTCCACGAATCACATCCTGATCGCAGCAGCGCTTCTAAACGTGAATCAGCAATCAAGAAACTTTCACGCAAAGCAAAAATAGAACTGATCGAAACCCAATAAGTTCATGTATAATGGTGGGTTATCTAAAACTCATACCATTTATCCAGGAATACGATCTTGCTTACTACTGCAAATATCACCATGCAATTTGGCGCTAAGCCTCTATTTGAAAATGTCTCCGTCAAATTTGGCGGTGGCAATCGCTACGGTCTCATCGGAGCCAATGGCTGTGGTAAATCCACATTCATGAAAATCATTTCAAAAACACTTGAGCCAACAGCAGGTAATTTTAGCTATGACGTGAATGAAACATTTGCAGTCTTAGAACAAGATCAGTTTGCTTATGAAGATCAGCGTGTTATTGACGTCGTTATTATGGGTAATAAAGAGTTATGGGAAATTCATCATGAACGTGACCGTATCTATAACTTAGCTGAGATGTCGGAAGAAGATGGAATCAAGGTTGCACATCTTGAAGGTGAGTATGCTGAGATGGATGGTTATACTGCCGAGTCTCGTGCAGGTGAATTACTACTCGGCGTAGGAATTCCTACTGAACAACATTACGGTCCAATGAGTGAAATTGCACCCGGTTGGAAACTGCGTATTTTACTTGCTCAAGTACTGTTTGCTGAGCCTGACATCATGTTACTTGATGAGCCAACTAACCATCTGGACATCAATACAATCCGTTGGTTAGAAGATATTATCAATCAACGTACTGGCACAATGATCATCATCTCGCATGATCGTCATTTCTTAAACAGTGTTTGTACACATATGGCAGATATGGACTTTGGTGAGCTTCGTGTTTATCCAGGTACCTACGATGAATATATGCTGGCATCAACACAAGCTCGTGCTAGTCAAATAGCTGACAATGCAAAGAAAAAAGCACAAATCATTGAATTACAAGATTTCGTTCGCCGTTTCTCAGCTAATGCATCTAAAGCAAAACAAGCTACATCACGTGCCAAACAAATTGATAAAATCCAACTGGACGATATCAAACCATCAAGCCGTGTTAATCCGTACATTAATTTTGAACAAGATAAAAAATTATTCCGCAATGCAATTGAAGTAAACAATATCAGTCAAGGTTACGATAGTGAAGAATTGCTGTTCAAAGACTTTAAGTTTATGGCTGAAGTGGGAGAACGAATCGCAATCATCGGTCCAAATGGTATTGGTAAATCAACGCTTGCTAAAACCCTAGCGACAGAGATGGCTCCAAAATCAGGCGAAGTAAAATGGTCTGAAAACTCTAATATTGGTTACTATGCACAAGATCATGAATATCTATTTGAAAATGATCTTAGCTTGTTTGAATGGATGCAGCAGTGGGGAAAACCATCAGATGATGAACAGGTTATTCGTGGAACACTAGGTCGTTTACTGTTCTCTGGTCCATCAATTGATAAGAAAGCTAAAGTCTTATCTGGTGGTGAGAAAGGTCGAATGATGTTTGGTAAATTATTATTACAAAAACCAAATATCTTAATCATGGATGAACCAACCAATCATATGGATATGGAGTCTATTGAATCATTAAATATGGCACTCACACGCTACGATGGCACATTGTTCTTCGTCAGTCATGATCGTGAGTTTGTGTCCTCATTAGCGACTCGTGTTTTTGATATCACCGAAAATGGTATTGTTGATTTCCGTGGTTCATATGAAGAATACTTAACAAGCCAAGGTGTTAAATAAGTTAAATTGGGAGCCAGTACACTGTCTCACTGGCTCTTTTTTCTTTATTCCTAGTGTTTGGCATGCTACCGTGTCACTCAGTCCACTAGAACGAGGAAAAACCATGCCTATTCACGCTCGGTTAATTGCTTTTGTTATTGCGCTATTAACAAGTCTAAGCCTATTTATTAGCCCTATTGCTAATGCTGCATCATCTTATGAAATCAATGTTGGTGTTAAAGAAACACTCAAACGCTTTCGAAATGATATTCCTGGTGGCGGCGAATTTCTGAAACAAGCGAAAGGTGTACTTGTATTTCCAAGTGTCATTAAGGCTGGTTTTGGTATTGGTGGTGAGTATGGAGAAGGGGCATTACAAGTAGGCGGTAAAACAAAAGCTTATTACAGCACCGCAGCAGCCTCGATTGGTCTACAGCTGGGAGTTCAATCTAAATCCGTTGTATTGGTCTTTATGACAAGTGATGCACTTAAGACGTTTCAAGCAAGCAAAGGATGGAAAGCCGGTGTAGATGGATCGGTTGCACTGATCGAATGGGGTGCTGCTGAAGACATCAACACAATTGATATTGAAGATCCTATTATTGGCTTTGTATTTAGCAATAAAGGCCTGATGTACAACTTGACCTTAGAAGGTTCTAAATTTACTAAAATTGTGAAATAAATATGACAACAACAGATTACCCAGAAAAAAGCTGTGAAATTGACCGCTTGGTCACACACCCAAAATTAGTTGAAGCGACATTAGCTGGCAGAAAAACAGAGCAACGTCGAGATGGTGTTTATGCCTACCCAGGCGAAACATTTGAGCTAGAGGGTATCCAGTTTACAGTCACAGGACTAGAGCAGAAAACACTTGGTGACATGACTGATGCAGATGCCCAAGCAGAAGGTTACCCAAGCATGGAAATGTATAAAGGGCTAATTCTACGTATGCATGAAGGCATGAAGTGGAATGACAAGCACAAAGTATGGGTACATAAATTCGAAAAATCCAGCTAAAAATAAAACAGTGAAAACACCCTTATTTTTAAGGGTGTTTTCATATTTTAGTCTTCGATTCTAAAACCAACTTTTATTGTCACCTGCCAATATTTAACACCGCCCTCTTCAATATAACCTCGCGTATCAACCACATTAAACCAATGCATATGCTTCACTGATTCAGCCGCTTTAGCTATCGCGTTCTGTATCGCTTGATCAGAACTTTCGGTTGAACTACCCGTTAACTCAATATGTTTATATGTATGCTCACTCATCGTGCTCTCCTTAATCTCGTAAATAAATAAACCAGTAAAACAAACCTACAAATACACTACCACCAATAATATTGCCTAATGTGACCGGTAGTAAATTATCTAATAAAAAACTAGCTACAGTTAGATTTTCCAGATTCATATTACTCACTAACTGTAATAATTCTGGTTGCTGTTTAGCCAATAAGCCTGCTGAAATAAAATACATATTAGCAACAGAATGTTCAAATCCCATTGCTACAAAGGCTGTAATTGGAAATAAAATCGCCAACACTTTGTCCACCACGGTACGACCCGCAAAACATAGCCAAACTGCTAAACACACTAGAATATTACACAAGACTCCTCGAGTGAATGCCTCCATCCAAGTTAAATTAACTTTTGCATTGGCAATCGCTAAGACCTTGGCACCGACAGCGCCGTCGCCTATTTGCCAATGACCACTTAGATATATCAATAACAAGATACCGACAGCACCAATAAAATTACCGATAAAAACAATCGACCAATTGGCTAATAATTGCTTTAGAGTTACTTTACCATCTACATAGGCCATGACGATTAAGTTATTCCCAGTGAACAACTCAGCGCCGGCAATAACGACTAAAATAAGACCTAAACAAAAAGAAAGACCGCCAATAAGTCTCATCAAACCTGCAGCTACACCGGTCGAGTCATGTGTGACAACAGTATAAAACACTGCACCGAGAGCAATAAATGCCCCAGCTAAAATAGCTAAAGCAAACACACGTAATGGTTCTCCCGAACTTTTACTCACCCCTACACTTTCTATTCTGGCCGCAATTTCTTTTGGTGAATAGGCATCAACTGAAAAATGGTCCACTCGCTATCCTTTTGTTTATTAACTCTATCGTTTAATTTTGCCTTATTTTGACTGACACTAACAGACCTAATGACAAATTTATTAGGGCTACATTTAACAGACTGATTTAACTGGATTTTATACTTAAACATGCGTATAATTGATCGATTACTTTATCCCTCTCTCAGTTTTGCATTCAAAACTGACCTTCACAGGCGAATTCATGTCAGACACAGAACAAACTCCAGTATTACCTTTTTCGGAATTAGGCTTATCAGAAGCCGTACTTAAAGCCGTTAATCAAGCTGGTTACGAAACACCTTCACCGATCCAAGCTCAAAGTATTGGTCCTCTTCTTGAAGGTCGCGATCTTTTAGGTCAAGCTCAAACAGGTACTGGTAAAACAGCTGCTTTCTCTCTACCTCTTTTAAGTCGTATTGATGTAAAAGCTAAAACACCTCAAATGCTTGTATTAGCACCAACTCGTGAATTAGCCATTCAAGTTGCAGAAGCTATTCAAGGTTACGCTAAACACATGAAGGGTATGCATGTATTGCCTGTTTATGGTGGTCAAAGCATGGGTATTCAATTACGCCAAATGCAACGTAACCCACAAATCATCGTCGGTACACCAGGTCGTATTCTTGATCATATTCGTCGTAAAACATTAAAGCTAGGTGATTTGAAGTCTCTCGTTTTAGATGAAGCAGATGAAATGTTGCGCATGGGCTTTATTGATGATGTTGAAACAATTTTAAAAGAAACACCTGATTCACGTCAGGTTGCATTGTTCTCGGCAACAATGCCTGGTCCAATCCATCGTGTTGCAACACGTTACTTGAAAGATCCTGTTGAGATCCGTATCAAGTCTAAAACATCAACAATGGAAACAATCAACCAACGTTACTGGCAAGTGACAGGAATGCACAAGTTAGAAGCATTAACGCGTATTCTTGAAGTTGAAGAGTTTGATGCAATGATTATCTTTGTTCGCACAAAGAATGCAACCGCTGAACTTGCTGAGAAGCTTGAAGCTCGTGGCTATTCTAGCTCACCACTTAATGGTGATATGAATCAAGC
>Ga0105350_10000807_pt1 | contig 20816 bp, 21 predicted proteins | sample EN1Hudsemesocosm_FD_83506 | JGI IMG/M metagenome (GOLD analysis project Ga0105350, IMG submission 83506) | Methane-oxidizing microbial communities from mesocosms in the Hudson Canyon - EN1E Hudson Canyon | ecosystem: Environmental > Aquatic > Marine > Cold seeps | place: Hudson Canyon... | reverse complement strand
TAGAAACAGATTATTTGGTGATCGGGGGCGGCGCAATGGGCCTAGCCTTTGCAGATGAACTAATAAGAAGTGACTCATCCGTTCAGTTAGTTATCGTTGACAAACATGCTAAGCCCGGCGGGCACTGGAATGATGCTTACCCCTTTGTGACACTCCATCAACCTTCTGCATTCTATGGTGTGAATTCTATCAACCTGGGTAGTGGAGGTGCATCTTTAGCAACGGGTGCTGAACTGCTAGCGTATTTTGAGGCGGTGCTAACAAAGTTATTGGCATCCGGGCAAGTGCAGTATTTTTCCATGTGTGAATATCAAGGGGAGGGTATTTTTACCTCAATCGTCACTGATGATCAGCAGTATAAAGTGAAGGTTCGTAAGAAGACCGTAGATTCTACTTATATGAAAGTACAGGTACCTTCGACGACGCCGCCTAAATATGCGGTGGCTTCAGACGTCAATTTAGTCCCCCTAAATGAGATTGCACGTATTAATAGCCCGGTATCTAAGTACGTCGTCATTGGTGCAGGAAAAACCGGTATTGACGCGGTGATTTTTTTGATAGCGCAAGGTGTTCCTCCAGACAGCATCACTTGGATAGTCAGCAATGATTCTTGGTTGATGGAGCGTAATGTGGTGCAGCCAGGGAAGACCTTGAATTGGTTTTTATCCCAACTCGATACCTTTAGCCAGTCAAAATCTTTAGACGATATTTATGCTGGCTTAGAAGCCAAAGGGATTTTTTTTCGTATTGATGAGCAAGTACGTCCGAGCAAATTCCGCTGTGCCACGGTCAGCCAAGACGAGCTCGCTAAACTTAGGCGTGTTAAAAATATTGTACGCATTGGTCGTGTTCAGTCTATCGATACAGATGAAATTGTCTTGGCTCAGGGCCGTCTTCCTGTCGATGCTAATACTTTATTTGTAGATTGCACCGCAAACCCCTTAGCGAAACAGGCAAGCGTTCCGGTATTTCAAGGCAATACGATTACCTTGCAATCGTTGTTAATGTGTCAGCAGGTTTTCAGCGCTTCGGTCATTGCGCATGTCGAAAAACGTTTCAACGATGATGAGCAAAAAAATAAGCTTTGCATGCCAGTACCACACCCTGAACATGTTGAAGACTACGTCGCAGCCATGGCGGGCACAATCGTAAATACTCTTAAATGGGAGCGTAAAATAGGTTTTTGGTTATTACGCAGTCGTTTGTCTTTTATGTATCACGAAAATATCATCTCTGTACTATTTCGTGGTTATCAGGCGAAGCGATTATCGAAGCCCGCTTTAGAAAAATTACGCCTGATCTTTGCAGAACAATACCCTGGAAAAAGCTTTCCCGGTGATAAAAGCTTGAAAGAGGGCTTTATTGGTAATAATGAAGTTTCACCTGAAAGAGGTGTGTAAGTTATGAAGTCTATGACACTGTTCAATGGGGACTTGGCTTTTTCAGCCTATACCTGTGGGTTCGAAACAAATAAAGATCAGCCATTGGTTATTTGTCTGCATGGCTTCCCCGATAATGCCCTATCTTTTCGGCATCAATTACCGGTTATAGCTGAGGCAGGGTATCGAGTAATCGCTCCTACTCTTCGGGGGTATGAGCCTAGTTCACAGCCTAAAAATAATGATTATTCTGTCATCAGCGCCGCACACGATATTCTTGTTTGGATGGATCAATTAGGTGAACAGAAAGTGCATCTTGTTGGTCATGATTGGGGTGCGATTATTAGCTATGCAGCTGGCGCGATTGCACCCGAGCGTTTCCTTTCACTCACGACACTTGCGGTGCCTCATAGTGCACGTTTTCTGGATGCTGTACGTAAGGTGCCTAAGCAATTATTGAAGTCTTGGTACATATTCTTTTTTCAATTACCCGGTTTTGCTGACTATATGCTGCAGCGTAATGACTGGTCGTTAATAAAAACGCTTTGGAATAACTGGTCGCCCGATTTTGATCTAACAGAAAGTGATTGGCAAGCATTACGCCAGACCTTTAATCTTCCTGGAGTTAGGCATGCGATGTTAAGTTATTACCGGCAAAACTTATCACTCGGCGTCCTTGCAGGTATAAAAAAAAATGCAGCTAGCTTTTTGACTTCTGTGCCTGTTGCGACACTTGCAATTACTGGAGCGCAAGATGGGTGCGTTGATACACGCCTCTATGAACATGCTTTTTCGGATCAAGACTTTCCTAAGGGGTTTCGTATAGAACGGCTCAATGATGCGGGCCACTTTTGTCATCAGGAAAAGCCTGAGATCATCAGTACACTGTTGCTAGATTGGTTTCTGGAAAATGGGATCTGAATGGTATGTCTTCGTCAGCCTTAGTTGCATTACAAGCGGTGGAGCAACGGAGTGCTGGTTTTAGCTAATGCCAAGGTCTTAAAAGGTAGGTAAGATATCGGTCTATCTGTCTTTGACACCGGGTGATGAAACTAAATGAATTTCAACCGTATTGATCTGAATCTTTTTGCTGTGTTTGATGCTATTTATACCGCGGGCAGTTTGACAAAAGCCTCCGAGGTTTTATGCATAACCCAACCAGCTGTTAGCAACTCATTATCCAGATTACGTGAAATGTTGAATGACCCTCTTTTTGTTCGAACGGGTCATACCATGACACCCACTCCAGTGGCGAAAAATATTATTGCACCTGCTAGAGAAGCACTTGGATTATTGCGTAAATGTGTCCAGGAGAATCAAACCTTTAACCCTTTGACTGCTGATACTACTTTCAACTTCGCGGCACGCGATTTAATGGAGTCCAGTGTCTTACCTAGATTAGTAGAGCGTTTGCAAACTCTGGCACCTAAAATATCTCTGACAAATTATGATCTCCCCAAAAGCGAAATTGTCTCAGCGATGTCGAGTGGTGTGTTGGATTTTTATGTCGATATTGCAGTATTTCATGACGCATTGTTGTGTAAAAAACTGATTGCACGTGATCGTTATGTACTGGTAGCACGAAAAGATCATCCGGATTTAAAAGCAGGCTTATCGCTGGAGACATTTTTACAGCTAGGGCATATCAACGTTTCGCCAAGGAATAGTAAACCTGGGCGAATAGAAACGGCCTTAAATAAGTTGGGTAAGCAGCGAAAAATTATTCTTGAAGGGGGGAATTATCTGACTGTTCCCAGTACTGTCGTGCGAACAGATCTAGTGGCATGTTTGCCATTTCATCTAGCAAAGCACTATGAGTTGACGATATATGAATTGCCTTTAGAGTTATCGCAAATTGAGTATTTTCTGTATTGGCATTTAAGTGCAGATCTGGACCCTGCACATATTTGGTTGCGAGAACAAATAGCTGAGGTGGCGCGGAGTTATATTCCTGATTAAGTAAAGCCAGATAGAAAAAAGGTAGTAGAAAATCAGATGGCAGAAAAAAAGAAGCGAACCTATGTCCTTTATAGACGATTCGCTTAAAAGTAGGCCTGTTCGTTATAAACTTATCTATCTATTAAAACTGATCAATACTCATCGACATCAAATTATCCGCACCAGATTCCATTGACTTAACAAGTGAGCGAGTACGGCTAAGAATACGGGCGAAGTAAAAACTTGCGGTCTGAATTTTGGCTTGGTAAAAATCTGTTTCGCTAGTGCCTGCGTCTATTTTTTGCTGCGCGGTGACGGCCATTTGCAACCAAAAGTACGCAACAGTGACATAACCTGAGTACATCAAATAATCGACAGATGCGGCACCCAGTTCATCCGGGTTTTTTGCTGCTTTCATGGCGATATTAGTAGACAGTTTTTTCCATTCATCTAGGTGACTTTCGAGTGAGTTAGCCCAGGTATTAAACAAGGAGTTGTTTGTTATGCTCTCTCTTATATTTAGGCAATAATCCTGAATTTCCTGTGTGAAGATGCTTAATAGTTCACCTCTGCTACCGACTACTTTTCTTGCTAATAAATCGAGCGCTTGAATACCTGTGGTGCCTTCATACATAGTACAAATTCGGGTATCTCTTGCTAGTTGTTCCATGCCCCATTCTTTGATGTAACCGTGACCACCAAACACCTGCATGCCATGGCTGGTGGCTTCTAGAGCGGTTTCAGTCAAAAATGCTTTTACAATAGGGGTGAGTAAGGAAAGCTTGGATTCAGCGAGATATTTTGCTTCGCTATCTTGACTATATAAAACCGTATCTACATGTTTCATACAAGAGATGACTAAGGCTCTATTACCTTCACTAAATGCCTTTTGGGTGAGCAGCATACGCCGTACATCTGGATGTTCAATAATTGAATCTGCAGGGCCATTCGGATTTTTAACGCCCGACATTGAACGAAATTGTAGCCTGTCTTTCGCATACGCCAACGCACCTTGAAATGAGGCATCCGTTGCTGCTAAACCTTCAAGCCCGGTTGCGATTCTCGCCATATTCATAAAGGTGAACATGCAGTGGATGCCACGGTTAGGTTCGCCGATTAACTGGCCTGTTGCGCCATCAAAGTTCATCACGCAAGTGGCACTGCCTTTAATACCCATCTTATGTTCAATCGATCCACAACTAACAGCATTGAGGTCTAAAATATCACCTTGAGGGTCGATATTAATTTTGGGCACAATGAATAATGATAAGCCTTTAATACCTGGGGGCGCATCGGGTAGTCTGGCCAAAACAATATGAATGATATTGTCTGACATATCGTGCTCGCCAGCAGAGATGAAAATTTTAGTACCCGTGATGGAATAACTACCATCGGTATTCGCCTCAGCTTTGGTTTTTAACAAACCTAAATCAGAGCCACAATGTGATTCGGTCAGGCACATAGTGCCGGTCCAATGACCCGAGACCAACTTGGGTAAAAACTGATGCTTTTGTTCCGGTGTTCCGTGAGCTTTTAAGGTTTCCATACAGCTATGGCTTAAACCGGTGTACATGCCCCAAGCGTGATTTGCACTTGATATCCATTCAGCAGAAGACATCGCTAAAGAGTAGGGTAGTGCTTGTCCTCCATATTCTTCCGGTTGCGCAAGAGAAGGCCAGCCGCCTTTGACATAGTCTTGATAAGCTTCTTTAAAACCGGTGGGCGTTGTAACTTGGCCGTCGTTCCATTGACAACCTTCATCGTCACCGACAGCATCTAAAGGCGCTAGTACATTTTCGGTAAATTTAGCGCTTTCCGCAAAGATTGCTTTGATCATGAAAGGCGGCGCACCATCAAAACCTAAGTCTTCATAATGTTGTTCAAAGCCTAATAGTTCGTCCATCACAAACGAGGTGTCACGTTGTGGTGCCTTATAGTTTTTCATGGTGCGTTTTGTCCTAGTTCGTCTATTAGATTTGATGAAACAAGGATACGGTAGATCTTTCTATATTATTAATTTATTGATTTTATGAGTATTAATAAATTTTAGTGATAGTCTGGATAGGCTGTGGGTAAAGTATTTTGAATGCTAGGGCTGATAAATTATGTGTCTAGAGGGTTAGCATTATTGATAAGATAGATTTACAGGCACAGTAGTTGTATATATATCATTCTAAGAATAAGAGAGTTTTTAAGTGAATATTAACGGTAAAGTTATTTTGATTGTGGGTGCGTCAACTGGCATGGGCAGAATTGTGGCACTTAAAGCGGCGGCACTAGGCGCTAAACTTGCTATCACCGCACGCTCTGAAGACAAGTTAGAAAAATTGAAAGAAGAAATATTCAGCATCGGCGCGGAATGCTTGAGCATTGCCTCAGATGCTTTAGACGAAATGGCATCTGGACAACTTGTTGAGAAAGTGGTGGCGCATTTTTCATCTATAGACCTTGTCTTACTGAATGTCGGTGGCGCACCAGCTATCGATATGCGTGTTATGAGCGCGAGCGATGTTAAGTATTATATGCGCTCGAATTATGATGTGACCGTTAATTATTTGTTTCCAGTTTTGGCGCAAATGAAAATCCAAAAAAGTGGTTGTGTCGTGCATACCAATTCACTTGCAGGTTTTCTTGGACTACCCATGCAAGGACCTTATTCAGCAGCGAAAGGCGCGACACGTTTGTTGATGGATACCTGCCGTATTGAATTTTCGGAATATGGCATAACGTTTCTTAATGTTTATCCAGGATTTATTGCGACGGCAAGAACACAAGGTGATGGCATGAAAGCGCCCTTTGAGATATCTGAAGAGAAAGGTGCTGACCATATCTTGTATGCGATTGAAAAAGACAAGTCAAACTATCTGTTTCCCTTTGTTATGCGGTGGGCGATTCGTCTTGCGAGAGTGCTTCCTCAGAGGTTTTTGAATACTGTTTTGAAAAGAGGTATGACAATCTTATCGGATGATTCTGATAGCAAAACAATATAATTCACAGTATTTCCTCGAACTTGATCTGTTATTTGAAGGTTAAAAACGTTACGTTTTTTTCAAACATTAAATTGTCGGCTTCTATCTCTGTTAGACCAATAAAATCAAGTTCTGACTCCAAGTTAGTTTCATCAGGATTAAACGAAAATAACTTTTTAGTTACGCCATTTGAAAAAGTAGCACTAATGCCAGGTAGCGGGCTGAAAGGCGAGTCGGGCACTTTTGAAATATAGGCTTTTATAATCGTCGCATCGTTCGGCATTGTTTAGTCCTTTACAGCTGTATTTTATAAAACAGAATACTGTAATTATATACAGTATTTGTAGGCCGTCAAATTGTGTTCTATTTTATTTTTGCCTAAAAGCTGAAAACAAAAAATGACATAGATGACTGTCTATAGACTTGTTGGGGTCAATTCTTTGAAAAGGTGATAAATCTTCCTATACTTAATGAATATTTTTTCGAAAAAGATAATGTCGTGTTTTTGCTTCTTTAGAGTGAATTGTGGCTAGTGCTTTTTAGGAGTTAAAACAACATGAGTGACATACAAGGTACTGAATTAGCGCAGTCAGATGTGACAAGTGAGGAACTATTTCGTGGTTTGCATGAATTGGTGGCCTCTTCTTTCCCAAAAAACTGTAACAGTTGTGGTCGAGTATTTGTGACGGCAGAGCAATTTCTTTCTGAAACACAAGATTTATCACCGGCTACAAACAGTTTAAAAGAAAGCATTGAGAAGGATGGCTTTGCTCAAGCAGAAGCATTTCGAGATTGCCCTTGCGGCGCAACATTAATGGATGAGTTTGGCGATAGACGTGTATTAACTGCGAAGGGAAAAAAACGTCGTGAAACGTTTGGGCGAATGTTAAAAATTCTGGAAGGAAAAGGCATCAGTCCAGGTGTCGCAAAATCCGAATTGATTAATGCCACACAAGGTAAAAGAAGTGAGCTGTTAGAAAAATACTTGCGTATTAAGGGCAAGAATTAATTAATAAAACAATTAACGGCATTTTTATCGACTCGGACTTAACTGTCTAATTTTCCTAACGCTACGCATGTTTAATGCTATTGGTGATACTTTCTGCACAATCCTCATGATGATTCTATTTCATTGAGTTAGGCGCAGTCTATTGTGTCTTGAACTGACTTCCAGGCTTTATTCAATCGCTGTCAATCATTCTCAATCAATAAGTGCAATCTTCTTGGTTGCTGAAAGGCTAGCATTAAACTAAACCTAATATCTGCATAAACAAACATATCCTCCCCAGCACTAGGTATTACTTTGTAATACCTTAGGCTTCATAGTTCACGACTTATTCTGAATTGGTTTTCTAGCGTTAACAGGACTGACATAGTGCAATCTCTTTAACGCAAACGACCTAAATCGACAGGAAAAATTATGAATAAATTATTATTAACATCAACCGTTTTAATCAGCCTTCTGAATGTAAGTGGCAGCGCAATGGCTGAGGGCAGTGTTCAGCATTTCGGTCAAAGTGCCCAGCATGTTACACAAAGTGCAACACACTCTGCTAAAGCCGTGGGTAACGCTGCTGTCGGCGCCACTAAGTTAGTGTCTGGCGTTGTTGCCATCCCTTTTAAGGGGCTAGAGGCAGTAGGTAGCCTCAGTGAAACTGTGGGGGATTTCTTATGGGAGAATGCTTCAGGAAATGCAGAGCTAGAAATATCTGAAGAAACGGTTACGGCAGGTCCAGCACCCTTTTTGACTAATGACGCATTTGTTATGGCTAATAACTAAGCAATTGATCTATAAAAAAGGAGAGTTTGTCATGCGTCTAAAAAGTTTGTATTTTGTATTAGTAGTCTTGTTTTTATGTACGGCGCACTCACCTTCTTTCGCAGGAAGCCGTCAGGTACTGGCGGCTAGTGAGATTCCATCAGTTGAGTTGATATCATTTGCCAAAAAAGTTGAGAAATATGCGGCATCTAAAGGGGCTAGAGTTTTTCTTATTGCAAGGTTGGGTTCACCCAAATCGGAGTTACCAGAAAACATAGAGTTTACCCATGTTGGCCTAGCTGTTTATTCAGAAATTAAAACCATTACCGGTGAGATGCTGAAGGGTTATGCGATACATAATTTATATCAAAGTGCTAATGATCTAGGTGTCAGCGACCTGATCATTGATTATCCCTTAGACTTTTTTAGGGGTGTTTCGGAGTTGAAAGCGGGCATTATTATTCCTAAGTTACAGCTTCAAAAAAAGCTACTAGCCAGTTTAGAGGAAGACGTAAATAAGCAACTGCATAATGCCCGTTATTCAGTGATCGCGAGCCCATATTCATCAAACTTTCAAAATTGCACTGAGCATACCCTTGATATTATATTTTCTTCAATTTATGGCATATACGATGTCGCTCAAATAAAGGCAAATGAACGGGCATATTTTAAAGCGCAAGAGATCAAACTCTCACCTTTAAAGCGAATGTTAGCGCCTATGTTAAGCAACGAAATAAGTATTTCTGATCATAAGGGGAAAATAAAAACAGCTACTTTTTCTACCATAGCTAAGTTTCTCAAAAATTACTCACTAGCTGAATCAAGTGTCGTTATCGATAATTCAGGTGTACGTGTACTGTGAATCTAAAAGCATGATTACCTGTGCCCCTCAGAAAATTTCTTCCTCCAACTATACTCTTATTCCGATTGGCTTCTACAACATCATATGTTTAACTAAGATCAGTTAGGCATTGCAATTTATACTACCTAGTCAAACGATGGAGAAAACAATGATGTTCCGAAAAATTTTATGCTTACTGTGTATTGTGTCATTTCAGTTGGTCAGTTCAGGCATGGTTGCGGCAGGATCTCTGTCAAAGGCTCAATGGGTTGAGATCAGTGATGATAAGAACCAGTTTGATAAAAATTGTGATTATAAAGTTTGGGTGATTGAAGACAAAAAATGGCGCGAAACATGGTATTTGGAAGGGTTTGATAGTGAAAATGCTTTTTATACCATCAATCGTCAGAGCAGCTTGTGGACCGATAAAGCTGCCTATTATGCACTAAACCACAAAGATAAGAGAAAGTTTCTAATAGGTGACAATTTTATTGATGTAGTGACCTTTGCGCTTTGTTTGCCAATCAAATAGGGCATGTTGTTTTTTACTCTATTTTAAGATGTCTCTAAAAGGTTTTGCCATGTCTGCGTACGAAAAAATAGTCGAACAGTTTAAGCGCTTTATATTGACCGATACCGACACCAGCATGGCTTTGGGGGACGAGGCGCACCTGGGAGATCTCGGTGACCCTAGCCTTGAGTCTATGGTTCTGCATAGCCAGCAAGCAAAAGAACTACTAAACCAGTTACGCGCCATCAAGGGTGAAACGTTTGATGAGCAACTAGACCTGGATTTAATGGCTCGCCATTTACAACAAGATATCTTTTTTACCCAGCTACAACAACATGGCCGACCCCAGCGTTGCAGCCAGCCAAACGGCGTAGGCGGTATCAGCGCTGGTATCTTTCAGCTTTTTGTCAACGATGAACGTAGTCCCGAATTTCGACTAAACGATATATTAAGCCGTTTACTGCAGGCGCCTGGTTACCTTGCCACCGAGACTGAGGTAATAGTTGAACCTATTAGCCGGTGGCGTGATATTGAGCTTGAACAAGGGAAAGGTTTGCCCGATCTTTTTCAAACCATCCTGGAGTGGGCGCAGCAAGAAAACTACCATCAACTGGATAGTTTAAAAGTGGCTATCACCCAATGTAATACCGCTCTTGCCAGCTACCTGAGTGACTTAAAAAACAAAAAAACGCACACCAACTTTGCGATTGGCCTAGATAAGGTGAATGAACTACTCGCCATTCGCCAGATTCCGTATTCCCCGGCCGAACTGACTAAAATGGCGCGAGACTTTATGGGAGAAACACAAGTATTATTAAGCTCACTAAAAACAACACTGTGCGAAAAATACCAGTTGGCAAGTGACACAAACGAAACTGATTTGCATGAATATTTAAATAAGCGCTTTGCAGCCACCTTAAAAGACGGAAAACTAAGCTCCGTTTTGGATTACTATTACCAACAAATTGATTCCATTCATGACTTTGTAAGCGATAAAAAGCTATTTTCTTTGCCCGCAGAGCAAGGCATGAAAATTATGCAAACCCCGGGTTTTTTAGAACCTGTAATTCCTGCTGGTGCCATGTGGCCACCACTGGCATTAAGGGAAGGTAAAAAAACTAGCCTGGTTTACCTAACGCTTAAAGAAGATCAGCTAGCCGAGCACACGGAGCTTGGCATACCTGTGATGATGATTCACGAGGGGATTCCCGGCCATCATTTACAATTTGCCACAGCTGCCCAGCACCCTTCGTTTATACGTCGCTTTTTCAGTGCAAATGAACACGCTGAAGGTTGGACCACGATGCTAGAAGATTACATGCTAGATGTGGGTTATATAGATAAAGAATTAGTAGATGAAGTGCGCTTCATTGCCAAGCGCGAAATGTCACGATTGGTCGCGCGGGTGGGTATAGACCTTTACTTCATGACCAGTAACAAAGACTACCTGAATGTGGGGCTGGAACTTAATTTTGATAGTGGCGATGTATTTGTTAATGCTGCTACATTATTAAAAGCGGCCACCGGTTTTACCGATGGCCGTGTACAAGCAGAATTAAACTGGTATAGCACCGAGCAAAGCTATCCCTTAAGTTACCTAACCGGCAATAGGATGGTATGGCAACTGAAAGAAGATATTCAAAAAGCCAACAAAAAAGCATTAGACAAATTGGCCCTAGATCAGGCCTTTCATGAGGTATACCTAAGCTCCGGCCGCATGCCAGTACAAAGTTTACGCAGTGTGTTCATGAACCTTGGTTATCTATAGCTGAAATTAAGGAGGTCAAAGCCAATTGGCACGTGCTTAAGAGAAAATATTCTTTTCTGTTTTTCTCATCACTTCAGTATCGACCTTCTACAAAAAAGGCACCAGTATCGTCATGAACGCGTTTCTTCAGCGGCTTGAACATACTTTGAATCTAGTCGTCGAACATACGGTATTGATAGCAGCTGTACTGGCGTTGCTTTGGGGTGTTCAGGTCATTAATTTTCTCAGTGGTCAGCGCCTGTCGCACTGGAGTATTGTTCCGAGAACTGCCTCCGGTTTGATGGGAATTATTCTGGCGCCAGTACTTCACCATGGCTTTGGCCACTTGTTTGCGAACACGATCCCATTGCTGGTATTAAGTATTTTGCTGCTGAGTTTTGGCGAACAGACTTTCATTACAGTAAGCGTCTTTATCACCCTGGTTGGCGGAATGGCTGTATGGTTACTTGCCTCAAGAGGTGCACATGCAGGCGCTAGTGGCTTGATATTTGGTCAATTTGGTTATTTGCTCACTTATGGATTACTCACACAAACCGTCTGGGCGATTACAGTGGCCATGATAGTAGCGCTGCTGTACGGCGGCTTTATTGGTAATGTGTTACCTAAGTTTAAGCGATACAAACGTGTGTCCTGGGAGGGACACTTGTCGGGGTTATTAGCTGGCATCGCGGCTGCGTACTGGGCCATTCCTGAACGATTGCTAACGCTACTGTGAATAGTGGTAAATGTGCCTGATCTATTTACTTGATATGTAGGGTATGAAATTGAACGCCGCCATCCAACATTCGCCAATCGAAGACATTCAAGCCCAGTGGAAAATGCAACTAGGTATCAAGAAAGCGAAATGCCTCGCAGCAAGGTGTAAAACATGCGCTATGATTGTGAGAGTCTCTAGTTAAAGGTTTAAAAATGCATCCGTTTTATCTTCGTATCTTGTCCATGTTGGTCATGGCGGTCAGTCTTTATTTTGGTATTCAGTTTAGCCAGGAAGGCTTCAGGCATATTCAGGAATTCAAACAGCTTGAACGGATCGTACCGTCAGAAATTTTGGGCTTATTAGCGGGTGAAAGCCAGACCAGCGGGCTGGCTTATAGCTTGTCGGCTGAAGGAAGGAATGAGAATAATACTTTACTTATTAGCCCGAAAGCCGGAGTGCCAAGCCTTTATTACCGCTATCTACTAGAGGAGGAAGAGACTGACTCCGACGGAGACACTCATTGGGTAACACGAAAAGATATTTCCCGAGCGGTAGATTTCATTATTGCCGATCATGAGACGGTCGCACGGGTTAATGCCAAGAAGCTGGTTGACACTATTCAGTGGTCAATGCCGCAAAGCTATCGACAAACTCAGGGGCGATGGCGCTACACCGAGTGGCGTATAGAGCCAGAAGATGCCGTGTTGATATTTTCGTGGGCTGAACTAAAAGAACGTGAAAGTCAGCAGCCAGAAGTGAGCCTGAATTTTGATACCACTGGTGCCTATTTGCCCATTATCAGTAAGTACAGTGCAGAGACGGTGAGGGGCGAGTTAGGCATGATAGCCATTCTGAAAATATGGGGTGGTGTATCTTTACTGGCTTTGAGTTTATTAGCATTTATTTATACGGTGCAGATTCACCGAATTTTGGTGTATCTCACTTTATTAACGGTCGTGACAACGGGCTCATTGAGTGCCTATGGCTTTGTCGCGTTATTAGCTGATGTGAAAGGCGGCGCGGCCTATCTGACTGAGCAGAGTAATAAAACAGAACTGGCTTTAGTCCGCTTACTCGAAAACCAAGGCTTGGAGTGGACTGATTGGTCAAACCTTCCTTCAGAGAATCAAGCAGAGTGGGATGCCCTGCAAAATTGGCAGAAATCGCGTATATCAAACCTCAGACTCAATCTTACTTTTCTCCACCAAGTTTACCAGCTTCATACCAGTACATTCCCAGAGAGTATCGTTGCCTGGTTATATGGTCATGATCAAGAGGGTCTGACGTTTGCATTGAGCGAGTGGGAGAGTCAGCAGGCTGAACAGCGTTTTGCTAAGTTCGGGCAAACCAAGGTTCAAGGTGCGGCATTTTGGTGGGTATTGCTTGGGTTTGTGGTCTTTGTCGGTTTTACTTACCTTGGCTTTCGTTTTGCCAAAGTGAAACGCTTGATAGAAAACGTTCCGACCAGCGCAACGCTCGGCGTGACTTATGGGATTGCAGAAGTTAAGGGAAAGGTTTGTATATTGGCGTCCTCTGAAAGCGAACAAAATGAGATGCAGGAACAGGAACAGGAACAGGAACAGGAACAGGAACAGGAACAGGAACAGGAACAGGAACATGAAAAAGAACAGGCGCAGGCCTCGAGCTTAACTGGCCCAGTCAGTCACCGGCATTGTGTCTGGTATCGTTATCTGGTCGAGGAACGTCGCGGAACAGGCAAAGACAATAGCTGGGTGACCGTTTCTGACGACACCCGATCTGTGGACTTTTGTTGTGAGGACAAAGACGGCAAGTTAGCGATAGATCCCAAAGGGGCTGAAATTATTACTCGCCATAAGAAAACCGAGCGTCGGGGTGAAATGCGCTATTCCGAGTGGGCGATTTTACCGGGTGACGCACTGTATGCTATCGGCCAAGCAAATATAGATACCAGAAAAGCAGACCGGCTTATTCTGGGCGATGGAGATGGGGATGATGTTTTCATCCTGAGTAACTATAGCGAAAAAGAGCTGATGATCAGCAAAGCAGCCAGTAGTATGATTGGCTTAGGGTTGGCTTTTTCTGCCTTGTTTTTTGCGGCAGTTTTTTATCATGCGATGAATGGCCAGTTTTCGGCCACTGACTATTTGATGTCTGGTTTGTTGGGGCCAATCTTCCTGACCTTCATTATGTTCGTGCTTCACTACAACGATCTTATTTTCTTAAAGCAGCGCGCCGAGCGAAACTGGGCCAATATCCAGGTGTCACTCAGAAAACGTTTTACCTTACTGAAACAGCTTCAAGCTGTTGTAGGTGAATATCAGCAGTATGAGAATACCGTACTTAAACAAATAACCGAGCAGAGAAAACGCTTAAAAAAGTTAGGGGAATCTGCCGGAGAGGTCAGTCAGTTATTGGTCTCCGAGCATCAGCTAGTGCAAAACCTTAAAGTGGCTGTTGAAGGCTACCCTGACTTGAAGGCAAACCGGCTAATGACCAAGTTTGTCGATACCCTGACGCAACTTGAAAATGAGGTTGCCTTGATGCGCAGTGGGTATAACGATGCGGTGAATGAATATAATACCCGGGTGCAAAGCTTCCCTGATTTGATGCTCGCTAAAGCATTTAAATTCAAATTGATGACTCGCCTGAGTTTTGATTAGCAGTCTACTCAGGCTTATTACATTCCGAACGAGTGGGGTCTTCACTGCAACGTATTTTCCATAGCAGTTTTAGCGCTTTAGGGTGATGAATGCCGTCATCTCTGAGTGCTAGACGAATATCAAGCTTAAATTTATCCAGTGCTTGTTTGGTTGTATCGCTGGTTTTAATCCAGTATCTGGCGGGTATCTCTGCTTTTGAATCGTGAGCTAGCTTATGAATATCAGACAGACGGGACAATATGTAGTCTCTCATTTGTTGACCAAAGCTATCTGGAAATCGATCTTGATGAGAGACTATTTGCATCATACCGTAGAGCAGTTTCTCATCTATAATGCCGCCATTTTTTCCTAAGCCATGATATAACTCAAAAACGTTATAACCTATCGGAACCATGGGCAATATATCAATATTACCATTGTTAAATTGACCAGAGAAAGTGGTCAATGAGGTGCCTACCGGAGAAGCGCCTGCCATGTTGGCAAACATCATTGATTGAGGGTCATCGTTTAAAATTGAAATTTTCTTACCGCTAAATTCTGCAACCGTATCGACTGTTCTGTCATTTACAAACAGGTAGACGCCACCCACAGGGAACGTGCCGACGATTTCATAATTACCGTTAGTGAGTAGTTTTCCTGCTTTGGGATTTGTGATGGCCTTTAGTACTTTATTGACCCCTTCTTCACTGATAATTCCGCCTATTGCGTTTAACGTGCTTCCAAAGGGTACGTATTGGCGGGTTAAAAGTCCTGTCAAAAATACAAGGTCACACACACCTGCCTTAAAATCATTTGAAGTCACTTTCTCATCGGTATAAGCCGTTAACTTTAAGTTCAGGCCCCAAGAAATTGCTTTCGGAACTACATCGGCTAAAAAGGTCATAGACGGTCCGTTGTTACCAACAGGGTCATAAATACAAAATTTCTTATCCTCTAAAGCTAGAGCCGATACGCTAGAGAGTATTAGTAAACAAGAAGCGATCAGTTGATGTAAGTTCATTTCCTTCAGCCTTTGATATGTAATTTTTCATGGATTGCTAAGCAGAAGAGAGTATGAATTTGAATCTCTGGAGAATAAAGCTCAAAAATAGAATAACAATTATGATAAAAATTCATGAATTTAATTGTGAGTAATTCTAACTTTAGTTTTGTTATTTATGCGTTTTTATCAAATATAATCCCGCCCCATACTCTTTCTAACATGAATGATTCATAGACGAGCGTTATGATAATAGTCATTAGCTTGATTTAGACACCAAAGGATAACAATATGAACAAGAAACCAATGATATGCATTTCTCTCCCTCCATCACTCGTTTGGAAAGCGAAAGAGAATTACGCTGGCTTGGCAACTTATGGGGAATGGATTTTCTTTTCTCTGGAGAGCATTTCTTCAAACTCGAACGAAACGAAGACAATTCCACGACACTGATTCATGGTGAACAGTTTGGCGGTTTGCTTCTGCCCTTGTTTTCAGGTCAATTGGAAAAGCACACACTGGCAGGTTTCAAGTCTTTCAATGAGGCGCTCAAAGCTGAAGTAGAAGCGCATACAAAAAAACCGGAGACTCACTAACCATGACGTCGCCAACTTTAACTATAATTTTCAAGCTAGCAGCACTTCTCGGCACCATCCTCTCTATCACTATTGGTTACGGCCTATATCGAGATATATCGGAATTTGACCAAACCAAGGGAGGCTATGACGCTCCTATACCAATTTCCAAGGCACACCTGTTCAGTGGGACAAAATGGATATTACATATACAGGTTTGGCAAAACGGGGTTGCGTCGTCAATGTACTTGTTAATGCCACGACGGGCATGATCAGTTTTCAAATACTGGGCTTGACTATAGACTAGCGTACTTTTAGTGCGCGAGAATTGATCGTAGATAAACCTCGCGGAGCTTTTGAACTAAGTCAAAATTCTAACAATAAATATGAGCAGGATATGATCAAGGGCGGTTATCAATAAGTCAGAATACTAAACTCAATGATTATGAGTAAATACGCCATATAATGTAGTGTTTTGCCTCTAAGAAAAGTTATTAAATAGAATAACATTGACCTAGTCTAGAAGTATTACTAAGCTAATAACAAATAGTGTTTGTCAGTTTTTTATTCTTGACTTGGCTATAAAAGTAACATATTAAACGGTGTTTGCTTTCATATAATAATGTAACAACTTAGTTATTAAAAGCGCAAATTTATTCATAAAAACCAGCGTATTAAAAAAGGAAATGATGAAAATATTATCTGCTCTTGGGCTATGTTTATTGTTGTGCTTTTCAATTACGTCAGTGCATGCTGAAAGTAATGTAATCACTTTCTCTACTGAATCGTGGAAAGATGCCACAAACAAGGACGGCACGGGTTTATATTGGGATATTTTTAGAGCTGTATATGAACCAAAAGGCTATACAGTAAAACCCAAAATCAGATCTTATGAAGGCGCTGTTAATCTCATAAAGAACAAGAGGGTTGACGTGATGGTTGGTTCTTATATTGATGAGATTGAAAAAGTCATTTACCCCAAAAATTATTTTGCTGTGGATATTGTCCAAGCGATACACCTTAAAGAATCTAAGAATGAATGGAATGGCTTGGAATCAATTAACAATAAGATCGTAGGTTGGATAAAAGGTTATTCATATCATGACTATTTACCTGAAGAATCACTCAAGAATACGGCAGTAAATAGGCTTCACAATAGAAACACTGCTTTCACTTTGTTGAGTGAAAAACGTTTGGACTATTTTATTGATGCAAAAGCGGATTTATCTGATTTTTTCAATGCTAATGCTCGCTATAACGCTGAAGACTTCGAAAGGGATACAATATTGGAACTAAAACTATATATTGTGTTTACGAATGACGAGAAAGGAAAGAAGCTAGCAGAAATTTTTGATGACCGTTTTTCATTACTGCTGGCTGGGGGTGAAATCAAAAAGATGTACGAGAAATATAAACATTCCAACATGACCTACCCAACGGGCTTTAACTAAATACTAAAACTCAGTGGGTATTAGGGCCAACAACATGATAACTGGTTATCATTGATAGAGCGGTATCAATTATGGTTCAAAAGACTCGCTAGCTTTTTTTGCGTAACAAAAAATAAGCCGCAAATAAAAATAAGCTCATGGAAAGCACAATAAAGTAAAAGCTTGGTATATGAAGGCCTTGTACAAGCAATCTCTCATTTTCAGCCAAAGCAGCCCACTTGTGCTCACTCGCCTCTGCAAACTCATCACTAGCAAAAATTTCAGCGATATCTCTTCGACTTCTATACCTGACTATTACTAGCTTATCCCAATTACTTGAAGCATCGTGTACCCAATCACTACCAAATATTGGGTGAGAGGAGTGGTTAGCAAGCAGTCTAATCATTACCTTACTGAATCGATCAAATGCATCTCTACCACTACTACCAACATGTTTTTTAAATGAGTGTGAAGCAAGTTCATATTGAGCGTTAGTATGGTAATTGTATAAGTTAACCGTATAAAAAGGTTTTCCATCATCTTGCTCTAAAAAGTTTTTAAGTGCTTTAAAGTCATGCCTGCCGCCAGGTGTCTGTGTTTGTCCCTGTATGGTAGAAATATATTGTTTAACTTCCTCCCCAGAAAGTGGTTTGCTCCCGCCTTGGTACCAAAAAAGCAGCACTAATAACGGCGCTATTAAAATACACAGGAGTAATTGTCTTTTCTTCATATGTTTAACCATTGTGAGTGCTTTGTTTAATCTACTTGCATTTTGCAAGTAGATTAAACTCTCTACTTGCATTTTGCAAGTGCTATTGGTTAAATAGTGACATGACTGAAAATTCAAAAGACTTACGATCAAATTGCCCGATTAACTTTGCTGTGGAGACGTTTGGAGACAAGTGGACGTTACTGGTCATACGTGACCTTATGTTTAAAGGAAAGCGTCATTACAGTGATTTTTTAGCATCAGACGAAAAAATATCCACCAATATACTGGCGGATAGACTTCAAAAGTTAGAAACTAAAGGGGTTGTTAGTAAATCAGTAGACCCGGAAAGTGCTTCAAAATTTATCTATTCTTTAACCGTAAAAGGTCAGGCTTTATTACCTACAATGGTTGAAATGACTGCCTGGAGTGCGCAATACGACTCGCTCACCAATACACCTGAAGATTTCTTGAGTACTTATAAAGCAAATAAAGATGCACTGATAGCGATGTTTAAAGCCCAGTTTAAAGGTTAATAGCAGCGTTTCCTAATCGTACAGCCATAAATGGTTCGTTTTGTTTTTATGAATATAGAAAATGGCTGACTTTGTCACAGAAGAGATTGATAAAATTCAATAAAATCAGTCAGATAATTTTTTTGGCGGTGTACATATGAGATCGCCTCATATGCGGGGGCTCACTATACCAAATCAATAAAATAAGGAAGTTTAAGTGGTAACTTGTTATTTGAAATATGTAATAGATCCATACAAACTCGAAGAGTTCGAGAAGTATGCAAGGATGTGGATTCCTCTAGTAAATAAATTTGGTGGCATCCACAACGGTTATTTTTTACCCTCTGAAGGTGCTAACAATATTGCATTGGCATTATTTACTTTTCCAAGTCTTGCAGAGTACGAGCAGTATCGTAAAGATTCTTTCAATGATGCCCAGTGCATAGAAGCTTTCAAGTATGCAGAAGATACAAAGTGCATCCTTAGCTACGAGCGTAGTTTCTTTAACCCGGTTTTCGAGTAAAAAAACATCAATGCATAACCAGGGCCACCAAGCGGAATTCGCAAGTTGTCACCTTGTTTGCAAAGAGCACGCAAACAAGTAACCATCCCACTCTGTCCGTAAATTTCTGCGTTAGGCATTTCACTTATCTTTCGTTGTTTCAGAGTTACGCTTGACTGAAGATTTTTATGTTAATTTTTTGGGGTGTAAAAAAGGACGAGATACAGGGGAATGGATTGATATCATTTTCTTTGGTCATCAGTTAACGCTTCATCAAGAAACTGAGATAATGAAAGCTAAGTCAATAGACCATTTTGGAGTTATTTTGAGTAAAGTAGAGTGGTTATCTTTTTCTGCAAAAGTTAAAGGTGCCAATATTACTTTTGAACTATTACCTTCTGAAAAAGTGAATAAAGATAATAGTGAATCGGGTAAATTTATAATAAAAGACCCTGCAGGTAATTTACTAGAATTTAAATTTTACAGTAAAGTACCGACATTGGTAGATGCATAATTGCCTAACAAAGCGTTCAACACGGACTCCGTAATGCTGTCCCATTTTAGGTGGGTAAGACTAATTTTTGGTACATAAGTGCCGTTAACCATAGAAAGTAGAAAGGAAATAGAATGAAAAAACAAATCGGTAAACTATCTGCAGTAGCATTGTCAGTTTCTCTATTAGCGGGCTGCGCGGCTAATTCACCTGTTGTTGGTGCACTGTTCACAGGAGTAACCCATTCAGGGCTGTCTACTGGTGGTATCCTAGATAATAGCGTTAAAGTTAGTAAAACAGGGGTTTCTTCTTGTACTGCTGTACTCGGTTTGATCGCACTGGGCGATTGTTCGGAAGATGAAGCAAAAAGAAATGGAGGCATTACAAAGGTCCATTCCGTTAAGCACAAGTCTACAAACCTTTATGTTTTGTTTAGCAACTACAAAACTATTGTAACTGGCGAATAACTATAATAAAGCCATCTTGCGGAACTCCGTGTGATGGCGTTATGTGACCGAATTAGCCAAATACTTATAGGAAATAGAAGTGATATCTAAAAAATATACATCATATGTTTTCTCATTCTTTATGGCTTTGTTAATGTCATGCTTAATGTCGTTAGTAATTAGCATTTTCAATGTCGGTTTAGTCGATGACATAATATCAATTTGGTTAAAGGCTTGGGTTTTTGGGTTTAGTGTGGCCTTTCCAACAGTAATTATAGTATCTCCAGCTGTAAGGAAGTTGGTGAATTTAGTCGTTGATAATAGTGAATGAAACACATAACAAGGCCACTTGTCTGAACTCGCACTTCCCCCGATTCAGTGGATACTCAATAGCCCGTATTCACCCCGCATGTAAGCGGGCTAAATTATCCTTATCGAAATATGTTCTGTGGGTGTCTCTTAGTCGCAGAATCGGCCGTTGGTTTTTTTCTAATTTAGACGTTTAAACTGACCCTTAGTTGAAAAGTATTCATATGAAATGTAAGCGCCTAACCTAGCTCAGCCTTGACTATTTTCTTTCACGTTCCAGGGCAATAATGCTTCGATATCTTCCACACTTTTAACTAGCGGTAGTTTGGTAAAAACTTCCGTCAGATAAGCGCT
>Ga0105350_10000802_pt1 | contig 20913 bp, 21 predicted proteins | sample EN1Hudsemesocosm_FD_83506 | JGI IMG/M metagenome (GOLD analysis project Ga0105350, IMG submission 83506) | Methane-oxidizing microbial communities from mesocosms in the Hudson Canyon - EN1E Hudson Canyon | ecosystem: Environmental > Aquatic > Marine > Cold seeps | place: Hudson Canyon... | reverse complement strand
GCCGCTTCTTGCAGCGTCCGATGATTGGCTAACGCTAATACAAATCGAACATCATTCCAATTCATGGCTTGCACCTTTGCAATATTGAACTGCAAATTTACATATATAATTGCGTATATGCAATATATATACTTGCCGTACATTAATTAAGAGGAAGTAGGTATGACAAAATTATATCAGATCACCAAAGGCATTCTTGCATTCGCATTTGCAACATCAGGACTAGCTAATTTAGCAGGGGCTATGGCAGCAGATATGGATAGACTTGGTTACCCTGCTTACTTTTCCACCATTATTGGCGTGGCTTATTTCATTGCCGTAATTTTTATATACCAAACTAAGATTAGGTTTTTACAAGAATGGGCTTATGGTGGTATGGCTGCCTCTTTAGTAGGCGCTACGGCATCACATGTTTTTGCAGGTGATTCGGTTGCAATGGTTGTACCTGCTTTTGTATTAATAGGTATTTTTAGTGTCGCTTATTATTCACGTTATAAAATAAACACTGCCCAGTAGGGCTTTGTTACATGAATTACTCTATCCTCGACTTCATTTGAAGTTTCGTCATAACGACTAAAATTAGCCAATCACTTGCTCAAAATTTTTTCATATTGATATGTGAAAGTGAAACAATAACGACGCACTTAATCTACACTTTTGAAAACTTAAACTAGATAACCACAATGATCGCTTTGTGCTCAAAGCCAGCGGTATCTCGACTCACCCAAAGCGATCGCTTTTGCTCACTTTCAATCATTCACTTCGGTCAATCTGACAGTTTTATCCTTACTTAAACAAGGCTCTTGAACGGCAGCAATGGGGACAATTAAGCCCCCGATTTTAGTTGATGTGTGGCTGCTCACGAGTAATTAGTTGTCCCTTCATTCTATTCACTGGAAGATTTCAAAATTTATCATGAAGATAAGCGTAGTCAATATATTTGAAAAAATATGGAATACCATTATAGGTAAAAATGTCTTCAATGGGGGTGCTTTCGCGATACTTGTCACTGCTCATTTCTCCAATGATATTTTTGATTTTGTACGTTCTGAATTTTTCTGAGTCTTTTTCTATACCAGATAAACGCCAGCTGCCTTTTCGCGCATGAACATTGTAAACGTAGAGTTCAATACGTTTGGTTTCTCCTTTTTTTTCCGGTCTATATTGAAAAGAAACTTTTGTGGGGATTACACATGAATCGAACGGAATTTTCATTTTTTCTCCTGACTTTTTAAGTAAAATAATACTTTACTTGCATATCGTTAGTGCAAATGTTGGTTACCCTGTTAAAAAAATAACGTCGCTTTAACAAAATACTTAAAATGAGACTTAGGTTGTATTTATTGGTGTTGCAATATCGGTGTAGAGCTATTTAATAGTGACGAGCCTGCGTAAAAATATTCGAGCACAATCCTATAATATTAATCATTACTATCGTAAAAATTAAAAAGCTTAATGGTTGGGGCAAAATTGGGGTGAAACTCACTCCACAATATGTACCGCTAGACAAATATGTTCTTGTTTATATACTGTAATTTGCTTGCTATGCTCTTGGAGGTACGACAACTTGCAGGGGGCGAACTCCGAATCGTGGTGCCATAAAAGCAGTTGCAAAACGATAAGGTAAGCTATTGATATATAAAGGGTGATATTGGTATATTTTGCTCTTACCTGGAATGGCTGAAAACCCTTATAAATCAATAGCTTTACTGGTGTGAGCGGGTATGTCTGGAGGACATGTGGTCGTGGGTTCGAATCCCGCCATCCCGACCAATTCTTATTTAAAATCAATAACTTATAAAGCATAAAAACACCCTTATTTGTGTGTGTCAAAACTACCGCAAAATTGCCGCAAAACCCTAACGCGTTTTAGTCTCAATCCAGCGTATTTCATCATGGCCAGAGTCATAGTTATTCGTCATTTTCTCGCTGCTGTGACCAGCCAATTCTCGTGGGTCAATACCTGAATCTTTGTACTGCTTGATACCAAGCGCTCGAATTTCGTGAAAAGTAGGTCGGGTCTTCATTGTCATGCGCTCAAATATATCTAAGCTGTCACGCACTTCTTTAAATTTACGCGTAATCATTTCGGGTGTCACTTGAGTCCAGTGGTCACAATTAGCGCGTTCAATTCGTTTTTCATGCTTCCGATGAACTAGGTGCGGGCTAGCGATATCATCCCGACATTCAGAAATGACTTTTTTAGGCCATCGCCAACATTTATTTTTAAATAGCCTGTATCGTGTTTTTGAGTTTTTTCCTGAACAACATACAAATAGCCCTTTTTTACACCATTAAAGCGCATACGAGAAACTGATGTGGTCAACTAATTTTGGTCACAAGTTAAGAGGCAAGTTTCATAAACAGCCTCTGCCGCAGCAGGGCTAAGCCCGTTATTATATGTGTGTGGTCGAACCTGGCTATAATAACCTGTTATATAACGACTATTTTCACACTTAGCCTCTGAAAATGAATGCCAACCAATCGCTGGCATCCATTCTGTTTTTAAACTTCTAAAAAATCGTTCCATCGGCGCATTATCTCAACAATTTCCTCGCCGACTCATACTCTGTGTGATCTGAAAACGCCATAACGTTTGTCTAAATTTCAAACTCGTATAATGACAGCCCTGGTCGGAATGAAATATTAATCCTGTTGGCCTCCCTCGAAATTCATAGGCTAAACGTAAAGCTTTAGCCGTTAACTCACTATCCGGTGAATTAGAGAATGCCCAACCCACAACTTGGCGTGCATATAGATCTAACACTACCGCCAAATATGACCAGCGTTTACCTGTCCATACGTATGTCACATTGCCACACCAAACCTGGTCAGGCCTATCCACTGTGAATTCCCTATTTAACGTATTGGGATCGCCAAATGCTCATTGCCTGTTTATAACGATGAACTGGCATCTGGCAACTCACTAACTTCAGCTCTTTCATGCGTTTACCTGCAACATAACGACTCATAGGAATACCTTCTGTCGTTGATATTGTGGCTATCGTTCTTGCGCCAGCTGAGCCCTCACTAAGGCAGTGAATGCGCTTAACTGCAGCCAGTTGATTAACCTTCTCAGGCTTAATAATTCTCTTTCTGGCGCTCCAATAATTAAAACTACTGCGGTGCACCTCAAAGGCTTAGCACAAGTCCGTGACATTATAAGCTCCCCAAAACGTTTCACTAACGTAAACCGTTCATGCTGTCCGACATCAAGAGAGCTGAAGCCTTTTTTAGAATGTCTTTCTCCATTTCAAGGCGTTTAACTTGTTTTTTATTCAGCTATCTCACGCTGTTCTTCAGTGATAGGTTTGCCTGTAGTCAGTGTCCCATCACGCTCAGCCTTTAATATTAAGGGTAGATTTACCAACGTTCATCGCGTCAGCCGCTTCACGAACAGAGTATCCTTGGTCTAAAACGAGCTGGGCGCATTCAACCATAAATTCAGGGTTGTATGTTGGTCTGGTCTTTTTCGTCATGTTGTCACCGTAATGATTTGAGTGCATTTTAGCACTTCTTATTACGTGACCAAATTAACTATGCCACTTCAAAGCTGGCTCGATTTTCGGGAGGAGAACTAAAGACCTAGGGTCAAATTTCTTATTGTTGTAGGATAATTCCTACAGTAAAAAGAGGTTTGTTCTGACAGACTAGTTATTGTGTTTTAGACAATACTCATTAAACCTATAATTTCGGTGTTCATCTGTTGTGAGTTGATTTTATAGCAGACGTAGTTGAAAAATAATGAATAACAATAAACCGACTAGGAATAATCAATGATGTCTAATTGGCGCTTTAATAATTGTCATGAAATAGAACATACAAATGGATATAAGCTTTCTCTGAATTCTGGACGCTGGGAAGAACCGACAGATATCAGGCCAAACTTACCGAACAGTTTGGTATTGAGTCCTTTAGATGTCGTGAGATATATGCGTGAAGGTTTAGAGTATGCGAGTAAAAATGCTTCTGCTAATTGGTAAATATCTTATGTAAAAACTTTTCTATTCAATCAGTTGATTTCGAATAGCATAAAGGGTTATTTCAGCATTACTTTTCATTTTCATTTTTTCCAGAAGCCGCGTTCGATAGGTCGATACTGTTTTAATGCTGACACACAATTCATCTGATATATTAATCAAAGGCTTACCTAAAGCAAGCTCCATAAATACGTGAAACTCTCTGTCTGAGAGTTTTGCATGGGGTACTTGATTCTGATCATTCCCCTTCGGGTCGGCTAAGGATTCAGCTAGTAAATTAGCTACTTTTGTGTTGATATATTTCTTTCCCTCTGCAACGGTTTTAATCGCCTCGATAAGTTGTTCGGGTGCACTTTGTTTGTTGAGGTAACCAACAGCGCCAGAGCGAATTAATCGCACAGCATATTGATCTTCCGGGTAGGAACTCAGTATCAAAACGGGTAGCTTTGGGCGTTCTTGTTTGATTTGTGTGAGTACTTCACTACCTCTCTTTCCGGGTAAAGCTATATCCAAAAGAACCATGTCCCAATGTTCTTCCCGAATCTTTTGCATTGCTTCGCTACCATTTTCAGCTTCACCAATTTCAAATGTTTTTTCATCAGCCTCAAAAATTTGAATCATGCCTTTGCGAACAATTGAGTGGTCATCGACGATGAGTAGTTTATTAATGCTCTTCTCCTGAAAATTCAATGGGCATTCGCATCGCAATTCTGACACCTTGGCCAGTTTCTGATTCAAAGTGGAGCTCTCCACCCAAGTATCGAGCTCTTTCTTTCATGCCTTTCATACCATGTGAATTTTTACGTTCCTTTTTGGTATGAAGGCCAATGCCGTTATCTGCAATTTGTAAAAAGAAATCCTCACCTTTACGCATCAACATAACATCCACTCTACTTGCTTGGGCATGCTTTGCGATGTTGGTAAGGGATTCTTGAAAAATACGAAAGACAGCGGTAGAACGATTTTTTGGCAAGGTTAAATATTTAAGACTGCTAGAAACTAGACACGGGATACCAGACCGTTTCGAAAAATCTTCAGCTTGCCATTCAATTGCAGCGAGTAAGCCTAAGTCATCTAATATGCTGGGGCGTAAGTCGGTAACTATTCGATTAGATGCTTCTGCTGCGGTTGAAACTAGGCCCGCCATATCCGATATTTTATCTAATACATCGCGCTTGGCGTCGGGAAGTTTGTTTTTTAGCCAGTGGATGTCCATATTTAACGCGGTTAAAGTAGCGCCTAATTCATCATGAACTTCTTGTGCGAGATGGGCTTTTTCCTCTTCACGAACTTGTTGAAGGTAGTCGGAAAGCGCTCTTAATTTTTCTTTGGAATCTCTCAGTTTGGTATTGGTCATTTCCAAATCTGCAGTGCGTGTTTTTACCTTTTCTTCAAGTTGGTTCTTTATTTCTGCCAAGGCATTATTTGCTGCAGTAATTTGTTTTTTCTTGTTTTGTAATCTTATCTGCGTACGAACTCTGGCGAGAACCTCAGCAATCTGAAATGGTTTTGATATAAAGTCAACGCCACCATATTCAAATGCTTTTACTTTGTCTGAAACCAAATTCATGCCGCTGATGAAAATAATGGCAATGTCAGCGGTTATAGGCTCGTTTTTTAATTGGTTGCAGATGTCGTAGCCACTCATTTCAGGCATGTTTATATCTAGCAGAATTAAGTCGGGAATTCGCATATTGACACATGCTAGTGCTTGATTTCCATTATCGGCAATTCGGATATCATAACCTTCGCATTCTAAAATATCAGATAGTAATGCTAGATTGTCGGCATTATCGTCAACCACCAAAACAGAAGGTGCTGTAAGGTTTGTGCTTTCATCTTTTTTAGATGCATGTTTTGTGCTTTTAATGTGCAACATAACGAGTACAGCTTATTTTTATTATCATAGTTCGCGTCAAAATATAGAGTATTATCTACTGTGCATATAGGCTTGCCTGTCAGGGCTGGAAATAGGTGGACGTCCTTTGTTTCCAAGCATATGTTAGGCGAATCTTCAGGTTTGTTGTGGATGAGTTTAGCATTTGATTTCGCAAACCTATAGTCTTTGATTTATTTGCTTAGGCTAAGCTGAATGTACAGCCACTCAAAAGCTCAACTTTGAGTGGCGAGCTTAACTTAATCGCATAAAGTACCTGATCGATAATCGCTGAGAGCTTGGTCGATTTCTTCTCGTGTATTCATCACAAATGGGCCGTAGTGCGCAATCGGTTCATTGATAGGTTCACCGCTTAAAAACAGAAATTCAGCCGCTTCAGTATCAGTAGTAAAGGTATTGGCAGAAATAGTCACTTGGTTACCTGGTGTTAACTGTGCCAGTTGACCTTTAGTTACCTCCTGACCCTCGACTGTGACACGACCTTTGTAGAGGTAGATTAGGCTGTTATGTTGTTCGGTTGTGGGAATATCAATGGTATTTCCTGTTTCAAGGCTAATGTCAAAATATGAAGGTGCAGTTGCGACGTTAATGACCGGGCCTTCTTTGCCAAGTAAACTGCCCGCAATAATGCGTGCGATGCCGCCACCTTCTATCGCTATTTCAGGGATTTCATTAGGTTCGAATCCTTGATATCGGGCAGTCTGCATTTTGTCTTTTGCAGGTAGGTTTACCCATATCTGAAAGCCATGCAAACTGCCTTCGTTTTGCTCTGGCATTTCGGAGTGGATCACACCTTTACCTGCTGTCATCCATTGCACTCCGCCAGCTTTTAAGTGGCCTTCATTTCCCATATGATCTTTATGCGTAAATGCGCCTTTTCGCATGTAAGTTACTGTCTCAAAGCCGCGATGAGGGTGAGAGGGGAAGCCGCCGATATAATCGGCAGCTTCATCAGAGGCTATTTCATCCAACAATAAAAACGGATCTAAGGTTTGCATATCTCGGGGTGTTGATATGCGGCGAATTTTGACGCCATCACCGTCACTTGTTGCTCGGCTGTCGAATAATGTTGCGATTGATCGGTTCATACTTTTGTCCTCTCTGTTTCTATACGGATATGTATTAACGATTCGCATCAAAACCAGCATAATCAATGCCGGTTAAGTCAGCGATATCACGCTTCCAACTTGTAATGTCAGTTTTATTAAACTGGTTTAAATGGTCGTGACCACAGGCTCTTGCTAATACCTGCATCAGCTCAACGGATGCACCGAAAAAAGTAGCTAGTCGTTCTGCCGATGATGCAATATCTAGCTTGGCTCTCAACTCAGGTTTTTGAGTGGCAATCCCAGCAGGGCAGTTGTTGGTATTGCACATTCTTGCCGCAACACAGCCAATAGCTTGCATGGCAGAGTTTGAAAGTGCTACGCCATCAGCACCAAGTGCCATGGCTTTGGCAAAGTCGGGCGCCATACGTAATCCACCGGTAATAATAAGGGTGATATCCTTTCTACCTTTTTTATCCAGGTAATGTCTGGCACGTGCTAAGGCTGCCATGGTAGGCACAGATATATGATCTCTAAAGATAATCGGTGCTGCACCGGTACCGCCGCCTCGTCCATCTAGAATAATATAATCAACCCCAGCTTGTAGGGCGAATTCAACATCGGCTTCAATGTGATTCGCTGAAAGCTTCATGCCGATGGGAATACCGCCGGTAATACCTCTCACGTGGTCGCCAAATTTTCTGAAATCTTCAACGCTGCTTAAATCGGTAAACGTTGCTGGTGAAATAGCGGGCATTTTTTCAGCCAAACCACGTACTTGGGCGATTTTTCCGACCACTTTGTTACCGGTCAGATGTCCGCCAGTGCCGGTTTTAGCACCTTGGCCGCCTTTGAAATGAAACGCTTGTACGTTCTTCAATAGCTCTTCTTTAAAACCGAATTTGGCCGAGGCCAACTCATAAAAATAGCGTGAGTTTTCGGCTTGCTCTTCTGGCAACATGCCGCCTTCACCTGAGCAGATTCCGGTGCCCGCTAATTCGGCTCCTCGTGATAATGCAATCTTGGCTTCTTCTGATAAAGCACCAAAGCTCATATCAGACACGAATAAGGGAATGTCCAATATTAACGGCTTTTTCGCGTTTGGCCCGATCACCAGTTGAGTACTTACCTTGGCTTCATCTAACAGCGGTTTAATTGCCATTTGCGCGGTAAGAATTTGAATGTCATCCCATCGCGGGAGGGTGGTTAATGGTACGCCCATCGCCGTCATTTCACCGTGATGGCCGACTTTTTTCAAGCCGTGTTTGGCCAGATCATGAATCGCTTTTACCATCGGCTCTTCAGGCGTTGGCTGTGCGTCAGCCTCAGCGCTGGCATCTACTAATGCAATACCGCTTCCTTTAGCATCTTTCGGTAAATTAGCATGGGAGCCATCACAATAAGGCGGGTTTTTTGTTTGTTTACACTGACACAAATAAGCGGTGCCAGACTCTTCAGCTGAAAACCCTTTGGGCGTAAGGCTGGTGCCACGATGTGAGCCATCACAAAAGGGCTGATTACCTGATTGTCCACACGAACACCAGTGGTATTGTTCATCTTTTTCGAGTTCAACGGCTATTGGTTTTACCTCGACTACTATTGGCTTATCCATGGTGTTTTCCTTCTCTCATTTTCAGAATAATTTAGTTATTTATTGTTCTTCGGTTGTGTGGTCGGCTGTAATTGATTTCTGGGCCTTTTGGTATGATCTGAGTTGGGTTAATGTTTGTGTGGCTATAGTAATAATGCGTCTTAATGTGCTCAAAATCTACTGTCTCAGCAACGCCCTCATATTGATATAGTTCACGCAAGTAATTCGATATATTCGGGTAGTCTTCAATTTGCTTTTTGTTGGTTTTAAAGTGACCGTAATACACCGAATCGAAGCGAATTAAAGTAGTAAACAAACGCCAATCAGCTTCTGTGAGTTTATCTCCCACCAGATACCGCTTGTTTGAAAGCTGTTGTTCAATGTTATCGAGCGCGGAAAATAAATTGTCATAGGCTTCTTCGTAGGCTGCTTGTGTGGTCGCAAAACCTGCCCGGTACACACCATTGTTGATGTTTTGATACACAAGTGTGTTAATCTCATCTATTTGCTGGTGTAGGTCTATAGGGTAGTAGTCATCGGTATTGCCGGTAATGTCATTAAATGCTGAATTAAACATGCGGATTATTTCAGAGGATTCATTGCTGGCAATGGTCTGCAGCTTTTTATCCCATAAAACTGGCACGGTTACGCGCCCGGTATAGTCAGGCTTTGCGGCCGTATATATTTGATGGTAGTAGCTTAGATCTCCTAAGGGGTTTTCGGTCGAATGTTTAGAAAAAATCCAGCCTTGTTCAAGCATCTTAGGGTCCACAATCGTAACGCCTATATGATCTTCTAACTGTTTTAATTTTCGAAAGATCAAGGTACGATGAGCCCAAGGGCAGGCGAGTGATACAAACAAATGATAGCGCCCAGGCTCAGCCTTAAATCCACCTGAGCCTGTAGGGCCAGGGCTGCCATCAGAGGTTACCCAGTTACGGAAAATAGCATCTTCACGTTCATAATTTCCTTGCTTATTGTCATACCATTTGTCGTGCCATTCACCTTTCACTAATAAACCCATGATATATTCCTGCTGCTTGAAATTGTTGATTTATCTTGAAATATATTCAAAATATAAACTGTGGAATAGACTATAAACAAAAGCTTAAGTTTAAAAAAACGAAATATATTGATATGTTTATTCAAATAATTTGAATAAACTATTGCATGAACTAATTAATAGAGGCCAAGTATGTTGAGTCAAGCAATTACCTTAGAAGGTCTTGAAGTGCTCAATGCAATTGATCGCAAAGGGAGTTTTGCAGCAGCGGCGAATATTTTGTACAAGGTACCTTCTGCGATTACCTATACAGTACAAAAATTGGAACAAGACCTTGGTGTCAGTTTGTTTATTAAGCAAGGTCGAAAATCGGTATTAACACCCGCCGGTAGAATACTATTGGAGCAAGGGCGCGAACTTCTGATTGCAGCTGAACGGCTGACAGAAACCACGCGTGAAGTCGCCAGTGGCTGGGAATCCAAGCTCGATATTGTTATTGATACTTCTATAGGCACTGATCATATTTATCCCCTGTTGAGAGAGTTCTTTGACATTAAGCCCGATATTGAAATTAACCTGCATCAAGAAGTGTTGGCAGGAGGGTGGGATGCCTTACTTGAAAGTCGCGCAGATATCGGCGTTGGTTTACCCGAAAAGCCCAGTGACATAAGCGGTTTTATTGTTGAGCCTTATATGAAAACACGTTGGGTATTTGCTGTATCTGCTGAACATCCACTTTCAGCCCTTAAGCAACCGATTACAAAGGAGGATATTGAATGTCATCGCGCGGTTGTAGTGAGAGACAGCTCGCGTAATCATGCCAAGCTTACGCATCGACTGTTCAGTAAGCAACCGGTACTCAGCGTTCAAACCATACAAGATAAAAGCTCGGCACAAAAGGCAGGCTTGGGAGTAGGTTTTTTACCTGAGAAAGAGATTGAAAATGAGTTAGCATCTGGAGAAATGGTTTGCTTAGAAGTGGAGGGTGTTGCCGCTGATGCTATGCACTACACAGCGTGGCGACGTGGTAAAAAAGGTAAGGCATTAAGTTGGTTTATTGATAGGCTTAAAGTAAATGCTTTGTAGCAATTCATGGCATGAGCTTGAGTGGAAAGATGCTAAACAGGCGGGTGCAAAGTGCTCATCTCTGGGCTGTTTCAACAACAGGTACAGTGGACAACAAATCTTGGTATTGGCAAAGGGTCGTATATGACGTATAAAGCTCGATTTGTGCAATTCTATTTTATCGTTAGAGATTAGTTGAACTGAGCCTAATTAATCTTGGCATTGAGGTTGTTTATTGATAATGCTTATTTTCTTTTACAAGGAATTGGTTGGCTGATTGAGTGGTAGATGCTTTTAACATAGTGGTCATATCACTCGCGGGCATTGGTTTACCAAATAAATACCCTTGAGCATAATCACACCCCATGGTTTTTAAAACGGCTAGTTGTTCTTTTGTTTCTACGCCTTCGGCGACCACTTTCAGATTCAACCCGTGAGCCATTGCAATAGCGGCATTAATTAATTCTCGATCAGAGGCGTCAACGGTAATGTGATTGACAAAACTACGGTCTATTTTAAGTACATCAAATGGGTAGTTACGCAGATAGCTTAAGGATGAATAACCGGTACCAAAATCATCCATAGCGATACTGATACCGAGCTTGCTCAATGCTGTTAGGGCCTCATCAATATAATTGTGACCACTCATTAATACGCCTTCCGTTATCTCCAATTCCAACGATTCAAGCGGTATTTCGTATTGCGAAACGGACTCTTTTACTTGGTTTATCAAGTCAGGGTCGCGAAAATTCCGTGGCGATAGGTTAACGGCAATGCGAAACGCTTGATGCGAACCTTGTTGCCAGTGAGCTGTTCTTTTTAACGCTTCGGTGAGCACGTACTTTCCCAAAGGTACTATAACGCCGGTTTGCTCTGCAATAGGTATGAATTCATCAGGGGTTACGTTGCCTAATGACGGATTATGCCAGCGTAAAAGTGCCTCAGCCCCAAGGATTCGTCCACTGATTACGTCAACTTGTGGTTGAAAGAGCACTTCAAATTCACCACGATCTAAGGCGCCATGCATTTGTTCTTCCAGAGCAAAGCGACGAGAAACTTCAAGGTTCATCGCATTGGTAAAATAAGAAAAGGTATTTCGGCCCTGTTCTTTGGCATGGTACATTGCTGAATCTGCATTTCGCAGTAATAACGATGGATCTTCTCCATTCTCAGGGAAAACTGAAATACCCAAGCTCGCTGTCATAATCAGCTCATGAGCATCAATAATAAATGATCTTTTAAACTGGCTAATTAGTTTTTCTGCGACAGGGCTAATGTCACTAGCTTTTTTTAAATCGCCCAAAAGAATAATGAATTCATCACCGCCTAATCGTCCTACGGTATCTCTCTTCTGCACAGCTTTGGAAAGCCGCTTGGATGTGTCAACTAATAGCTTGTCACCCGCTTCATGACCAAGCGAATCATTTATTTTTTTGAAATCATCCAAATCAAGAAAAAGCACGCCAACTAGTTTATTGTTACGTCGTGCGTCAATTAACAATTGGGACAAACGATCAAGGGAAAGAAAACGGTTAGGTAAATCTGTCAGCACATCAAAATGGGCTTGATGGAGAATAATCTCTTCTGCATTTTTTTTATCTGTTAAATCTGAATGAGTCCCAATAAAACGTATAGGTTTTCCTTTCTTAAATTCTGATATTTTTCCCCTGCCACGAATCCACATATAGTCGCCGGATTTACATAAAAAACGATATTCTGAATCATAACTTGCTCTGCCACCTTCAATATAGACCTCAATATTAGCCGTCACTCGTTGAAGATCGTCAGGGTGAATGCGTTTTTTCCATTCACTCAAAGAGGGGGTGAATTCATTGGGGGCATAACCGGATAGCGTATAATAGCGGTCGTCAAATGACATTTCGCCCGTATCCAAATGCCAATCCCATACCCCGTCATTAGCAACCGACATGCCTAGTTCTAACAGATCTTCGGCCTCTTTCTGCTCATTCAGAAGCGCTTCGATAGATTTATAGATACGACTAAAAACAAATAAACTAATAACAACCCCAAATGTAATTAGATATAGAATGACGGTATAAAATTGTTCATTATTTTTGGCTTCTTCGGCGAGGTTTTTGATAGTAATTTCATGTAGACGTTCAAGTTGCAAAAGAGACAACATGATTGCATCAACGTCAATAAACAGGCTGTCCAGTGTCTGTTCTCTTGAAAGCAATGGCGAATTTAACAATGAAAGCAATGGCTGTAATCGCGTTTCGAACCGGTTTACAAAAGGCAGGAAAGCAATATCTTGATACTTATCCTGAAGCACGCGGATGTCGTTAGACTTTTGTTTGACGATATACAGTGATTTTGTCACTTTATGCCGTTTCGACAAAATAGCTGTGTTATCTAAGTGGTTTTTATCAAGTTCGGAAGCAATAAGTAATTGGCCCTTGATGGCCAGTATCTCATAACGAATATTGCTTATACTCTGAACTGATGCGGTATGGAAATTAAAGGCTACATCATTTGCTTTATTGTGTTCTGCTCCTAGCCACAAGATTAAGGAAACCACTAATATTGAAACAACAAGAATTAGGCTCGGTAATAATCGAACCAGCTTAATAATATCGGGAGTACCATGCGGATTTTTTTTCATGGGATATCATCATTTTTATCAAACAAGCCAATCTGACGGGCAATATCATTAAGCTGCAAAAAATCGCTAGTGGATGCGGGCAAAAATCCCCCGGCATCAACACCTGACAATATTTCTGCGTGAGACCTATTTGCTGGAGAAAGTGATAAAAATGCATTAATTATTTTATCTTTGGCATGTCGTCCTATACTTGCCTGTAGTGCCCATACATAATCCGGGTAAGGGGGAGTTTCCAACAGGATATGTACTTCATCTTTTTTTATCCGTCCATCCGATATCATTTTGTCTAAGATTTTTGAATTTATTGCTCCTAGGTCAGTACTCTTGTCTCTTACTGCAAATGCAGTTTTGTCATGAGATCCTGAGTATGATGTCCTTCCAAAATAAGCTTCTGGGTTGATGCCTTTTTGCTGTAAGAATAGTCTTGGCATGAGATGCCCCGAGGTGGATAGTTTTGAGCCAAAACTAAATGAAGCACCTTTAAATTCTAGTAATTTATTATCCGTTTTCTCGGGGTGAGTGATGAAGTAACACGTAAAATAGACATCAATATCTCGCATCACCAAGGGCACCGCTTGGTACAAATGATTTGCTTGAATAAAGGTTAGTCCACCAAAATAAGCCAGATCAATGTCACCCTGCTTAAAGAGCTGCATCAATTCAGCATAATCAGATGGAATAATTAACTTGTGAGGCACGCCCAATTGCTGAGAAAGGTATGTAAATAAAGGGGTGTAGCGTTTTAACAGTTCGGTTTTATTTTCATCTGGAAGTATTCCGATATTTAAAGTAGAGGGCAGGCCTTTTTCTTTATCGGCTGGTTTTGAGCAAGCTGATAGGTAACAAACTATCACAAAGAGAAATAGTAATATTGAGGGGGATATCCTTAGTTTAGCCATTATAATCCCCCGCATGTTCGATAAATTGAACTGGTGCCTGATTATAGTCGAGAATATTTAATTTGCCTTATACAAAAAGAAAAGACTAAGTTAATTATCAAGGTGGCGCCAAATTGGCAGAACTTCAAATCTAATTTTATGAGATCAGTTATTAGCAGCTGCGCTGCATAGGCTTGATTTTGGTAATTCATAGTTCGAATTTATTTCGTCATAAATGTTTTAACAATTCGCGGAACCCAGTTGCGAGGAAGTAACTTTGGAGACGTTGCCAACGCTTGATTCAAGATACCATGAACTACAATAGGACGCCTTGCATTCATCGCTGCATAAGCTTCTTCGGCGACCTTTTTTGCGGGCATTAGAGAGAACATCTTAAAACCTTTCAAGTCCAGTGTATCTGCTTGTTGGTGGAACTCTGACTCTGTCGGTCCAGGGCAGGATGCAGTCACTGAAATACCTAGACCTTGTAGTTCAATATTAAGCGCCTCTGTCAACGAAAGCACATAGGCCTTAGTCGCATGGTATACCGCAAAACCGGGTCCGGGCATAAAGCCTGCTATTGAGGCAATATTTAGAATTCTTCCAGAGCGCCTTTGTTTCATCTTAGGTATAAATAAACGCGTTAAGACGGTTAGTGAGGTCATGTTTAATTCAAGCGTTCCCTGCATATGATCGACTTCCTGATCACAAAACTCACCAGAATTTCCGCGCCCAGCATTATTTACTAAGGTGTCGACATGCAGGTTCTGTTTTTCCACTTGTTTAAAGAGTAATTCTGCTCCACCGGGCAGCGATAAATCAGCCGAGATCACTTTTACCTTGACACCATGATGGCTAAGCTTTTTTGCAACAGCGTCGAGCTTTTGTTTTCTGCGCGCAACTAATATCAGGTTATGTTTCTTACGAGCAAACTGTTCCGCTAAAGCGAGACCGATGCCACTAGATGCGCCGGTAATCAAAGTATAGTAGCTTGTCATTGTAGTGTCCTATTTAAGAAATATTAGCGATAAAGCAAATTCAACACTGGTTTTTATCTACTCAAGTATTGGATTTCGTTTTACTTAGGCGGTTATGACCGCTTCTGTTTCTGGGAAGCTTAATACCCCGTTATCCAAACCAAGCACTAAGTGCTCTTCTTTTAGTTCACCTGCCAATAAGCAACGTGATAATGGTCGGGTTACCATTCTATTAAAAACTGCATTTAGAGGTCTTGCCCCATAGCGCTCATCGTACCCTTGTGTAGAGATTGCCTCTGTTAATTCGGTGTTAAGCTCTAATGAGATCCGTTTTGACTTCAATCGATTATTCAGTAGTGCGACTTGTTTTTCTATCAAGTTTGCCATTACTGATTTATCTAAAGAGTGATAATTTAATACTCCATCTAAACGGCCAATGACTTCAGGTTTGAAATCGGCTTCAATGTTTTTCGAATTGGTGGTTAATAAAATGATGGTATTTTTGAAATTGATAGTTCGACCTTTATTGTCGGTGAGGCGACCGTCATCTAAAATTTGCAAGAGGATATCTGCAAAGTCAGGGTGCGCTTTTTCAATTTCATCAAATAAAATAACCGAGTAGGGCTTACGTCTAATCGCCTCGGTTAACACGCCGCCATCTTCATAACCAACATAACCTGCTGGCGCTCCGATTAATTTAGCGACGCTGTGTTTTTCTGAATATTCAGATAAATCCATACGGACTAAATTCGCTTCGGTATTAAATAGAAACTCACTGATACCTTTAGCTGTTTCTGTTTTACCAACACCGCTTGGCCCTTTTAATAAAAAGCTGGCCATCGGTTTGCTTTCGTCATTTAAGCCTGCATGCGCCGCGATCAACGCTTCACTGATTTCGTGAATAGCATCTTGTTGACCAAAGACCCGGCCATTTAATTGTTCTTCTATTTGCAAAATATAGTCTTGTTTAGCGCGTAGAATCTTTTCGGCAGGAATGCCCGTGTGTCGTGAAATTACCTGCGCTACATTTGTTTCATTCAGCTCCCAAGTATTATGGCAGTCTTTGATGGCCGCTTCAGTTTCAGGTATCAGGCTATATTGAAGTTTTGAAGCCAGTTCGTAATCCTGCTTACGTTTTGCTTGTTCATATTCAAAGCGGTAGTTTTCAAGTTGATTCTTGAGTTCACTGCTTCGCTTGATCGACATGACTTCTTGTTCCCAGACCTTTTTTCCTTGTTCAAACTGTTGTTCCATTGCGGCGATTTCAATTGCTATCTCTCGATTATTTCTATCCATTTGGGCATAGATTTTTTTTGAACGTATCTCGCCTTCAAGCTCGGCTAATTTACTCGGCATTGCTTCTGCACTTAACTTCATAGCAGAGCTTGCTTCATCGATTAGATCAATAGCTTTATCGGGTAAGTTTTTGTCTGTAATGTATTGCACACTCAAAACGACTGACTGATGAATGGCTTCATCACTGATCTTGATACCGTGGTGAATTTCAAGCTTTTCTCTGATGCCCATGAGAATTTCGACCGCATCTTCAATTCCAGGTTCATCAATGGTGACTGAGCAGAAGCGTCGGTCGAGTGCAGAGTCGTTTAATATATATCGCTGGTATTCATCGAATGTAGTGGCCCCTATGCAGTGCAGCTCACCTCTCGCTAATGCAGGCTTGAGTAAGTTGGCTGCATCCATGGCACCATCAGTTTTACCTGCACCGACTATTTGATGAATTTCATCAATAAATAAGATTGCTTCACCCGCTTTAGATTTAATGAAATCCAATAAAGACTTCATCCGCTCTTCAAAGTCTCCTCGGTATTTTGTGCCGGCCATTAAACTGCCCATTTCCAGGCTATAAACGACTTTTCCTTGAAGAATGTCAGGCACTTGGCCTTTGTAGATGGCATCGGCCAGACCTTCAACGATCGCTGTTTTACCGACACCCGCTGAGCCAACTAATACCGGGTTGTTTTTACCACGACGGCCCAGTATTTCTATCACCGAACGAATTTCTTTAGTTCTGCCAATAACAGGGTCTAATTTTCCATTCTCGGCAAGTTCATTCAGATTGATTAAAAAATCAGGTGCTTCATTTTCTTCGTCTATTTCATCTTGTTGGAAGGCATTCCAGTCAATAGATAGTTCAGGAATGATCTCAGGAATATACTTGAGTAAATCGCTTTCGTTTATTTCTTTTCTGCCACTTTGAATGGTGCGTGAGCTGGCTTTAGTGATCCATTCACTGAAGGTATTATTGGCACGAATTTGACTAAGATCTATTTTATTATTTGAACTTGGTAGCGCCTTCAATAAACTGTCTAATTCTTTTTTGTATGATTTTAAGGCTCTTGAGCAGTAACTGGCCGGATTGGCGATTAAACCCCACAATAAGTGTAATGGGCTCAATTCGGTGTTTTTACGGTTTAAGGCTTCATTTTGTGCGATATCAACCGCACCCATCACAACTTAATCATATTTGTTCATAGTGAATTCTCCAGTTCTTTATAATGCTTCATGTCTACTATTGATATACAGCCAAAAAACTAAATTTCAATAAGTCGTCTAAAATGAATGGCGCTTCGCTTGATCTTAATCAAGTTATGGTTGGTTCGATTTAGTTTAAAAAGTAGCCTAACTATTTGCAGTAATTTAATTTGACAAAAGAGATGGATTGTTAAAAAAACCAACAGCTTAGGAGGGGAGACTAATGGCAGTCTGCTGGAGAAAAAATTTGTAATAATGCGAGTGCTAGGAACTTTGACGATTCAGCTATGCCCTAGTAATAAATAAGAAAATAACTACACTTAGATAATCAATTTTAGTCCATTTGGCAGCCGTATGACGACAGAGTTTGGTGTACTTGATTTTGAAATATTTCCTTGGAATTCTAACTTTATAGTTGGCATTGATTTCATTGATGAACAGCATAAAAAGCTTGTCGAACTTTTAAATAAAGTTATAGCTCAGTTTATTACTGGCAATGACCGCCAAGCTAATGAAGCTGCTTTAACCGAGCTTATTGAGTATGCACGTTATCACTTTGATGAAGAAGAAAAGCTATGGCAGAAATATTTTGGTACTGTTGCGTTAGCAAATGACCACGCCAAGACGCATGACCTTTTCTTTACTGAAATTCAGACGATCTTAGACGCGGGTACTGACGGACACTCTATTACCGATAAATTAATTGAATACCTAACCAACTGGTTGGCTGTTCATATTTTGCATAATGATCGGCGCATGGCGTTGATGGTACTTGAAATTCAATCTAAAGGGGTTTCATTGCTCGAAGCGGAGCGTGCGGCAAAAACAAAGATTATTAAAACGCCCATTTTGCAATCATCCATCGTTGAACTTTATAAAAAGCTTTCAAATAGTGCATCACAGCTAATTCGTGAGAAAAACGCCAGACTTCAAGCAGAAAGCCAGTTACAGCTGATCTTGAAAGAAAAAGCAGAGCTAGCACTTGAAATGCAAGCTAAAGAATATCAGGCTCATCTTGAGTTTCTTGCATACAACGACCCGCTTACAGGACTACTTAACGGTAACGGTTTGCTGCGAGAATTGCGTAAGATGATGGGCGAAGCAAACAATGAAACAGACTCTATTGCCGTTATTGCTATCAATCTAGATTATTTCGGACAGATTAGCTCACAGCTGGGTAGTGAAGGAACCAATCACCTTTTAGGTATTTTAGCTAAGCGTTGGCAAGATACATTGATGCCAAACGGAGCGTTAGCGCATCTAGGCAGCGATGATTTTGTCGTACTTCTACGTAATGTAAGTTTGATCGAAGAGCAGCTTAATGCAATGCGCTTAGCTGCAAGCCAAACGTTTTTTATTGATGAGTGGCGCAACACTATTGCATTTACAGCGGGTTACTGTGTATATCCTCCCAGTTTTATAGACCGCGGGCTCGATGCTGAAAAATTACAACGCCAAGCTGAATATGCTTTATTTCAAGCAAAGCAGAGTGCTCGAGGTACTTCTCTTCAATTTGACTTTGAAGAAGAGCGTAATCTTCGTGTCAAAAATGACCGGATACTACGCATTCGTGAAGGTTTTGCGAACGAAGAATTCAGGCTGTACTATCAGCCAAAAACCAACATGCGCACCGGTGAAATAATTGGCGCTGAAGCACTTATACGATGGCAGCACCCCGATAGAGGTCTATTAGAGCCACTAGCATTTTTGCCTGTATTAGATAATCACCCCTTCATTATAGACCTTGGTGAATGGGTGATAGATAAAGCTATTCAACACATTTTGATGTGGCAGAAGGAGGAGCTAGTGTTGACGGTGAGCGTTAATGTTGATGCGCTCCAAATACAAGACCCGCTTTTTCCCCTTAAACTTAGGGAGATCCTAGATCGATACCCCTTTTTCAAACCTGAGTACTTGGATTTAGAAATTCTAGAAACCGTTGCAATTAATGATATAGATGTCGCGATTAGCAACATTTGTCAGTGCAAAAAATATGGGGTTAGTTTTTCATTAGACGATTTTGGTAAGGGTTACTGCTCTCTGTCCTATTTAAAAAAATTGCCAGTGGATACCTTAAAAATCGACCAAGCTTTTGTTAGGAATATGCTTGATGATGCGACCAATATTTCAATCCTAGAAGGGATTATTGCTATTGCAAAAACCTTTAATTTAAAAATAATCGCTGAAGGTGTTGAGAGCGTCATGCACGGTGAGTTTTTAATTCAAATTGGTTGTGAATTTGCTCAAGGCTACGCCATCGGACGCCCTATGGCTCAATCGTTATTTCTCGAATGGCAAAAACAATGGAAAACATACCCGCAATGGAGCAATGCCAACACGCTCCGTCGTGATGATGTTGTTGCGTTGACCGGTTTAGCCGAACTAAATAAATGGTTGAAAACGATCGAAACGCAAGGTAATAACCATTTACCTTCAAAACCCAAGAATGAATTTCACTCCAAGAGTCTTGAAAAGTGGATACGTACCAGTTTAGAGGCACTCCCGAATCAAGATATCAGTACGGTCCATCAAATAGAAAGTAATTATAATAATTTACTGGTGTTAGCGAAGAAAATGTCAGAAGACCGTGACGCTAATGTATTGACGCCCAATACTGATGACTTTCTTGATTTAAATGAATCGTTCAAGACGTTAACCAAACAAATCAGGGTCGGTTTACAAGATTGTTTAGATCATCGTAACAAACGCCAAAACAGACAATTAAAGTCGGGGGTATGAAATTCGGGGCAGACCCCGACGCCTTGAGCAGATACAAGTGCACTCTGCTGTGCTTAAAATGAGCCCTACTTCCTTGTTGGGTTCAAAACTAAAAAACGTAAATATCAAAAGGCACGACTAACGCGTCTTTTGATTACTTGCTACCTAATGACTAAGAACCAACTCTAAGACTTCAGCGCCGATATTTTGGTGAACTAAGGTAGTTGGGCGATGTTCATCCCAATATAAAAATCCACTTGCCACAGGAAAGTCGATACATTCAGGGTTAATGACTAAACCATTTAAGGTGTAAATACAGGGTGTATTTATGTTGGTGTATCCTAAGTCTTCTGCGTTATCGATCTAATTTGCAAAGGATGAAAATAGATCGAACTTGATAATATCAACAGACACTGAACGATAAGCCCACTGCAGCTACTAGCGCGCTTATTTTAGCGTTATTATGTTCAAAAAAATGCATGATATCTTTCCTTTCTTAGTGATTGTTTTTGTTAAAAGGTAAGCGCCTAACCTAGCTCAGCCTTGACTATTTTCTTTCACGTTCCAGGGCAATAATGCTTCGATATCTTCCACACTTTTAACTAGCGGTAGTTTGGTAAAAACTTCCGTCAGATAAGCGCT
>Ga0105350_10000798_pt1 | contig 20948 bp, 19 predicted proteins | sample EN1Hudsemesocosm_FD_83506 | JGI IMG/M metagenome (GOLD analysis project Ga0105350, IMG submission 83506) | Methane-oxidizing microbial communities from mesocosms in the Hudson Canyon - EN1E Hudson Canyon | ecosystem: Environmental > Aquatic > Marine > Cold seeps | place: Hudson Canyon... | reverse complement strand
GCATCATGATAAGCAAACTCTCCGATTTCCCATTGAGTTTCAACATCAATTGTCAAACCTGCCTGACCCGAAACATCTAGAAGCTCTTCATCGTCCAACATTTCCATGTCAGCAATAGCCCCAGATGACGCAGCAGAAATAGCTACAACAATAGCTAACTTTTTAAATTTATACATCTCCCGACTCCCTGATAATAATTATTTTTCTTCTTAATTATTTATTAATTCTATTAGCCTTAAGCAACAGACCTACCCACAATTACAGAAATTATAAGCCAGACGCCAACTCCATACAAGTCAATATTAATAATTGTATAGAATTAGAAAACATTTTTTTATCTTGCTCCCCTTAGTAAAACAACCCCAACAACAAAACAAATAACGATAGGGATCAAAGTGGCATATAGCGGATTGAAACCAAATACTAGACTAGACGGCCCCAACAAATCTTGCGCATATTTAAACAATAAACCAACAACCACACCTGAAAAAACCCTAAAGCCCATGGTAACCGAACGCAGAGGACCAAACACAAATGATATAGCGACGAGAACCAACATAAGCGTTGAAACGGGTTGCAACAACTTCTTCCAAAAAGACATCATATATTCTGAAGAGCTTAGTTCTTGCTGCTTTAAATAATCAGCATATGAAAGCAACCCTGATATCGAAAGGTTATCAGCCTTGACAATAAGCACGGCTAATAAAGAAGGCGTCAATTCAGTTTCCCATGGCAAAACAGGGTATTTATCTACATAAGTTCTATCACCGTCAAACCTAGTCTCTAGAACATTCTCAAGCTGCCAATGACCTCTTTGAAATAGCGCTCTACCTGCAAACAGTGAACGTTGAAGCTTTTTATCTTCGCTATAATACTGCAGCAATACTCCGTGCAATACCCCGTTTGGCTCAACCGCATTAAAATGCATAAACACATCGCCCTCTTTATGCCAAAGCCCACTATGCGAAGCATCATTAGACTCAGCGCCTTGAGAAACAGCTTTTCGACTCTGAGCAATTTTCTCAGCATAAGGCGCCACCAATTCACCCAATAACAAACCGATCACAACAACCAAAAAAGCGGGTTTCATCGCAGCATAGACTATCCTGCCAGTAGAAACGCCTGCAGCTCGCATCACGACCAACTCACTATTTTTGGCCATTGCACCCAAACCAACCAAGCACCCCATAAAAGCACCCAAAGGCAGGTAGTCATAAATTCTTCTTGGCAGAGTAGTTATCACAAACATTAACGCCTCTAAAGACTGATAATCATTCTTTAGCTCATCCATCTCAGCAATAAAAGCAAACAAGAAATCTAACGACAAGACTATCGCCATTACGAGCAACATTGAAGCAGCCACGTTCGACACTATATAACGGTCCAGTCTACGCATAATCACTATTTAACTTTTTAGACTTGCGGACAATTAAGCCCATCCACTTCTCTTTTGAAAATAAAGCAAGAGATAATATTAAAAATACCAAATGCACCCCCCACAAACCAAACCACGCAGGTATCTCGCCCTTTCCGAGACTTTTTCTAGCAACAATTAACAAGCCTAAATACGCTACATAGACCAACATAGCAGGAAACAAGTGAACAAACCGACCCTGCCGAGGGTTCACTCGACTCACCGAAACCGCCAACAAAGCTACTATAGGCACCAACAAAGGAATTGATATCCTCCACTGAAGCAATGCAGTGGATTTACGTTTTTTTGAATGCCACAAGACATAACTAGATCTAGCCTCTCGAGCCAACCGGTGCTGTTCAACATCACGTTCTTCTATCTTTATACCATAAGAGTCAAACTCTATTTGCTGATAATTAAAATCACCAGGCTTTCCAAAATACCGCGTCCCCTCAGTTAATATAAGAAACCTATCGCCATTATCATCAACTTTCTGGGAACCAGTTGAAGCAAATATCAATTCCAGCACACCACCTTCAGATGATTTTTTAGCTATAAATACACTTTGCATTGTTTGCTTGTCATCACTAATGAACTCGGTATATGTGACATTATCACCAGAATGAAAAGACTGAAACCTTCCTGGCGTCAACATTTCAAATTCTGTTTTTTGCTCCTGCTCATCAAATAAGAGCTCTACATTTTTCATTCCCCAAGGGGATAGATACAAACTCATAAAACCAACGATGGCCGACACAAAAAGCGAAAGCATTAAAGTAGTGTTCAACAACTGCTTCTGGCTATAACCACAAGCATGTAATACCGTCATTTCACTATCCAAGTACATTCGGCCATACGCGAGCAAGATACCGATAAAGAAACCTAGAGGCAAAATAAGCTCCAAGAAACCAGGTAAACGATAGAGCATGATTGACAATATAATATCTGGAGAAATACCTCCGGCAGCCGCTTGAGACAGATATTTTATAAATCGCCCACTCATAAATATCAACAATAAGACAAACGTCACAGCCACCATGGACGTTAAAACTTGCCTTGAAAGGTATTTAAAAATAATCAAATATCATGACCCATAAATAGAAGAGAACTTAACCAATACTAGAAACATCCTGAAAACATTACCCCTCATTAGGCACTTCCTGAAGCGGTAGGATTCACCAAGCAAGAACTTCGAGAAAATAATATATTTATTATCAGGGATTCAGTCTATAGAATGATTGACACATTCTATGCTGATAAACAATTTCAAGCCACCTCAATATGAAATGCCTCTTATAAAAAGAGGCATTGAGAATAAGAGAACATAATGAATTACACCACATCTACAACCTCGCTCTTTGAAACTAACTCAGACTGCCTGTGCCTACCAATCTTTGATGACAAAACTTTATGCAGTGCAGGAATAAACCTAGATGAACAGCTAGGACAATATATTTCGCTCTCTATTGATCGCTTCGATATCTCGGGTGAAGAAGGCAAATCATTTACCTTGCTCATAGATGACCAAAAATTCAGTAGGATCATCTTAATTGGCTTCGGCAAACAGAATGCTAAACTAAAGAATAATGGTAGAAAAGTTGCTCAAGCTTTAACCGGCGCATTAAAAAATACAAACATCGCTAAGTTAACGATTGATTTCAACCAATCTACGACAAACAATAGCAAGCAATACCAAAAGTTGGTTATTGAAACGATCTGCACTGTTGAAACCATCCTCTATCATTTCGATCATTACAAAAGTAAAAAGGCTTCTGCAAGCTCATTGTCAGGCATCACATTTCAATGTGACAAAAACAATGAGGCCGACATTCAAAACTCATGCGCACTAGCCCAGGCTCAAGCTTCAGGTATAAATACAGCCAAAGACTTAGGCAATCAGCCTGGAAACATCTGCACACCAAGCTACTTAGCAGATCAAGCCTTAGCATTAGAAAAGAACCATAAAAACATCAAAGTCAAAGTACTCGAAGAATCAGATATGGAAGCCCTTAACATGGGTGCATTTTTATCAGTTTCAAAAGGCAGCACTGAACCTGGAAAGCTTATCGTCATTGAATATTCAGGCGGCAAAAAGGGTGACTCCCCTCATATGCTTGTCGGAAAAGGCATCACCTTCGATAGTGGCGGCATCAGTTTAAAACCTGGACCGTCTATGGATGAAATGAAATACGACATGTGCGGTGCAGCAAGTGTTATGGGGACCATGACCTCAATCGCTGAACTACAGCCCAATGTAAATATCGTGAGCCTTATCGCCAGCGCAGAAAACATGCCCGCAGGTAATGCCTCAAAACCTGGCGATATCGTTACCGCCGCATCAGGCTTAACGATAGAAATATTAAACACTGATGCTGAAGGCCGCCTAGTATTGTGCGATGCATTAACCTATGCCGAACAATTTAAGCCTGCTTCCGTTATAGACATTGCCACTCTTACAGGCGCTTGCATTGTCGCACTAGGCCACTGCACTTCGGCCCTTATGGGTAATGATGACGGACTAATCAATGAACTTCTTGAATCAGGCATTGAAGCTAACGACAAAGCATGGCAACTACCCATTGGAGAGGATTACCAAGGTCAATTAGACAGCCCTTTTGCCGATATGCAAAACATTGGCGGTAAAGGTGCAGGCAGCATTACTGCGGCATGTTTCCTTTCAAAATTTGCAGAAAAATACAAGTGGGCGCACCTCGATATTGCAGGTACAGCATGGGTATCTGGCGGAAAAGAAAAGGGCGCAACGGGCCGCCCCGTCCCCTTACTCCTCAACTATTTATTAAAGCAAGTAGAAAAGTAGCGAAGCAAGTACTGATGACTCGTATCGACTTATACCTATTAAAAGGAAGCACTTTCTCTGATCAGATCGAGTTTTGTTGTCGCCTGACAGAGAAAGCACTCCCACAACACCCTAAAATTTTTATTCAAACTGCCGAAAGCATTCAAAACGAAGCTTTAAACAGTGCTCTCTGGGACTTTAAAGCCGAAAGCTTTTTGCCGCACATTGTCGGTCAAGAAAGTGCCGGCCAAGAAACCGCTAATTCAAAAACACCGCCTCCACCTATCATAATCGACACGCATACCATTAGATCCACACCCGAAAATAAAGAAAGCCTACTAATAACGCTTTGCAAAGAGCTGCCTGGTAATTATCAGCAATTTAAAAGACTGTGCTTAATAGTACTAAATATTGAAAACGATATTGAAAATGCCCGAAAACTATACAAGCACATTAAAAAACAAGGTCTAGAAGTTCATATTCAAGATATGCGTTAAACCGTCTCAGACCAAGGTTTTCGACAGATAAAAACTTAGCCGCCTAGCTTCCTAACACTTTCGGCATGTATACTATCGGCCTTTTTTTAAACAAAAGTCCTAACAACTAACGACGAGTAAGTAACCAGCGATCATGGAAAAAACCTATCAGCCTAGTGAAATAGAACAATCTTGGTATAAAACGTGGGAACAAAGCGGATACTTTAAGCCATCAAACAAAGGCACGCCCTACTCCATTATGATTCCGCCGCCTAATGTCACCGGCAGCTTACATATGGGTCATGCTTTCCAAGACTCCATCATGGATGCACTCACCCGTTATCATCGCATGAAAGGCAACAATACACTCTGGCAGGTCGGCACTGATCACGCGGGCATTGCTACTCAGATGGTGGTTGAACGTAAATTAGCGGCACAAGAAGGCAAAACACGACACGATCTCGGCCGTGAAGCATTTCTTGAGAAAATATGGGAATGGAAAAAAGAATCTGGCGATACAATCACCCGTCAACTTCGTCGATTAGGCGCCTCGGTAGATTGGGAAACCGAACGCTTCACCATGGACGATGGTTTTTATAAGGCGGTTCAAGAAATATTTGTTCGTCTATATAAAGAAGACTTACTCTATCGAGGCAAGCGCCTCGTTAACTGGGACCCAAAATTACACACCGCTATATCAGACCTTGAAGTCGAGAATAAAGATAAAAAAGGCCACATGTGGAATTTCCGCTACCCATTAGAAAATGGCGTTAGCACTGCTGAAGGCAATAACTATATTGTTGTAGCGACCACCCGACCTGAAACCATGCTCGGTGATACTGGCGTAGCGGTTAACCCTAAAGATCCTCGTTATAAAAATTTAATCGGAAAAAATATCGTACTTCCTTTAGTTGGTCGATTAATCCCCATCGTTGGTGATGATCACGCTGACATGGAAAAAGGTACCGGTTGCGTAAAAATTACACCCGCACACGATTTCAACGATAACATGGTAGGTAAACGCAACAACTTATCAATGGTCAATATCTTTGATAAAGATGCCGCCATACTTGAAACAGCTGAAGTGTACGATGCCAATGGACACCCTTCAGATGACTTCGATACAGCGCTACCAAAAGAATTCGCAGGCTTAGATCGATTCGCAGCCCGAAAAGAAATTGTCGCCAAACTAGATTCACTAGGCTTATTAGAAAGCATCAACGATCACGACCTCGTAGCGCCTTACGGTGACCGTTCAGGCGTAGTCATTGAACCTTTACTAACTGATCAGTGGTTTGTCCGTGCAGCACCCTTAGCAGCCCCAGCCATTAAAGCAGTAAAAGACGGGGAGATTCAATTCGTTCCAAAGCAATATGAAAATATGTATTTCTCCTGGATGAATGATATCCAGGACTGGTGTATATCAAGACAACTTTGGTGGGGCCATAGAATTCCAGCTTGGTACGATGAAAACGGTGAAATTTATGTCGGGCGTACTGAAGAAGAAGTTCGAAAAGAATACAGTCTAGCTGACGATGTAGTACTTAATCAGGACGAAGATGTACTCGACACTTGGTTCTCATCTGCATTATGGACTTTCGGAACATTAGGCTGGCCAGAAGCAACTGAACGACTAAAAACCTTTCACCCAACAGACGTTTTGGTGACCGGTTTTGATATCATCTTTTTCTGGGTTGCCCGCATGATCATGATGACCATGCACTTTATGAAAGACGAAGATGGCAAAGCACAAGTGCCCTTTAAGTATGTTTATGTCACAGGACTTATCAGAGATGAAAACGGCGACAAAATGTCCAAATCAAAGGGAAATGTACTAGACCCTCTTGATATGATCGATGGCATCGACCTAGAAACGCTGGTTGAAAAACGAACCGGCAGTATGATGCAACCCCAGCATGCCGAAAAAATTGCAAAACGGACTCGAAAAGCATTCTCCGAAGGCATTCAACCGCATGGAACAGATGCCCTACGTTTCACCCTATTCTCGTTAGCCTCAACAGGAAGAGACATAAATTGGGATATGAAGCGCCTTGAAGGCTACCGTAACTTCTGTAATAAAATTTGGAACGCGGCGCGTTACGTTTTGATGAATACAGAAGATCAAGATTGCGGCCTGACCAGTGAAAACTACACGTTATCACTTGCTGATCGATGGATTGTCTCACGGCTTCAGGAAACCGAAGCCGCTATCGAAAAATCGATTGCTGAGTTCCGCCTCGATTTAGCTTCACAGACACTTTATGACTTCATTTGGAATGAATATTGTGATTGGTATTTGGAGCTATCCAAACCAATCTTAACCGATGACACTGCAAGTGCTGAGCTCAAATGCGGCACTCGCAGAACCTTAGTCAGAGTATTGGAAGCCGTACTTCGCCTTGCACACCCCTTTATGCCGTTTATTACCGAAGAGATTTGGCAACGAGTCGCACCTCTGACGGGTAAAACAGGTGATACAATCATGACCCAAGCCTACCCTGAGTCTGACGCTAGTAAAATTGACATGCTGGCACTTGGCGATGTGGAATGGCTCAAAGGGGTAATTGTTGGCATTCGTAACATTCGCGGTGAAATGGATATTCCACCAGGAAAAGAAATTCCTGTATTGCTACGAAATGGCAACGAGACTGACCAACGCCGCTTCGAAGAAAACCAAGGCTTTGTTAAGTCCTTAGCTAAGTTAGAATCTATGCAATGGTTAGAACAAGAAGAAGCACCAATGTGCTCTACCCAATTAGTCGGCAGCATGGAAGTACTAGTGCCGATGGCCGGTTTAATTAATACTGAAGCCGAAATAGCACGACTAAGTAAAGAAATAGATAAAGCTGAAAAGGAAATTTCGCGGCTAAACGGCAAGCTAACAAACCAAAAATTTGTTAGCAATGCGCCTGCTGAGGTCGTTGAAAAAGAGCAAGAAAAGCTCAGCTTAGCGAAAATAAGTCAGCAAAAGTTAGCTGAGCAATTAGACCTAATCAAGAATATGTAAATAGTGACTGAACAAAGCATGATTCATGTACTTGGTGCAGGATCAATGGGCTGCCTTTGGGCAGCTCATCTAAGTCAACAACGCTCAGTTCAATTTCTGACAACGCGCGAAAACCAGCCCACCCGGAAAAAGTTTTCGTTAAGTAACCCTTATCTAAATACCTACCAACACTTTCAAATTCCTCAGGTATCTCTCAATACCTTATCTGCAAAAATTTCCACCTTATTAGTTTGCACCAAGAGCATTGATACACTCTGCGCTTTAATGCAATTAAAAGAAAAAATCACTAAAGACACGAATATAGTTTTGTTTCAAAATGGCCTAGGAAGCCAGTTTTCCGTCATCAAACACTTTCCTAACAGTGTTATTTTTGCAGCCGTCAGCACAGAAGGTGCTAATAGAACATCAGAAACAGAGATCATTCATGCCGGTGTTGGCCTAACAAACATTGGCCTGTTGAACACCCCCCGCTCTATGGATAACGAGCAAGTAAAAATAATCTCAACAGAGTGCGTCGACAAACTAAATAACACAGAGCTAAAGGTTCAAGTACAAGCAGATATATGGCAGGCACTGTGGACTAAACTGATCATCAACTGCGCAATCAACCCATTCACCGCACTCCTTGACTGCACAAATGGAGAGGTTAAATCTCATACCTACTTTAAAGACCGATGGCCTGAGCTCAGACTAGAGCTCTCAAATCTGATGCAGGCTGCAGGCTATCCTAGCTCTGGACTTGAAATTGAACACGCCGTATTTGAAGTAATGGATAAAACAGAAAAGAACATCTCATCGATGTTACAAGATATCCGTGCAAAAAAAACCACTGAAATCGATGACATTAATGGCTTCGCGTACACCTTCTTAAAATCTAAAAACCTTAGCCACACGACCAATCACCAACTCTGGCAAGCGGTGTTAGAACTGTAGATCTACCTTTTCACCAAAGTACTTATTCAAACGATATTAAAGTGTTTCAAACTCAAAATCAGACACGCCCTCAATTTCAAGTATAGAGCTGGCACCGAGTAACTGAGACGGCGTGAAATACCCTGACTTTTCTTGCTTGGATTTCAATACGGCCTCGATTGCATATACCGCCGATAGATAGGTAATCTTATAGGCTGAAGGCACGGTATATTTTAGTCTAATTTTATCCCCAGCCTTATTGCTCACCTCACCCGACAAATAAGTAATGTCTTTTTCTCTTAGTTTTTCATTGGGCCCGCTAGCAAATTTGTCGATGCATCGATTAGCAAAATGCTGCACACGCTTGATTTTAAATACCGGTTTGCAGTACGTCATAAACCGCATTAGGAGCCAATCAAAACGATTAACCGCAGCATAAATATCAATATTGGGAATGCCAGTTGAATGATACGCTGAAGCGGTATCGCCCCAGGCAATCGTCATCGCGAATTTAGACCCGTTACCAAAATCCATTTCAGCAGTCTTAGGCGAAGATTCAATTAATTTACCCTGTTCTCTCACCCAGAATGGCTGCTCACCCATTTGTTCAATAAACTCTTTTAACGAGCCCGGTGACATTTCTGTAGAGCCATCAATACCAATCGTTAGATGCGTCGCGTCTGGCATTATTTCTTTTAAAGTTGCCGCAATGCAGTCCGTAGGATGTACATCAAAACCCAAACCCACAGCTAATATAATACCAGCAGACTTTGCAGCATCATCATAATCTAAAAGCTCTTCTAGCAAAGGTATTTCACCCACTAAAGATAGGTTATGCGTACCGGTTTCCAAACAGGCACCCAACAAAGGAATACACGTTGAAGTGTATGGTCCTGCAGCGTTATATACTAAAAAGCAGTCTTTGATGTTTCGCTCTATCTCTTGTTGATCTGATAGACCAAATACACGAAAGGGCAGTTGATACTTATAAGCTAAAGCTTTAGTTCTTTGAGCAGACCTTCCCGCTAGAATAGGTTTTAAGCCCTTTTTGATCGCCTCCTCAACAATCAACTCACCAGAGTAACCATAACAACCGTAAAGCAACCAAGGTAATTGTTCCACACCCATATCCTACCGCCCAAGTAAAAGCACCAATATATTCGACTAAGGCGCATTGCACCAGCAATAATATGAACTTTATTCACGTTATTTTTTTGAGAAAGGCGTAACTAGTGTGTTAAGACAATAGTTAGTAATACCAAAGAAATTCCTGAGCCTTATAAGGATCTATAGGTTGTTATAATCAAAAAATTTCCTATGCTCAGCACCGGCACTGTTCGGGTTGACCTTGCTTGGGTGCTTAAACTCTTTCCAGCTATCCACTTGTTTCCCAACATTTAAGTACGGAAACTCATGCACTACCTCATCAGATATGTTCAGAAAGTTTAAAAGCGTCTTTAAGCTATTATCTTTGCTGACATCGATATTAAGGAAATCATCCCGACTATCAAAATAGTTAAAAACATCATGCTGATGGCGCTGATAACAATTTTCAAGGTGTAGCCTACAAAAAGGCTCCGGATGCGTATTCAATTGAAAGGTGTCATGAAAGCTTCGCTTAAGGACTGGATTAAAATGCCCTAATTTAAGATCTAGATTGAGGAACATTTTTCGCAACAACATTTCAATGGAAGGCAGCCATCCATCTACTCCCCTATCCAAATACACAAATTTTGACTCAGGAAACAAACTATCCAATTGCCGATAATCACTAAAACAAGGTGCATCTGATATGACGTCGGCCAATTCAAAAGCGCGCTTTGTGTAAGCCGTATGAGCTACTTTGAAACCTTGCTGTAAAAGTGCCACGCTGATACTTGTGGTACCTGTACGGGGTAAACCAATGATAAAGAGCTTATTCAATTCCCCGTTTCTCTTGCGAGCACTTGTTTAATTGCCGAGACAAACTCAGGTACCAAATTTTTATGCTTTGAATGAAGGAAATGAAATAGTTTTGTTGAATATATATTTTTTTCCAGTGACCGAATACGCTTAAATTGATTCTGCTTTATTATTTGATCTCCAATGACTCTAGGTATAACACCTACTTGAATTCGATCCAATTCAAGCATTTCCATTACCTGACTTGTCTCAGTAACAAATGACGTATCGTATTGGGATATTTGTTTTTCAATGGCAATAAAACCTCTCACCGCACCAAGCTTATAGGGGGATAAGCTTGACCAGCCAGATACTTCAAAATGTACATTTTTCACATACGCCGCAACTTCTATATTCACAATGGGCATAGGTATACGTATATGATCCGGTAACCACTGCTCAGCAGACTCAACCCTTAATAGCTCCCCATCTATACTACTGTCACTTTTTGCCTGATATAGAGCACGCTTTGCAGGTAACTTTATAATCTCCACTTCATATCCCATTAAGGCATACGCTTTAGAAATTAATTCAGGGTAAGCCCCGACCAAACCTGCATCATCGACTGTTGTAAATCGTAACAGGTCACCTGCATCCACTTTATTTGAAAAAACTAAACCCAAAATAATGACACACCATGGAATTAGCGTATTGAAAAAATACCGGCTTCCAATATTCATCCTCATATCCTTTTGGGTATTTCAATCTCTCGTCGTAAGGCATCTGACAACTCTCGACTAGCACAACCCTCGACATGGTCATTAACCAAACCCATCGCCTGCATAAAAGCATAGGCAGTTGTTGGACCGAAAAACTTCCAACCTCGCTTTTTAAGATCCTTACTTAAAGCCTGGGATGTTTCTGTAATACTCGGATGTGGAAGTGCATCTGCACCTTTACCTAAATGGGGTTCACGGGTACTCGGTTCCCATTCCCATATATAGGCAGCTAAGCTTCCAAATTCGTCAACAAGTTCTATTGCCCGATGTGCATTATTTATTGTCGCTTCTATTTTACCTCGATGACGCACAATTCCCTTATTCTGAAGGAGAGTATTTATATTGCTTTCACCAAAGAGTGCAAGCTTAGTAAAATCAAAATGAGCAAATGCTGCTCGGAAGTTTTCACGCTTGCGAAGAATCGTTAACCAAGAAAGTCCTGACTGAAAACCTTCGAGGCAAATTTTCTCGAAAAGCCGGAAATCATTTACTTCTGGCTGCCCCCACTCAACATCATGGTAGTGACAATAATCATCATGATGATTAACCCACCAACAACGGGTAACTCCATCCTCAGCGGTTTGTAGGTAATTTGAATTCGACATCGTTTATCAATCTAACCCCTTATGAATGAAGTCATTAGCTTATGACTAAACGCAAGCTGGCTTTTTAAATAACCGCTATGTTTAGGTAAGTCATCCTGAATATCCGCTACTCTTGCATCATAGAACACATGCATTGAGGGTTCTGGAATAAGAACCTTATCGCCGATATTATTAGTCGGCACTACAAAAAGCTTAGGCATTAAGGGCAGCTCTAAATACTCAATGGCTGCTTTTTCACAAGAACTACATTTGCCCCGCTGAAGAACCTTAGGCGAAGCATATGCTTTAAATTTAACACTGTCTTTCTTCGGCACAACCACATCCCGCGCTCTAAACAAAGTAATATCACTATACGCTGCCTGATTAAATGTTTGGCAAATAGTACAGTGACAAAAAGCACGCATAAGCGGCTTTCCGCTCACATTAAAGCGGGCTTCACCACACTCACAATGGCTGTTCAAATTAGTATCATTCAATTTATTTCTCCTTAATAGCTAACACTAGCTCTGAAAGTGCCTTCTCACCATGCCTAAAAACAGGCCAACCATCTCCCGGAAGAATAGCCTGAATGCCAGTTATATTAGCCACTCTTTCTATTGATGCCTTAGCTTTCTCGACATCATTTAATTTAGCCTCAGGTAGCATACAGAGAGCGCCTGCAATATGCGCCCTAATAAGATCGCCGGTAATCAGCGTTTCGTTTTCGATAACAAAAGCCAACTCCCCTTTAGTTTTAGAGCCATCCATGCAATAAACATCCAGGCCATCACAAATGCCTGAACACTCATTTATCCATGTTGAGCACTGAATGGGAAACGTATCCTGCTCCGCCAATGGACCCCAAATCTCAGCGCCAGTGACCTTTGCTAGGCTTGCTGCTTCGCGAACATGGTCAGAGTTTGAAAGGATAATCACACTGACACCACCTAATGATTGAAGGTGCTCACTATCATGTTTCGTTAACGGGAGAGGGTCAAATACGATATTCCCCTGCTCTCTTAACCAAAGATAACTATGAAAATCGATATTCCGATCTTCATCAAATTGGCTCCAGCAAAACAAGTTTGGTTTATGAAGTGCTTTCATTTCTTATCCTTATTTATTTAATATCAAACAATGACGCTACGATTAACTGGTAGAGACATAATACCGCGCGCAAGCACTGAAGTATGTGTTATTTCGATATCCCATCATTATTATCTTATGAATACTAACAAGCGCCCCCTTACCATAATAATCAATCCACCCAATTAAAAACGGGTCTTTGAGATAATTAGATCAGATCCTCCTAAACTAGGTATCTTCGAACCTGGCTATTCTTGAATACAAAATAAATTTCAACCTATTCTTCAAATTTAAAGGAATTATTGTCACAAGCTGCTCATAAAATTTTCAAGCATTCTCATTAACTAATTTTTTATGAGAAGCCCTATTTATGAGCTACAATTATTTAATCTACAGCATATATTAAACGTCAATCAACAAGAACTTCACCTTAATAAAAACACTTTCGGCTTGCATTTATGAGTATTTTTTCACTGTCTTTTCAACTGACCTATGATGATTCCAGTCATTTACTCAGTTTGCACTTGCAAGCAGAATTTGATGCGCCACCGCTGACTAGAAGTTCGATTGAAGCAGCATTAGAGGCCGATAATTTTGATGCGTTTTATATGTACGAAAGTACCATTGAAGAACTGATCCATGAGTCGGAAACGATTATTACCAAAGGTCAGAAAATTTATGACGAATATAAGAGCAAGCTTCAAAAAGTAAAGAAAACAGACAGTGAAAATTTGAATGACGAAGCCCAACTATCAGGAGACGAAAACTATAGCACTGAACTTCCAGATAGTGACACAATAACAGAGCAGGCTATTTCAACTGAAAACATCCTTAATTTACTTGGCGAACTAACGCTGAGTTTTGATATCGCAGAGTGTCGAGACGCAGTCATTACATTAGACATTGATGAAGACGATCTCAACGCTCGCCTTACAATAACTGCACCTTATGGTGGTAGTCCAGCCACAAAAGAGACCGTCCTATCCGCATTACAAGCCAAGGGCGTTAATTTTGGCATAGATAACAGTATGATCACCTCTGCCCTCGAAAAACCTAGTTGCGACAGTGTATTAATCGCTAGCGGCATCAAACCAAAAAAAGGTCGACCTTCTCAATTCGAAGCTTTAGTCAGTGAACAAATTTCAACCGCCCCCAAAATCGACGATAAAGGTAAAGTCAATTATCTTGATATAAATGAGTTTGTCATTGTAGAACCGGGAGACAAACTGATGAGGCGTACCTTTCCTGGAAAGGGAAAGTCGGGAACCGATATTTTAGGGAAAGTCATTCCACCCATTCCGGGTGATATTCTACCTTTTTCAGGAAACGACGCGGGCTCAACTATTTCTGCTGATGATCACAATTTAATACTCGCCACCGAGAAAGGCCACCCGGTCATCACTGAGCGAGGTGTATCTGTCGGAGACATTCTAATGCTGACAAACGTTGGCTTAAGTACAGGGAACATTGATTTTGACGGTTCAATTTGTATCAAAGAAGATGTGGCCGATGGCGTAAAGATTAAAGCAACTGGCGATGTAACGGTCAAGGGCGTCGTTGGAAAGGCCAAAATCACTGCAGGCGGGAATATTGTAATTTTACAGGGGCTGATTGGCGGATCAAAAGCTATACAAGAAAACGATGAAGAGCTCTATGGTGCCAATCTAAATGCTAAGGGATCGGTTTCTGCGCACTTTGTCACTCGATCAAAAATTCGGGCAGCTAAAAACATTTTAGTCGCAGAATATGTAAGCCATAGTGACCTGTATGCCGACAAGCAAATTTTAATTGGTCAGAAATCAGGAAAAGGCCATCTCATTGGAGGAAAAACACGTGCGTTTGACCTTGTTTCAGCAAAGGTAATTGGCTGCACCGGTGGTTCACAAACCAAAATTCAGGTGGGCGCTGAAGGTGATAACATAGTTAAATTACGCCGTATCAGCAAAGAGAAACGGCTTAATGATGAGAATACTTACGATATAAACGAATCATTGCACAAGATCAACTTGCTCATTGAGTCAGCTGGCACAACGCCGCAAATGAAAGAAAAAATAGAGAAACTTACTACTAAATTAGAAAAATTACAGCTCGAATTAGTAGCGCTAGAAAATAAAGAAGCAACACTAAAACAAATACTCGTTAACAGTAAAAAATCAAGAGTCATCTCTAACTATCAAATTTACAATAACACTTCAATTTCAATTCTAGGGTCCAGTAAAAAAATAACCGAAGAAACCACAGGTGGAACATTCAAATTTGAAGCTCGTAAGGTCGTGTTTGAACACTAGGGTTTATTTACTCGACTTAAGACTTTATACAGCCAGATATAGTTTGTAGTTGAGTCATATCAAGAATAGTGACTTCGTTGAGATTGAGCTCAATGATACCTTCACTTTTTAAACGTTTGAACATCCTGCTTACCGTCTCAGGCGCCATATTCAAGTTGTTAGCAATATCTATTCGAGGCATTGAAAGGTTAAAAGTCTTTTCCGAATACCCTCTTTCTCTAAACCGGGCTGATAAGCCTAATAAAAAACCGGCTAACTTCCGATCTGCCGATTGTTCAGCCAATAAGGCTTGAGCGCTAGAAAACTCTTTACTCATAAGATTTATCAAATTATGTTGAAGCGAAGGTAGCTTTAGAGATAAAGATGATAAGCTTTCAAAATTTATAGCACAAACACTTGAAGTACCAACTGCTTTAGCAGTAGATATATATTTTTTAGCATGGATCGCATCAAGACCAAATATCTCACCAGGTAAATGAAAGGCAACTATATGCTCATTGCCGTCACTGTCGTTAATGTATGACTTAAACATGCCTGATTTTACAGCATAGACATTACGAAGTTGAGCACCCGCTTCATAGACCAAGTCATCAATATGGTAGGGTCGGGACGATTTGATAATTTCTTCCAGGCGCACCATGTCACCCAGATCTAGACCACAAGGTAAGCATATTTTGCCTAAAGCACATTTACTACATTTTGAATGATTTTGTAAACCGTTAGCATTCTGCGGTGTCATTGTAAGCCTTAAGGAAGATGCAATTATAGGGTCATACTATAAGGCGAATCCTTCACTGGCTGCAAGTCAATTTTAGGTAGGTACACATCAAATATCATTGAGATATTACGCAGAAAAAAACGTCCCTGGTCAGTAACAGTAAACCCACTATGATCTAATTGAACCAATTCATCACTGGCAAAAGCAGTTAAGGCCTCAATTTCAGCCGTAAAATAGTCTTTAAAGTCGATGTGGTATCGTTTGTTAAACACTTCATAATCAACCTTCCCTTGACACATAATCTGTTGTAATACTGCAGCCCTAACAAGGTCATCATCTTTAAGCGTTATCCCTTTTACGATAGGTAACTGCTTATTATCAAGAATTTTTTTGTAAGTGCTAATTGATTTGGTATTCTGACAATAAGCGTTATTTACACTACTAATTGCACTCACTCCAAACCCAATAATATCGCAAGCTGCATGGGTTGAATAACCTTGAAAATTTCGCTGTAAACCGCCGTTGGTAAGTGCTTTAGCTAAACTATCTTCGGGTAATGCAAAGTGGTCCATACCAATATAAATGTATCCGGCATTCATCAAGCGAACAACACTTTCAGAAAACATGGTAATTTTATCCATACTCGTAGGCATGCTTTTCTCATCAATCAAGCGCTGGCTACTAATAAGTTTAGGCATATGAGCATAATGGTATAAGGCGATACGTGAAGGTTTGATATCAATTACTTCATCAATAGTGCGCCCAAAACTTTCTACTGTTTGCTTAGGAAGGCCATAAATAATGTCTAGCGATACCGACTTAACGCCGTTTCGTCGAAAGGCATCAATAGTAGAAATGACTTGTTTCTTACTCTGAACTCTGTTTATAGCTTTTTGTACTTCAGTATCAAAGTCCTGAACACCAATGCTGATTCTATTAAAGCCTAAATCAGTTATTTCTTTAATGCTCTGATCACTAACCGTTCGCGGGTCTATTTCAATACCTAGCTCTAGGCTATTTGGTAGTGCCAGGTGAAAATGTTGCACCAAAACACCTAATAGTTCTGCTAATTGGCTTGATGTTAAGTATGTCGGCGTACCACCACCCAAGTGAATCTGTTCCAGTAAGCGGCCACCCTCAAATAAGGAAGCTTGAAGCTTAATTTCTTTATAAAGATATTCTAAATAATCCTCTGCAACGCCTTCTTTGCGACTGATGACTTTATTACAACCACAGTAATAACAAAGCGAATTACAAAATGGAATATGTATATAGGCCGATAATGATTTTGGCACCATAAACTGATTACTAGTCTTTGCTTGAGTATAATAATCTTGCTCAGAGAAATGATCATTAAATTCTCGTGCCGTAGGGTAAGAAGTATACCGTGGCCCATTCACCTGATATTTATGAATGATCTCTTGAAAATGATTACTTTCTATCGGAATTACCACAAAACACCCCCTCAAATTTAATCATAAAATGATAATATGTCTACATTTATTAGGTATTGACTTGAGTCAAGAAGGGTATGATTAGAGGGCTTGATATTACTAAGTCATGGTGACACGATAATAGGTAGTGATACTTATCCTTTTTGATGTAGTGGATTGTTGACACCGTTTTTTATGTGCTCTTTATTTACCTTACGTCATTTTACCAGGAGGTCATTAAATACATGTTTCTTACGCCCAAACCAGGTACACGTCTGACACCCAAGCTTGCTGAGTTTATCCCGCTCCCACTCCTCAGAGCCATCTACGGTTTGATACTAGCTTTTGGCGCACCTCTGGGCTGGATCTTAGTTCAAAAACTGGCAGGTCGAGAGGTTTTTTTACAGCTATATTTTGATGGGCTATTATATGCCTATATGACAGTGGCTACCGCTGTGGTTTTCTCGTTTATTGGCTACAGAATTGGCTTACGTGAACAAATCATTACTGACCTAGCCCTCATCGACTCGCTTACAGCTTTATATAATAAACGCTACTTTAAAGATAGACTTGAGCAGGAGTACAAACGCTTCGAACGCAATAACGCCACACGTTTTGCTATTATACTTATTGATCTCGATTTTTTTAAAAAAGTGAATGATACCTACGGCCACCAAGCTGGGGATGCAGTTCTTAAAAGCGTTTCATATGCTCTGATGGCTGCTTGTCGAAAAAGTGAAATTGCAGCGCGCGTAGGTGGCGAAGAGTTATCCATCATTGCATGTGGCTGCGACTTAACTCAGGCTAAATTCCTAGCGGAGCGCATACGTAAAACAATAGAACAAAGTCAGTGTACCTGGGAAGGAAATTCGATCAAGGTAACAGCATCACTTGGCGTCAGCATTGTTGAGAATACAACAAAAAATGCATGGCAAGTGTACCAGCAAGCAGATGAAGCCATGTATAAAGCAAAACAGACTGGCCGCAATAAAGTGTGTATTTTTGAATAACAATGTCCATACTTCTTCACAGCGACAGTATTCTACTTTCCACCTTTACCATTCCCTATTATTCAGGTGTCATGAAATGACTATGCGTGCTATTAAAAACAGACTTTATGTTGTTGGTGAAATTAAGGTAAGTACATGAGTTTAATATGGATATTTGTCGCCTTCCTCTTTGGTTATTTAGCAAAGTTGATAACCCTGCCACCTTTAGTTGGTTACTTGTGTGCGGGATTTGTATTACACGCTGCGGGGTTTGCTCCCGACCCTTCACTCAAGTTATTGGCTGACCTGGGTATTACGCTAATGTTATTTACCATCGGCCTAAAAGTAGATTTTAGATGGCTAATTAAGCCCTCATTATGGGTTGCTACATTGACACATATGTCAGTTTGGACGTTACTACTACTGCCACTACTCATACTTTCAGCAACCTTGGTAGGCGCTCAGCTTTTCGACTTGAGCCTACACCAAAGCGCATTAGTTGCGTTTGCCTTTAGCTTTAGCAGTACGGTCTGCGTGATTAAAATACTTGAAGACAATGCCGAACTTAAATCTCGTCATGGTGAATTAACCATTGGCGTACTGATCCTTCAAGATATTATCGCAGTGATGTTTTTATTCTTTGCTAGCGGTAAAGTTCCCAGTATATGGGCATTTGCACTTTTTGGTCTGTGGTTCATCCGACCGTTACTAAAAAAGGTTATGGCGTCCAGTGGGCATGGAGAACTTATCCCGCTCTATGGTTTTCTGCTTGCATTAGGTGGCCCAGAAATTTTTAAGCTAGTAGGTATGAAGGGAGATTTGGGCGCATTAATTGTCGGTATGTTAGTGGCCGGTTTACCCAAAGCTAACGAACTCTATAAATCATTAATGAGCTTCAAAGATTTATTTCTTATCAGTTTCTTTTTATCTATTGGCTTTACGGCGCTTCCTTCATTAGACATGTGGTTTATCGCAGCCAGTTTAAGCTTATTATTACCGATCAAACTCCTGTTATTTTTTATTATCTTCAACATGCTAGGTTTTCGTGCACGCACTAGTTTTCTATCCTCTCTATTACTTGCAAACTATAGTGAATTTGGACTTATTGTTGCCAATATCAGTGTTGATCAAGACTGGTTAAGCCAAGAATGGTTAGTGATTATTGCACTGTCTACATCAATATCATTCGTATTTAGTACTTTATGCTATAAGTTTGCGCATAAAATTTACGCCGCAAAAAAGACCCAAATTTCACGATTCCAGAAAAAGACTGTTTTAGATAACCATCAGTTCCTGCCCGTAAAGGGCAAGAAAATATTAGTCGTCGGTATGGGTCGAGTCGGATTCGGCGCATACCATGAGCTAGAACACACACAAAAATCAAAAGTGTGCGGCATTGAACTCGACCCTCAAAAAGCCAAGAGCTTACAAGCGCAAAATATAGCAATTGTGTGTGGTGATGCTGACGATATCGAATTTTGGGAACAAATCCCTCTGGAAGATATACAATTAATCATGCTCGCACTTCCATCGGTGAATGAGATGAAAAACATTATTTATCAGCTTCAACATGCATCTTATCAAGGGAAAATTGCTTGCACTGCTCAATATGAAGATCAGCAAGATGAGCTAATTTCCTTAGGTGCAGATGTCGCATTCAACTACTATGCAGAGGTTGGAACCGGCTTCGCTGAAGAAAGCGTGCAGCTACTCAAATAAGTTACAGAATCAATGTAAGCTCAATCGAAATTTCAAATGCTCACCCTACTTGGCTTCAAGTAGCTGAAGTAGTTGCTTTGAACGACTCTGGTAATGATGTAGCACTTCTAAGCGCTGGCGCTACAGCTTCTGCACCAGATACTTGGTCTGCAGGTTCAACGCCAGAATGAGCAATTGATGGCAGCACAAACGGCGCCTTCCCTAATATCTTTCACGAAGGTTCAGATGGTTCTTGGGATACTCTAACAATTCAGTTGGCTTCGATAGAAGAATTGATTTCGATACAGATATTTGGCCGTACCGATTGCTGTGAAAGTCGTGACGTGTTTAATGTTGCTTTCTTCAACAATGTTGGTGACCAGCTATTCTCAACCATAGTAGATTCACGATATGAAACGCACCCTATTATCATGTTACCTAATACGGTAGCAGTTAGTGAGCCAGGAACTATGGCGCTATTAGGTTTAGGTCTATTTGGCTTAGGCTATACTCGTCGTAAGCAAAGCGCTTAAGCTTTAGTTCTCGCGTTTAAAACTAAAGACGCCCTGGGAATCTCAGGGCTTTTTAAATTGCGAACAGTTCAAAACAACTAAGGTGTAAAATAAATTGTGTTAGGCCTTTATTAAAACTCATCCCACTTATCTTTATTAAGATTTCCAAGATTCAAATTATCAGCGTTATGCGCTAAGCTCAGCTGAGGTTTCTGACTTGTGTGACCTTGAATACTCTCTGATATTTCATGACCTTTTTCTATCCTAAAAAAAGAAATTAGTTCATTCATACTTTTCGCTTCTTCGGACATTGACCGGCTCGCTGCTGAGGATTCTTCTACCAAAGCTGCATTCTGCTGAGTCATTTCATCCAT
>Ga0105350_10000794_pt1 | contig 20996 bp, 19 predicted proteins | sample EN1Hudsemesocosm_FD_83506 | JGI IMG/M metagenome (GOLD analysis project Ga0105350, IMG submission 83506) | Methane-oxidizing microbial communities from mesocosms in the Hudson Canyon - EN1E Hudson Canyon | ecosystem: Environmental > Aquatic > Marine > Cold seeps | place: Hudson Canyon... | reverse complement strand
TCCACGAGCAGACCATAAATCAACCAATTTATCAGAATAACTTTTATCTGTTAAAAAGCAGCAACCCCCTGCAGGTTGAGCAAAATCGTCAAAACCAAATTCATCAGCTAAAGCCATTTGCGGTTTGCGGCTACGGCCACTAAATCCATATAATTTCTCTCTATCAACCCAGCCTTCACGCTCTGGCAAGGTCATCGGCAGGTTTTGTGCACACAAAGGACGGAGTAATAAATCGTCAGCACCTGATTCCGTGGCAATCACTGGCATGGTATCTTTTCTTTGTGACATGGGTCTTTGCCCAATCACTTCCCCGGTGATGATAAAATCGAAGTCATTTTCTTTAATCCATTCCTTGGCTTTCTGTACCATAAAAATTTTACAGTCCAGACATGGGTTCATATTGGCACCATAGCCATGTTTTGGATTAATCAAAACATCTTTATATTCATCAATCACATCAATAATATGTAATTTGATACCTAGCTGTTCAGCCGACCATAAGGCATTGTTTCTTTTAGGCTTGGCTTTATCTTTTTTCTTAATCGCATGGGTATGCCCTTCTACACAAAACCCGGTAAAAAAGTTAATCCCTTCAACATGCACGCCTTGCTCTATCATTGTTTTCGCAGCCAACAAGGAATCTAACCCACCTGAAATCAATGCAACTGCTTTTCTTTGCTTACTCATAACACCTAAATATTCTTTAAAGTTGCCTAATTATACCCCGCGTTACTGCATTTTAGGGCATACAAATATTTGATTAATCACAACATGTTCTATTTACAGTCTCATAAGGGTTGTTTGTCCATCACTTTAAGCTAAACTTGGACAATAGTGAAAGCTATCTTGTTAAGCATGAACACTCGCTACGAGAGGCATAATCCATTTTAATAAAAATTTTGTCTGTAACTGACAAGACATCAAAACAAACACGGGAGTTCGTAATGGAAAGAGAAGACGCAATGGCCTTCATGATCAAATTACTCAAAATTCTATTGCATAAGGATGGTTCTGATTTATTCATTACTGCAGGTTACCCACCGGCAATGAAAGTCAAAGGGATTATGACACCTATCTCACAACAACCCTTATCAGCCAACGATTCTCAGGCACTAACTCAGTGCATTATGAACGATAAGCAACTAAAGGAATTTGAAGAAACGCAAGAATGTAACTTTGCCATTGCACCTGCAAATCTTTGTCGCTTTCGTGTCAACGCTTATGTACAACAAGGCTGCCAAGGACTGGTACTCAGAGTTATTGCGGCAGAAATCCCTACTTTTGATAAATTAGGCCTGCCCTCTGTTCTTAAAGATATTATTTCCCATAAAAATGGCTTAGTGATTATGGTAGGGGCAACGGGTTCAGGTAAATCCACCTCAATGGCTGCTATGATTGATCATCGTAACGAGACCAGTTACGGGCATATTATTACCATTGAAGACCCTATCGAATATGTGCACACGCATAAAAACTGTGTGATGATGCAACGTGAGGTTGGAGTTGACACCAAGGACTGGGAAATAGCCTTACACAATACCTTACGCCAGGCCCCCGATGTCATTGTGTTGGGGGAAATTCGTAATTCAGAGATCATGGAATTTGGTCTTGAGTTTGCGCAAACAGGTCATTTAGCCTTAGCCACTTTACACGCCAATAATGCCAACCAGGCGGTTGACCGTATTCTGGGCTTTTTTCCTATCGAAAGTCAGCCCAAGTTGATGCAAGACATCTCACTAAATTTACGCGCCATTATTTCTCAACGCTTAGTTAGAACGGTCGATGGTGGCCGTTGTGCAGCCATTGAAATACTGATCAACACACCTTTAATTTCAGACCTCATTTCCAAAGGTGATATTAGTGGCATAAAACCGATTATGGCTAAATCTCGTGAACTAGGTATGCAAACCTTTGACCAGGCTTTACTGGATTTATATCAATCAGGAAAAGTCGGTTATGACGAAGCCTTGAAAAATGCTGATTCCAGAAACGAACTTCGTTTACAAATAAAACTAGCCAGTGGAGAAGACCAGGAAATCGATGGCTTATCTCTCGCTGAAACAGAAGAAGAAACAGGCACCAGATAGAATTTACAGCAACTTTCTCAAAATATACTGCGAGCTATAACTATGGATTTATCACCGTATTTAAAACTAATGATAGAAAAAAATGCTGACAACCTTTATTTAAAGGCAAACTCAGCACCTACGTTACGATTGATGAAACAGGAAAAACCCGTAGGCAATGCGCAAGTCACATCAGAGTTTATAAAACAGTTTATTGATGAATTACTGGATAATACACAAAAACAGGCCGTTAATAACTTCAAAACTGTTCGGGTTAATTATTCATTACTAGACTCTATTTTTATTGTACAAGTTGAAAAAAATACCGATGGTTTTTCAATCCTTATCTCCCTGGATAAAAAAATAACAGACCCCAGAGATGCTTTAGAAGAAATTCAGGTACTTGGCGAAATGCCAACATCATTTGATGTGATGCCCTACCTTCACGAAATGGTAAAACAGGATGGCTCAGATATATTTTTGACCGTTGACTCACCCGTTAAAATCAAGATTTCCGGGCTTGCAGTATCAATGGACAGGTACATACTCACCCCGGAACTTACAGAGTCAGCTGCTTTCGGCATTATGACAGAGAAACAGAAAGCCGAGTTTCTTGAAACACATGACCTCGATTTTGCCATTGCCTTAGCTGATAAAAGTGCACGCTTTCGTGTTAACGCCTTTTTCCAGCGCGGCTCTATAGGGATAGTCTTTCGCTTAATTCCATCGATTATTCCCAAGCCAGAGGCTTTAGGGTTACCAGATGTATTACTCGAGTTAATATTGGCTAAACGAGGATTATTGTTAATGGTTGGTGGAACAGGCTCAGGAAAATCGACCTCACTTGCGGCAATGATTAACCACCGTAATGAAAATTCTGCAGTTCACATATTAACCATTGAAGACCCCGTTGAGTTTTCCCACCCTAATTTAAAATCTATTGTTAACCAACGTGAAGTCGGCACAGATACAGCCTCTTATGCTCGCGCACTAAAAGCCTGCTTACGTGAAGCGCCCGACGTCATATTAATAGGCGAAATCCGTGATAGAGAGACCATGAAGGCTGCTTTAGAATTAGCCAACACAGGCCATTTATGCATCTCAACGCTGCATTCAAACAATGCCAACCAGGCGATGGAACGGGTTATAAACATGTTCGATCAATCAGAGCACAAACAATTATTTATGGATCTGGCCATCAACTTGAACGCGGTTATTTCTCAACGTTTGATCCCCACCCCTCAAGGCAAACGCTGTGCAGCCATTGAAGTTTTGATTAACACACCTCATATTTCTAGTCTGATTTTAAAAGGCGAATTAAATGAAATTAAAGAGGCCATGACCACTAGTGGAGGAAAAGGTATGAAAACCTTTGATGATGCTTTATACGAGCTCTATACCTCCCAAAAAATAAGCCTGGAAGAAGCCCTCAGAAATGCCGATTCTCGTAATGATTTAGAAGCTAAAATTAATTTTGGTTAGTAAAGAGCTGGAGCTAGTCCTTTGACAACTTTGAATAGCTGAATAAATAACAGAGTAAGGGATATCATAAAAATATTCATACCCAATCATGATAATTTGGCTATAAAAAAAGCTTATCGGGGCGCAGTGCTTTAGCCTGCATTCATAGCTAAAACTAGCAGGCTAAAGCACTGCGCTCCACTAGCATTACTCTTAAACTTAATCCTAGTGGAGCTTTAAAGCGGGTAAGTTCATTCTTTTGAGGTTCCTAACCGTAGGATAGGCAAAGGTTTTTTCCTGTCCATCTTTTATGCCTTAAGATTGATGGATAAAGGTAGTATTATCGTTCCCATGCTCTGCATCACTACCATTAAGTTAAGCGGAAGTATAGGATGTGCTGACGGTAGGAGCATGGGAACTATCAATTAACCAAAATTGTTACTGAACAACAGTATCTTGCTCATAACCTGCGGGTAATTTATGTGCGATGCCTTTGTGACAATCAATACAGGTTTTCCCCTCTTTTATGGCTTTTTTCATTTCGCGTCGCGCGGTAATTGATTGCGCATGAAAATCCATTGATTGGTATGAATGACAGTTCCTGCATTCATGGGAATCATTTGCTTTCATTTCTTTCCAGACATGCAAAGCAAGTTGCTCTCGTTTGGCTTCGAATTTCTCTGGGGTATTAATTGAGCCCAAAGCCTTATGATACAACTCATTTGTTGCTCTTATTTTACGGGCTAATTTAGGCACCCACTCTTTTGGCACATGACAATCAGAGCAAGTAGCTCGTACACCTGAGCCATTACTGTAATGAACGGAGTGAGTGTACTCTTCATAAACTGTGTCTCTCATTTCATGACAAGAGGTACAAAATTCCAGGCTATTGGTATATTCCATATAGGTATTAAATCCCCCCCAGAAAATGATGCCAGCGATGCCACCGACTACAAATATTCCACCCCAAGTATATTTACTTGTGGGTTGCCAAAACCATTTCATAAATTTAGAAATCATCTGCGTTATCCCTTGATTAGTGGAATTTAATGTTGTTGTTTTGATTTAATCCAATCAAGAATTTTATCAATATCTTCCGTCTTATCTGAATAGAGCTTTGCTTCATCCAGCGCTGCCTTTGCTAAAGCATATTGCCCCGTATGTAGATAAGCGAGACTTAAACCAATGAAAGCTTTTGAGTTTTTTGCATTAAAACCCAAGGTTTTATGAAAATACTGAATACTGTTTGCATATTCGCCTTTCAATAAATACACACTGGCTAATTTATGCTGAACTTGCTCTGTATCTGGCTTAATTTCTGCTGCTTTTTGAAAAGAGGCTAATGCTGTATCAAGCTGACCAGCAGCAAGAGCATTATCACCTTGCTCTATCACCACTGCCAACTCGGGATTGGATGCTGCCTGAACGGTTGATTGCCCTAACAATAAAGCAACAACAATGATGCTATAAGAGATTATTGACACAGTATTTTGTAGATTTAAAATAGACATATGCTTTTACCTATGGCTTTAGTACAGGAGGTTTTGAATATGCATTTCAAAACCTCCTGCTCATTAATTATTTAAAAGCACCTTTGCCATAACGCTCTTCAAAACCTTTTCTGACTTTATCTATCTGACCTTTATTCATGCCATTAAAGTACCAGTCATGGCCTTGTATCGGTTTAAAGTATTTATCTAGCAATTCGTTAGCTAATTTATCACCCGCTACTTTTTTAAGTTCGGGGATAAATGCAAAGTAAGTGTGTTTACCCACTTCATAAAGCCCATGCCACCAGGTATAATCTGGCCCCATCATGGATGCACCATGACGCGCTCTTCGACCTTCATGATGCCAAATTTCCCACCATATCCATTCTATTTTGTCATCAAAAGGACTTTTGCTAATTACACCTTTTGTTTTTAATTCAGTCATGATGGCAGCAATGGGTTTAGCAAATTTTTCATTGTATAAATCCACTACATTATCAAATTGACTGTAATGCCCTTTAATAACACTGGTACTGTGACAAGCCGTACAGACATTTTGCATTTTTTCGCGGCGGTCTTGCCATGTAAGTACCTCAACGACTTTTGATCCTTTCGCTTCAGCCCCTACTTTTGGAATATCTTTGCCTTCAGGCACATCAAATTCATCACCATTTTCTAATCGGATTAAATTGATTTTATGAGATATAGGCGGTCTTAATGTCCACGATATTCTTTCGCCCACATTATGCGTTTTCTTTTCCCCTCCCCCTTCACTCATATGACAGGTGGCACAAGTTGGCGCAGCAGAATAGTCAACACCCGCTTCCCATTTCTCAGAGTTTAAGTTCATTTCATCTTTAAAGGCACGATAAAGAATGCCATGTTTAGATTCATTGTAAACTTCAATTTGTGGATGATCTGGACCCATATGACACTTACCACAGGTATCAGGTGTTCTGGATTGCGCTTGAGAAAAACGGTGTCGAGTATGACACGCCGTACATGATCCAGTAGAGCCATCAGGGTTTAATCGACCAATCCCCGTATTCGGCCAGGTTGCGGCATCTGGCTTTCCATCTTTACCTATTTTTACTTCTGAACCATGACATTGCCTACACCCAGCGTTAACCGCTGCGGGGCCGCCAACAACTTCACCTAATAAATTATCCAGAGAGGCTAAAATCTTAGCCGCTTTTGCATGATGAGAACCATCCATCTCTTCAAATTCTGTACTATGACATCGTGAACAATCTTTCGGACTAACAATAATGGAAATTAACTGACCTTTATGAGTAAAAGCATCTACATCACTTTCTTTTGCCTGGTGACAATCAAGACAATTCACACCTTGCTGCCCATGCTGGCTTTTATTCCATTCCATAAAAAGTCCAGGATTATACTTTTTATGACAGCTCACACATTCTTTACCTGCATCAGTCCCCCAGTCTTTCCCTGCTACGCCATCTGGCCTGGCAGCTAATACAAATGAAGATTGCAAGAATAAAACAGAAAATATAATAGCAAAGAGGGATTTACTTATAAAAGTGCAACTAAGATTCAGCATGAATTATCTCCCTAAGAGATGAATATATTGATATCAGCGATAATCTTCAATGGTTTTTCAAGCTAACAAGTTAACCGACTGAAGCCACAGAACAATTCCATATGGAATATAAGGAATATTAGCCCACTCAGTCTGGATGTCAACAGTTAATGAAATAATAACATCACTATGAACAATCTACAGTCGGAGTGCTATCAACAAGTAGCTGTTATTCAGCTTTCAACACTATACAAAGACATAGCTTTAGAATTAAACAAGGTAACTTATTCAGACACATACACATTGCTTGCACAACAGTCTGAAATACCGCCATTTTGAATACAATTTTTTATCGCTAGATCTTGGGCAACAGCAACATTAATATTTGCTCCGTATCCATAAACATTAGTCATCGAACAATAGGATACTGCATTAAACTGGACCGGGTTTTCGTATGTTTCCCCTAAGCTTCCAAAAATTAGAACTAGGACCATACCTGAAACAGCAAGAATAATCGCTCGGTTTGCTTTGGCTCGTGCATCATTCTTATAAATATAAAACATTACAAAGCCGACTATTGGAATAAAAAAAGCCATAAATTGAAGTCCTATATTTAATTTTTCATCTGAGCCAATTGCCACTTTTCCTTGTGTAGCAGGCTGTTCAGGCCTAGAGATAGGCTGTGCTTGCGCTGTATATCCCTGCTTTTCTTTTGTATACTCTTGCCTTTCAATTTTATCTAACAGTTCTTTTATTTCATATGATATATTCAATCTAATTTCATCGCCTCTTTTGAGCATCTTTTGCAATAAAATTTTAATCTCTTGATGGTCTTGCAGATTGTTTTGAATGGCTTTTCTTAGTTCAGCTACAATTTCTTTCTGACTGTCAACATCAAGTTCATCCTCAATATCTAGTCTATTAAAAATCCTAGTTTTATATGAAATAGGGATAACAGGCTCTTCTGGTAAAGGCTGAGGGTTGTTGCGTGGATAATCTGCTTGATTAGCAATGGCAGATAAAGCATTAACCAGGCTGGTTATGCGCTTTGATTCTGAGAGCAAATAATAATCTAACATCTGGAACTTCCCTAAATCATAGGGTAATAATTCATTACTTAATGCTTCTATCTTTATCGGCAGTACAACTTTATTAAGCTCGGTGGCATAATGTAATTCTTGATCACAAGCACCTGAACTATCATAATTTTTGGAAAGGAGGGTAATAAAAACCTCTGCTTGTCGAATCTCTTGAAGAATTTCATTCCACCATTCCTGACCTGATTTTAGTGATTGATCAGCCCAGACAGTATGATCCAGATCTTCTAAAAATCCTATAATATTCTCACATAGAGCTTTATCCATGCTGGAATAACTAATAAATATTTTCATAATAGTCTCTCCCCACTACATTATCTGACAAACATATTACCAATTACTTGATGCTTATTGCTCATAATTTTCATCAATCATTAATTGACTGACATCCCCAGCAGAAAATGTATTAATAAGCGATCTATCAAATTATATTTGCAATTAACCCTGTTTTTTTAATACCATAGAGATCAATAGACACAGACCTCGCTACCTAGACAATATGAGTCAAGCATTTACAGCCTTACAATTTCACCAGAGTTTTGAACGTTGCGTTAATGACCCTCTCTTTTTAGACAAATTTTATGAGATATTTCTTTCCAGTTCGGATGAAGTAAACATCATGTTTAAAAACACCAATATGGAAACTCAAAAGGCCATGCTCGCCAGCTCGATGGCATACATGACTCTTTCTCACGGAAACAGCCCCAGCCATCTTTTAGAAATTGCCGATAAACACAACAAACATAACCTAGGCATAAAACCTCATTTATACCCTTTGTGGTTAGATAGTTTAATTGCAGCGGCTAGATTCGTAGACCCGCTTTTTGATATGGAGACTGAAAAATTATGGCGAAAAATCATGCTACCAGGGATTGATCACATGATCAGTAAATATAACGGCTTCTAGGAGCCATTATTGAATTCATAGATCCACTTTTTGATACGAACACTGAAAATTTGTGGAGAGAAATCATGCAACCGGGGATTGATTACATGATAAGTAAATACAATGAGTCCTAACTCCCCTCACTATTATTGACACCATTGACCTAAAACTAAATTACTAAGATAAAGTTAACAAAGCTCAAACCATCCGTTTTACACCGAACCTAACTAAAATCAATATTGAGCACAACAGTAATATCTGCATTACCTTATCTAAAGCCAGCCCTTTTGGTAATAATGATTTATTTTCACTTTCTTCAATCAAACTATTTGATTTTTTAGGACTTGAAGATAGTACATGTGTTTTTGCTTGCTGAAAAAATGCGCCATGACTATGCGGTTCATGACTAGGATCATCCTGCAGCGGGGTTAACAAAACCTCCGGACTTTGTTCTTCATCTGTTATTTGTAAATATTCTTGCTCCCATTCAAGGTCAGTTAACACCTTCTCTTCAATATAAGCATCAGGGTGTTTGGGCTCATTTACTCGTAAGTGTGAAATTTTATTTTTCCATTGCTCTAGCTGATCCCTCGTTTCAATTTCAATAGCTTCGGCAGTCACAAGGTTATATCTGCTCAAGCTATCCATATCACCGCCCGCATTTTCTGAAAGCGTTAACACAATATGCTGTCCCTGTTTTTGATTAACGATGGACTCCATAGTCTCTTCACCGAAAAGAATGATGTCAATTTCTAATTGAGCGTCATCTCCAGCTAATAGCTCTTGCACGCGAAACTTATGTATAGTCACTTCTTGGATAATAGAAACAGGGTTTCCTTGTTCATCAAAAAGGTCATTGTATTCCCATGATTCTTGATATGACTGCCCAGTAAAATTACCAACCACAACCAATTCTGCCTGTTTTATAGCTGAATCCAGGGTGATGCTTGGTGCTTGAGTAGATGCAATCGATCCTTCAGTCATTAATAAAATCACTGAAACTATAATTAACAATAAATTAGACATTAAACGTCCTCCCAATTAAATAAATGGCGTCCTTGCCAATAACAGTAAAAAAACACAATTAGTCACCTAAAGAATACAGGAATGAATAACTCCATCCTTTGTATGCAGCAATTGAAGGTGTAACGGGTGTGGACTCTACAGCTCGCACATAATTAGTCCATTGGGTTGATCCTTCCCCTGAAAATCGAGTATTAATTGATGTTAGAAAGTTAGGTTCCCGCCAAGCCTGTAGGAATCGTTGACTATTTTTAGTAAAAACGGGCTGTGTTCTGGTTGCTTCACTTTCATAAATCATTCCATCATAAATCAAGTTATCACCTGATAAATGCGCACGGATTGTCCGCTTAAGCAAGTTAGCCCCCGTAGTCCTAAAGTCCCAGGCGAAGCCAATACGGACCTCATTCTCATTATTGCTTGCAATAGAAACCCCACTTACAGCTCGGTAAAAATTGCTCAATACAATTTCAGGTCCCCAGGTAACGCCATCATTGCTTGATACTCTTGCAACAATCTTTCCATTTCTAGCCATATCTGCTCGATCGTAAAGTGAATAAGCAAGAATCCATTTGTTGTTCGAGACCTTATGTATTGCAGGTGTACCATAAGTTCTTGCATCACTGGCTGGGTTTCTCCAACTGTAATTAACACCACCATTTGATGAAAATACGACCTTAATTCGATTATTATCAAAATCATCAACCCATGCCATCATATATTCATTGCCATAGCCATGTCCCGCAGTACCATATACACTTCTTTCACCACCATAAATCCACCACTTAGCAGCATCAAAACTTGAGCCACTATTATTACCATGAATAAAAGCTGGTTTTTTGTTCTGGTGAGTATAATAAAGTATTGTCCGGTCTGGATCGCGTGTTGCCGTTGGATCCATTGATGTTGTAACAGCAAGCCCAGTCAAATTAGTACTCCAGTTTGACCAGCTAGCGGCTGAATTTGTTGAGCGTTTAATGCTAAAGCGTCGATTTGTCTTAACACCATATTGTGCTCGAATATCAGCAATATCATCTCTAAAAGGACCATATCTGCCAGCAAAATTGTAGAACCCCATCACCGAGCGGTCAGCTCCATCAGTATTATGTTGCAGGCCAAAGGCATGTCCCATTTCATGCATAAGAATCGACATCATATCCAATTCACTTGAATTATTTGGGCGATAAGGAACAAAATTCCACGCGGCTCCTGTTACCCGGCTTTTTCGATGAAAAACTATTGTTGCTGGTTGTCCAAACCGACTTGCCAGGCGATCATCACAGCCAGAAGCACTAGCACAAGGACCTGCATGCATTTCATTCATCATAATGATAATTTCATTTGCAGAGGGTGATGTGCGATCCGTATAACCCCAAAATTTAGGCGTTAAACGGAAGCCAGCAACATGCATCCATCTTGTATATGAATTAATGACGATATCCTGAAAAGGTCGTTTCCAACTAGCGGAAATGCCATTATCCTCAAATGAATCCCAGTTAATAAAAACCTTAACCGTCGCATCCTTAGAATACCCAAGATAGTCTGGAGAGTTTACCGCGTTGACAGCAACTGAAAAAAATAATAAAAAAACAAATAAACTTCGTCTAACCCCGTTTAAAAAGTTCATATTAATACCTCTTTGGTAATTATTAATAGAGCTTTTAGGTTACGGAGATCCGACGATAAAAACGTTGTACTTTTTCACTATAAATAGGTGAAATATTACCGAAACAATAACAATTTCCCCCTCATATAAAAACAGTGTTAAATAAGGCTTACAGATGATTTTAAGATTATAAAACGACTCTGGTTTTAAGTTTCCTAAACCCTAATAATAGGGGGTTGTCATCTCGACGACAGGAGAAATCTTGACTTCCGCTCGTTGGAAAGGTTTCTCGGTAATTACTCCTGCATTGCTCTACCCGGTAAGTTCATAGCCTTATTTCTTATTATCATTAAGCCATTCAAGCAGCTCATCTTCTTTAACAACCCCCATGTGTTTAAGCATCACATTATTTTTATCAAAAAAATAAGTCAGTGGTAATTCTCCACGCCAACGAGGGTTAATATCGTAATACAGCCTTTCCGCAAAGTTATCAGCAAACACCCAGGTTTCAGTGCCTGTAAGATTCTTTTTTTCTAAAAGCTGTTGTACAGATTCATCTTCAAGAAATGGATCTGTAGTAATAGTAATTAACTTAACCTGTGGATATTTTTCCATAAGTTGACCAAACATGGCCAGTTCCTTCATACAGTAAGCACAAGTGACTGACCAGAAGGCGATAATATAAGGCTGGTCTTTATTTTCTTGCTGTATTTGAGCAAAAGAACCTTTAACAAAAGGTTTAAAGCTAGTCTCAGCAGCCTGAACTGAGGCCACATTAAAACAATAAACTGTAAATAGTATCAGTAATAATTTGTTAAAGCGGTTTAAAAAAAATTGATTCATCATTGTTCTCTGTATAGATTGATCAAACTCAGGTCTTATAAAGTTTGCATTTTTAGGGCTTGGGTTTTACCTGTTGCACTTTCTGTCCATAATGTCAGGAATCCAGTGTCTGTGCTAATAATTCTTGGATGAGTCGCTCGCATCCCTGGTTTTGATAATCGCTTGCTTTCCGACCAGCTCAAACCACTATCGTTAGATTCTGCATAAAAAATGGCTAAGCCATCTTCTGTACGCATATCCCAGACAGCAATAACTCTGCCATTCTCTGCTGAGGCAATATCAGCATGAATACTACTTTCATCACCTAATTGAACAGGCGCTGACCAGGTTTTTCCTTTATTATTTGATCGTAAATAATGTACACCCAAATGTTCCATATGGCCGCTACCAATAACTGAATGCATTAAGCCTGCATCTTCTTGAAAAGCAAGACCTCCACCAATGTGTGGACAGCCTGGAAAATCCCAGTTAAAAGCCCCTACCGAACTAAGACGTTGCCATTGCTGATCCTGATTAAGCACACCTATCGCCATATCTGTTGGCTGTTTATCACGATAAAGCAGATAAAAATGATTACTGGAATCAAACTTTGCCGTATTCCAGCAACAGGCGCAAGTAATATCATCCAGCGTTTTATTGCTTGACCAGCTTTGTCCACCGTCTTTAGACTGACTAAAGCGCATACCTTGCGAAGCTTTTACTGATGACTGACCATTGCGACTATCCAGCCAGACTACATTGATACTCTGATCATTTCCATCCATGGCATAAAAGGCATGCGGACCTTTTGCCCAATCAGCAGGAATAGCTGTTTTTTGCCAGCTTTTCCCGCCATCAGCAGAACGTGCCGCTTTCATAGGTCCGGCATTATGAGGAGCACCTTCAACACGACTAGCCCAGATAGCAACAATATTATTTCCTTGAACCGCCAGGCGAGCATCATTCCCTCGGCTTAAATTTGCGTCAATAGGCTTGCTGTTATTAATATTAACGGCAGCCGTCCAATTTTTACCTTGATCGTCAGAAGATTGATACCAAAGTGCTTTTTCTCCATGCTGATGCGTCCCCTTTAATAAGTGAAGCTTGCCCTGATGCTTGATAATATCAAGACTAAGCGTGCCATTAGCCAAAGACTGGTGTTTATGTTTATGAGCTTTTTGTACCGGTTCTGCCGTTACTGATCGCTGTTGTTTTACTGGACTTGAGCAGGCGACTAATAGGGTACAAATAGTGATAAACAACAGCAGGGACGATTTATTCATAACAACCTTAAAATTGATTTGTAAGACGAGAATTTTCTTCAAAAACAAAATAATACACCTTATTATCCAATCAACTCTGATTGATTTTTTTAGAATTTCTAATTTTTAGGCTATAATTGGCGGTTTTTTATTCTCTGAAGTAATCGCCGTGTCTAGCACAAACAACGACTTATCAACATTTCAGGGGCTGATCCTGGCCTTACAACAATACTGGTCTGAACAAGGCTGTATTTTATTGCAACCTTTAGATCAAGAGGTAGGTGCGGGCACATTTCACCCTGCTACTTTTTTACGTGCTATTGGCCCAGAGCCCTGGAATGCTGCTTACGTGCAACCCTCACGAAGACCTACTGACGGACGTTTTGGTGAAAACCCAATGCGGCTTCAGCATTATTATCAGTTTCAGGTTATTTTAAAGCCCTCTCCTGATAATATTCAGGATCTGTATTTAGGTTCTTTAAAGCATTTAGGCCTTGATTTACTTGAACACGATGTACGTTTTGTTGAAGACAACTGGGAATCACCCACATTAGGTGCCTGGGGCTTAGGCTGGGAAGTCTGGCTGAATGGTATGGAAGTCTCTCAGTTCACCTATTTTCAACAAGTCGGTGGTTTAGAATGTAAACCTGTCAGTGGTGAGTTGACTTATGGCCTTGAGCGTATAGCAATGTATATTCAAGGCGTAGAAAGCGTTTACGACCTGGTTTGGACCAACGGGCCTCAAGGCGCAGTCACTTATGGCGATGTATTCCACCAAAACGAAGTGGAAATGTCAGAATATAACTTTGATCATGCGAATGTCGATTTTCTATTCACTTGCTTCGATACTTACGAGCAAGAATGTCAAAAACTGATAGAAAAAGACCTGCCATTACCTGCTTACGAAATGGTTTTAAAAGCGTCCCACACGTTTAACTTGCTTGATGCACGTCACGCTATTTCTGTTACAGAAAGACAGCGCTATATTTTACGGGTTCGAAACCTGTCCAAATCAGTTGCAGAAGCTTATTACAATCGCAGGGAATCATTAGGTTTTCCAATGCTACAGACTGAGCAGGGAGAATAATCATGTCAGAAACTAACGATTTATTATTTGAATTAGGCTGTGAAGAGTTACCGCCTAAATCACTATTAAAACTAAGCAATGCCTTGCTTAGCGGTATTGAGTCTGGTTTAAAGGACGCTGAATTATCTTACGCATCAGCCCATGCTTATGCTGCACCCAGACGTTTAGCGGTCATTATTAAAGGTCTAGCCAGTTCGCAGCCAGATAAAACAGTAGAAAAAAGAGGCCCTGCGGTACAAGCTGCTTTTGCAGAAGACGGTACACCGAGTAAAGCCGCACAAGGTTTTGCCAGAGGTTGTGGAACAACGGTCGACAAACTGGACAGATTAAAAACCAACAAAGGCGAATGGCTAGCCTTTATTCAAGAAGTAAAAGGACTAGAAACAGATCAACTTATTCCTGACATTATTCGTAAAAGCATTCATTTACTCCCCATAGCGAAAAGAATGCGCTGGGGCAGTTACAGCACTGAATTTGTTCGCCCTGTTCATTGGTGTGTATTAATTTTTGGTGACACCGTGATTGAGTCTGAAATTTTAGGCTTAAAAACCAGCAATTTAACACACGGACACCGTTTTCATGCGCCACAGGCCATTGCTATTAAAAATGCCGATGAATATCTGTCCAGCCTGGAACAAGAGGGCAAAGTTATTGCAGACTTTGCTCAACGCCAGGCGATCATTGAAGAGAAAGCCAATACGGCTGCCACTACAGTTGATGGTATAGCTCATATTGAGTCGGATTTACTGGAAGAAATTGCCGCCTTAAATGAATGGCCAGTCCCTGTATTAGGTAATTTTGATTCCCGTTTTCTTGAATTGCCCAACGAAGTATTGATTACCACCATGCAAAGTAATCAAAAATACTTCCCTATCAAGAATGAAAAAGGTGATTTACTACCTCACTTTATTACCTTCAGTAATATTGAAAGTAACCGTCCGCAATCCATACAAGAAGGCAATGAGCGGGTTATTATGCCTCGCCTTGCTGATGCTGAGTTCTTCTGGAAACAAGATAGAAAGCAAAAACTAGAAGACCGCGTTGCCAGCCTGGAAAGCATTGTTTTTCAAAAAACACTGGGCACTTTGGCTGCCAAAACAAAACGTGTTGAAAATTTATCTGAATTTATTGCTCAACAGTTAAATGCAGATGTAGCTTTGGCTAAACGAGCAGCTTACCTGGCTAAAACAGATTTAATGACCGATATGGTCGGTGAATTTGCCAGCTTACAAGGCATCGTTGGACGCTATTATGCCCTTGCAGACAATGAGCCGACAGAAGTTGCCATTGCGATTGAAGAACAGTATTTTCCTAAGCAATCAGGTAGCCCAACACCTGCTAGTGTTACTGGACAAATACTTTCATTAGCGGAGAAAATTGACACCCTAAGTGGCATCTTTAGCGCTAAGCTTATTCCTACCGGTGATAAAGACCCTTATGCGCTAAGACGTGCCACCTTAGGCTCACTTAGAATCATCATCGAAAACAATCTGGATTTAGATATTGTTGAGCTGATTACCTTTGCCTTAGCTCAATTTAGTCACGACTTTGATAAAACAAAAACCCAGCAATTAGTGGTCGATTTTGTTTTTGATCGTTTAAAAGGTTATTGCTTAGACCACGGTCATACAGCTGATGCATTTGATGCGGTTATTTCGGTCAAACCGACTAAACCATTAGACTTTATCCAGCGCCTGCAAGCGGTTAAAGCCTTTAGAGCATTACCAGAAGCTGAAAGTTTAGCCGCTGCAAATAAGCGTATTATTAATATTCTAAAAAAATCTGAGACCAAAGCGGCCGACAGCATTAGTGGTTTAATTGAAGCAGAAGAAAAAACCTTGCATACCGCGGCCATTGAATCAGCACAAGCCATTCAGCCTTTATTGCTGGCAAAAGATTATCAAGCCACATTAACCCGTCTTGCCCAATTAAAAGATAATGTTGATGCCTTTTTTGATAATGTGATGGTGAATACCGACGACCTGGATCTTCGTGCCAGTCGTTTGGCTTTATTATCTATGCTCTCCAGCCAGTTTCTGGAAATTGCTGATATTTCTAAATTACAGTAATGACACAGGCCTACATATTACTGGATCGTGACGGGGTGATTAACCATGACTCAGATGACTATATCAAGTCGCCTGAGGAATGGACCCCAATCGACGGCAGTCTTGAAGCCATTGCCTTATTTAACCAGCATGGCTATAAAGTCGTAGTTATCACCAATCAGTCTGGTTTGAGCCGAGGCTATTATAATGAAGCCACGCTGTCCGAGATACACCAAAAGATGGATCAATTAACCGCTGCTAAGGGAGGCGAAATTGAAGCTATTTTTATCTGTCCGCACGGCCCTGATGACAACTGTGATTGCCGAAAACCTAAGCCAGGCTTATTAAACAGCTTTGCCAAACAATATAACACGGCATTAACAGACATTTACTTTATTGGTGACAAACTCGGTGACATTCAAGCCGCTAAGTCGGCTGGCGCCAAACCGATGCTTGTTAAAACAGGTAAAGGCCTAAGCACTTTAACTAAAAACCCAGAAATTAACGCCCCTATTTTTGAGAACCTTTATGACGCAGCAAAATTCATCATATCAGAAAAGTAATTTAAAAATTTATGTTGGTTCCAGCCTATTTTTTATTTATATATTTAGCTCTGTTATTATTTTCAGCCCTTTTATTATTCTTTGCGTTATTTTCCCCTTTCCTGTCCGCTATAAGGTTTCAACCCTATGGATCGCATCGGTGATGGCGGTTGCAAAAATATGTTGCGGCTTAACATATGAGGTTGATGGTCTGGAAAACTTACCTAAAGATCAGGCTTATATCGTTCTTAGTAAACACCAGTCAGCATGGGAAACATTAGCATTACGTCTGTTTTTACCGATGCAAACAACGGTATTAAAACAGTCTTTAGTTAGGATTCCGATTGGAGGCTGGGCTTTAGCCACCTTAAAACCTATCGCGATTAACAGAGAGAATCAAAGAGAAGCCTTACGAGCACTCGTTGATCAGGGTACTGCCCGCCTCAAGGAAGGCATGCTTGTGGTTATTTTCCCTGAAGGTACACGCGCCGCCCCTGGTGAAGATAAAAAATTTAATGCTGGTGGCGCCATGCTGGCACATAAGTCACATTACCCCGTTATTCCTCTAGCTCATAATGCTGGCGAATTTTGGCCTAGATACAGTTTTTTAAAATATCCAGGAACAATTAAAGTTAAAATAGGTCCTGCTATTGAAACTATAGATAAAAAAGCCAAAGATATTAATTCTGAAGCAGAGACATGGATTTCCCAAGCAATGAAAGAGATAAGCAACTCTTCTACTTTATAAGTTATTAACAAATAGATCACCATGAAAAAAATATTACTCCTTTGTACTTCTGCTCTTTTCTTAACAGCCTGCGCAGACAAACAACAATATGAAGCCGCAGTTTTAGCAGAAATGCAGGGGGAGAAAGACCTCAAAGATTACAAACTTGACCCTGAACAAATGACAGAGTGTGTCGTCGACCTCTCATCTAAAAAAATGCCAGGTGCCTTTGCATATGACCCAACCAGACTGACTGCATATCAAAACTATACAAAAATGCTATCCATGCATACCGTAAAAGATAAGCAAAAAATGTTGGAAGAGCTACGTCATGTTTTCGGTTCGCCAAAAGATTTAGCTGAAGCACATGGCAACTATACAGAAAGTGTGATGGACTGTCTGGCTGCTATTATTAAAAAATCAGAGCCTGAAATAGAAGAAAAAAGCTAACCGTCTCTAACGCTCATTTACTGGGTGGGCCGTTTGCCCACCCTACAGCAAGCTCAAAAAATACTCTACAAAGTTATTTTCATTAACAAAGGTAATATCGTACATACTTGTTAAGCCCTTAGTCTGCTCGTCACTTAATCCAAGAACGACCATAGTAAAGTTTTGCTTATCCATCCCCATTCGCTTTCTTAACTTATGATACTTTTCTATAGTTGACCTAAACTCCCCTGTCTTACACTCTATAAACAAAGGGGTGGTGTTATTAATCAAGAAAAAAACATCAACCTCATGCTTATCTTCATTAGGAAAATGGACTTTAAAGCTTCTTAAGGCTGAAAATGGAATCTTCTTTTCATAAAAAGTAATTAACAGCTTCATAAAAACAAACCATTCAAACCACTCCCCATTAAAGAAATTAACCACCGCAGGTGCTTTCTGCAATGTTAAATGTATCTTTTTATCTGCTTTATTATAAAAATATTTAGCGACAAAGGAAAAATTATATAACTCTCTGCAATAAGCAGTTAAAGCCTGAATTTCTTTTTGAGAATAATTAGAAATAGCTAAAGAAACAGAGCTATAGCCTTTCCTCTGAGCCTTTTTAATTTGATCATTTACATTTTTAAGCAAGCCATAATTATCACCTAATATTACCGCTATTTCATCAAAAAAACCTTGGGTATCAATTGTTGAGGCATCAATATCTAAAATAATGTGCTTATTATCAAACCAGTCAACTATCGGCTTAAATTGAGTCTGCTTGGTCATTGCAGAGGTATTATGTAGATCTACATCATCCTCTAAGAACTCAACACTCTCTTCATCATTACCCTCTGCAATCTTTGCTTTCAGCTTGCTATATTTCTCATTTAAGCCCTGATACTTTGTTATGATATTTTTAACAAATGCAATAGAATTATGAATGGGGACAGGCTCTTTACAAACAGGACATTTGACTGCTTTGCCAACAAAATCATCAGACACTTCCCGTAAATAACTGCATTTATTACACAACAAAATTGCCATTAACTCATCCCCTGTAATTCAAAAACTAAACACTCGGGGAGCCTGTCCGAGAATAGAAGCCATGATAGCGTCTCTATTTTCAGGCAGACTCCTAGTTATATTTTAGCTACTAATTCCACCTTTTGTTAAATGGCTCGGCTCTAACAACTTTTCTAATTCTTCACGACTTAAATCAGTCATCTGTTCAGCCACATCAACAATCGGCTGTCCTTGCTTATAAGCCGCTTTAGCGACTTGAGCGGCTTTTTCATAGCCAATAATAGGGTTCAACGCAGTGACTAGAATAGGGTTTTTAGCTAAAGCCTGTTGCAGATTTTCTTCCCGCACAGTAAAGGTTGCTATCGCTTTATCCGCTAACACTGTTGAAACATTAGCTAATATTTCAATACTTTGCAAAACATTATAAGCTATCACTGGCAGCATAACATTCAGCTGAAAAGTACCTGACTGCCCTGCAACTGTAATAGTCGCATCATTACCGATGACTTGAGCTGCGACCATTGCCGTAGCTTCTGCAATCACCGGGTTTACTTTACCCGGCATAATACTACTACCTGGCTGCAATGCGGTTAATTCGATCTCACCCAAACCAGCCAAAGGTCCACTATTCATCCAGCGCAAATCATTGGCAATTTTCATTAAACTGACCGCAATCACTTTCATTTGCCCTGACAATTCAACCATGGCATCTTGCGCACTAAGGCTTTCAAAAAATGAATCATTTGGTCTAAATGGCAAGCCCGTTTCTGCCGATAAAACCTCAGAAAACTTTTCTGCAAATTGAGGATCAGCATTAATTCCTGTGCCAACGGCTGTGCCACCTAAAGCCAGTTTATACACTCTAGGCAAGGCTGCATTAATACGATCTATACCATTACGAATCTGCAAAGCCCAGGCACCGAGTTCCTGGCTCATCCTGACAGGCATGGCATCCATTAAATGGGTGCGGCCTGTTTTAGTCACACCGTCAAGTGCTGCGGCTTTTTGTTCGATAACTTCAGCCAGATGAGTTAAACCTGGTAATAAAATATTTTGGCATTCAATCGCCGCACTAATATGAATCGCCGTAGGAATCACATCATTACTGCTTTGCCCCATATTAACATGATCATTAGCACCAACAGCTGTACCAGCAATCTCACTAGCGATATGAGCCAATACTTCATTGACATTCATATTGGTACTGGTGCCAGAACCTGTTTGAAAAATATCGATAGGAAACTGCTCTTGATGCTGACCATCAATCACTTGCTGAGCTGCAGTGACAATTGCATCCCCTTTCTGCTGATCCAATACACCTAAGTCCATATTAACCTTAGCTGCATTTTTTTTGATTAAGGCAACTGTTTTGATAAATGCAGGAGGAAGGGGCAATCCACTGATAGGAAAGTTATTAATGGCTCTTTGTGTTTGAGCCGCATATAAAGCATCAGCAGGAACTTGTAGTTCACCCATGCTATCTTTTTCTGTTCTGTATTGTTTTGTCATTTTTAGACCTTTGTATTCAACCAAACCAAGCACTCTATCGATACACCGCTGATAGAGTGCTTAAATATTAAAACTTAACCATTAGATGAAATAATGCGCCATAATTCATCAGGCGTATAAATAGGGAATGTTGCTTGCTTATAATCTTTAGTATTTCTTGTTACCAGTCCATCAACATTACAACACGCTCCTGAAAAGTATTGGACAGCATCTTCAAAATCAGTAAAAGCTGAATTGATTGACATAGAAAGTACTGTTGAGTTTACTTCTGCTATTTGAAACAAAGTTAATATTTTTTGTATTTCAATCTTTGCTATTTCTCTATTTCTTGACTTTGAAATCAGATAATCTAGCGTGGTAATTGTCGTTGCACAT
>Ga0105350_10000785_pt1 | contig 21150 bp, 10 predicted proteins | sample EN1Hudsemesocosm_FD_83506 | JGI IMG/M metagenome (GOLD analysis project Ga0105350, IMG submission 83506) | Methane-oxidizing microbial communities from mesocosms in the Hudson Canyon - EN1E Hudson Canyon | ecosystem: Environmental > Aquatic > Marine > Cold seeps | place: Hudson Canyon... | reverse complement strand
GGGTTCTTCAACTATGGGTTCTTCAACTGCGGGTTCTTCAACTACGGGTTCTTCAACTATGGGTTCTTCAACTGCGGGTTCTTCAACTACGGGTTCTTCAACTACGGGTTCTTCAACTACGGGTTCTTCAACTATGGGTTCTTCAACTATAGGTTCTTCAACTATGGGTTCTTCGCCAATTACCTCAATTGTAATTTGAGTAGTAAAAATGTCGTTTTGCCCATCATTTCGGTTACTAGAAAAATAAGCAAGATTATCTTGTCCGATTGAGAAATAAGCATCAAAACCAGCGGAATTTACATTCGTGCCTAAATTTATGGGGTTGCTCCATGTAAACCAGTCATCTCCAAGCTTGTCAATATAAAAAACATCAGCATCACCTTCGCCACCAAAACCATTACTGGAGAAATAGATTCGCTTGTTGTCATGGGTTAAAAACGGAGACATTTCATACCCCTCAGAATTCACATTTTCACCTAATGATTTTGGAGTTGACCAACAAGTATCACCTTCTTTGAACGCAATGTGCAAATCCTCCTTTCCTTTCCCATTTTCTGTGACCATAGAAATTAACATAACGTTTTCTTCAGGGTTAACATAAAACCCATAGAAATGATTAGCTATGTAATTCATCCCAGATATTTCAATATATTCTGGCTTGCTCCATTTTTTACCATTTAATTTTGAGATAGCAATCCCTTGATTCGCCTCTTCATCTTTTTTGTATGCATCAACTAAATAAAGCGTATTCCCATCTTTGGAAACTCCAACTACCGCATTGTTTTGTTTGTTATTTAGATGACTCGTTTTAATTGTCGCTTCTCCCCAATCATTTTCTGTTTTTGTCGAGCGAAATATATTTTGACCCTTTTTAGCTTCTCCCCCCTCATCTCTTACAAAAAATAAAGTCAGACCATCAGAAGAAACTAGAGGCATAATATCATCTTGCAATGAATTGATGGATGATGACAGCTGAGAAGCTTCACCATATGTAATAATTTCCTCTTGAGCCGTTGAAAAGAGAAAGGAAATTACTAAAAATCCAAAACTAAATAATTTCATTATTTGTTTATTTAATAAGAATACCGACTATAATTTCATGACCTCCAGAATTGTAATCAGAAAGATTAGAAAGGGTGTAGTCAAAGGAATAACCAATGCGGAACATATCGTTGAATTTCGCTCCTAACATTACAATTATAGCATCTCCATTTCTAAATGAAAATCCACCGAAATAAGTATCGTCAAAAGTTAATTTTGCAGTTAAATCTAAAGAAACGGGAGCAGGATTCATGTATTTTACTAAGAACCCGGGGGATAATTTCATTTTTTCCGAAATTTTAAAATGATATCCACCCATTAAAAAATGATGAATATTCAACTTCCCGTTTGTAGGGACACCTCCAAAATAGATCTTATTTTGCATCATTTGGTTTGACGAGTACCCCATAAAAAAGTCTCTGTTATAAACATAAGTTCCAACGTTCATATCAACGTAATTTATCTTACCTTGATTAGCTGCAAAAGCGTTAAACGTGTTGTCCGAACTTTCTATCAAAGTAATTTGATCCCTATCAAAATTTAAATTTGACATCCCTGCGTTCAATCCAATTGACCAATGAAACTTATTTGCAATTGGTAAATGAATAGCATATGCTAACATTCCAGTAATTTTCTTAAATGGGCCATAGTTGTCTGCAGCTACAAATCCACCAACCCCATGTTTTAATTTAATTTGTGTGGTAGGCGTTACAGGAATAATTTCTGAAGACCCAGTTCTTAGCGATGCGTTACCAATTGTTTTTCCGCTTAGGTTTAAAGTAGAGTTAACACTTAAGTAATAATTCTGAGGGGCATTATCTATTCCAACCCATTGTTCTCTAAAGCCAAGACTAATATCTAATCCATTTTCTGCCCCAACTGCAGCCGGGTTCATTAAGAAATGGTTGTTAATATACTGGCTATATTGACCAAGTTGTTGGCCGATTAGATTTCCTATTGAAACTACAAGTATTGAACTTAATATAATCTTTTTCATAGCTGTACTTATTTAATGATGGTTACAGTTCCTTTTAACGGGTCTGAACTTCCGTCATTTAGAACGATTATATAATAAAATGCTCCTACAGGAAGCGGACTTCCATTAACTGTTCCATCCCAAGCTGTTGTATAGCCGGTAGAAGTAAAGATACTATTTCCCCATTTGTTAAAGATTTCTACTTGGCAATTTGGGTATTGATCTATTCCGACCAATTCCCAATCATCATTTACTAAATCTCCATCAGGTGTAAAGCCAGAAGGGATTTCAAGATCGACTGGAGAAGTAGCTAAACATTCATCCATTGTGATGATGACATTGGCTGATGACGAAGCACAGGAACCATTTGAAATTGTCCACATATATTCATTGGCCCCAATGGTTAATCCTGAAACATCTGTTCCACTATCAGTATCATCAACAAAAGTCCCGCTTCCTGTAACAACTGTCCAAACACCTGTTCCAACAGCGGAAGTATTACCTCCTAAAGTAGCTAGGTCGACAGTGTCACAAACAGTCTGGCCAAGCCCAGCATCCGATGTGGTTGGAGTTGCATCTACCGTCATTATAAAAGAAGTTTCATCAGAACAAGTTCCATTCGCATCATAAATAAATAATGTCATAGAATTTGTAATGGTTGAACCAGCTGCGTAGGCTATACCTGAACCGCCAGTCCCGTCATAATAAGATTCAGCACCACTTAGTCCGACGCCTCCAATTACAGGCAACGTAAACGTATCACACACGGTAACGTCTGATACTGCGGTAATACTTGGTGTAGTATTAATAGTTATGGTTACCATAGAAGAAGAAGAACAAACACCAACAGTTGTATAAGTGATATCGTAAACTCCTGGTGTTGCTGTTGCAAGGTCTATTAATCCCGTAACAGGGTCAACCCCACTTCCCGCAGGGGTTGCTGTAAAGCCACCTCCAGTTGTGCCAGTTATTGTTGGAGTTTCAGTTCCCGTACCCGCGCAATAGCTTGTCGCCAAATAACTAAATGTTGGGTCATCAATTGGCGTTACACCTAAAGTTACGTTTGTAGATGTAACGCATGGTCCGACGGTGGTATATGTGATTGTGTAGGTCCCTATTGTAGATGCAGATAAGTCAACTAACCCAGTAACACCATCAACGACTAATCCAGCAGGTGATGAGGTAAATGCTCCTCCAGGACCTCCTGTAATTGTTGGTGTAGGATCCACATCAGCTTGACAATAAGATGAAGAGGGATAATTAAATGTAGCATCGTCATTATCAGTAATGGTTATTGAAATATCTAGCGTTGCAGGGCATGTGCCCGTAGTGGTATAAGTCACAGTATATGATCCTCCAGTTGAAGCTGAAACATCTATGGTGCCAGTTGGTCCATCGAGAACTAAACCTGCCGGCGATGATGTAAATGTGCCACCTGGCGTACCCGTAATTATAGCGGTAATGTCAGTTCCATTTTGGCATTCAGAAACTGAACTAAACGTATAGGTAGCGTCATCATCTGCTGTAATAGTAATGGATGCGTTTGAACTATTCGGACATGCACCAGCAGTTGTATATGTAACCGTGTAAGTTCCCGTAGTTGACACAGAAACATCAATTTCTCCGGTTGCGCCATCAAGGATAAGTCCAGCCGGTGTCGAGGTGAAGACTCCTCCGCCTGTATTAATTGTAGGAACTGGGTCCACTTCTAACTGACAATAACCAGTTGAGCTATAACTGATTCCAGCATCATCCAATGCGGTAATTATTATAGGCGTATTTGCATTGGCAGCAGCACACCCTCCAGAAGCAGCTATGTCATTTGACACGGTATATGCTCCAGGAGGTAGCAATGAAAGATCAATGTCTCCCGTCGATGAGTTTAGCCCCGACCCAGCAGGCAGAATTGAAAAGACTCCGCTACTTGCTCCACCTCCAAAGGTTACTACAGCGGTTCCTCCATTTTCGCAATATGGAGTTCCAACATAACTAAACGTAGCATCAGGTGCAGTTGTAATGTTTATAGCAGCATTGCTGCTTGTAGGGCAAACACCACCAGTTGTATATGTAACAGAGTAAGCTCCTATACCAGAAATATCAAGATCAATTTCACCGGTAACTATATTTATAGTAAGTCCACCAGTAGCGGAAAAGTTTCCGCCGGCTGTTCCAGTAATAGTTGGTATGGGATCTGTTTCAGTTAAACAATAAGTTCCTGCGGAATAGGAAAATGATGGGTCATCATCTGCATCTATCGTGATCGACATTATAGAAGAAACAGAACAGGTTCCAGGGGTTGTGTATGTAACATCATAAGTACTAGCCGTAGAAGTTGAGACATCAATTTCTCCAGTAGTTGCGTTAATTGTTAGCCCTGCAGGTGTGGCTGTAAATGTACCTCCACCTGTTCCCGTGATTGTAGCAGTCATATCGGTTCCGCTTTGACACTCCGTTATAGAGCTATACGAATAGGTAGCATCTTCATCCAGAGAAATTGTTACTACAATATCAAGGAAATCAGAGCATGTTCCAACGGTTGTATAAGTAACAGTATATACTCCAGGAACTGAAGCTGAGACATCAATTTCTCCAGTAGTTGCGTTAATTGTTAGCCCTGCAGGTGCGGCTGTAAATGTACCCCCACCTGTTCCAGTAATGGTTGCGGTTATGTCTGTTCCCCCTTGGCACTCTGCAGTAGAGCTGAATATATATGTTGCATCTTCTGCTGGATCAATTGTTACAGATGTTGATGCATTAGCAGCTGCACACCCTCCTGAAGCAGCTATGTCATTATCTACTGTATATGTTCCGGGTATTGAAGTGTTTAAATCAATTTCTCCGGTTCCGGCATTTATGCTTAAACCAGCAGGAGAAGCTGTAAATGTACCTCCACTGGCTCCTGCTCCATAAGTTACTGAAGCTGTACCTCCATTCTCACAATAAGGGGATCCTGTGTAGCTAAATGTAGCATCAGGTGCAAGTGTAATGTTTACAGCGAAATTGGAATTAGCAGGACATGCTCCTCCAGTGGTATATGTAACAGTGTATGACCCAATACCTGGTACATCAAGATCAATTAATCCAGTTGCCCCATTAATCGTTAGGCCTCCTGTTGCAGTAAATGTGCCGCCTACGGTTCCTGTAATTGTCGGAAGTGGATCACTTCCGGTTACACAGAACGTTCCTGCAGAATATGAAAATGACGCATCTTCATCTGCATTAATAGTAACAGAAATGATTAGGGAAGCAGAACATGCCCCAGGGGTTGTATAAGTAACATCATAGGTATTAGCCGTAGAAGTAGAAACATCAATTAACCCAGTTCCTGCATTAATAGTTAATCCAGCTGGTGTTGCAGTAAAAGTACCCCCAGCAGTTCCGGTAATTATAGCTGTCATATCAGTACCACTCTGACACTCAGTTGTTGAGCTATAAGTATAAGTAGCGTCTTCATCCGCAACGATAGTAATTGCTTGGTTAGAGTTTGCTGAACATGCCCCAGTAGTTGTATATGTAACTGTATAGGCCCCAGCAGTAGATGCTGAGACATCAATGTCTCCAGTTACACCATTAATACTTAAACCTGCGGGCGCAGCAGTAAATGCTCCACCAGCTGTTCCGGTAATAGTTGCCGTTGCATCTGTACCACTCTGACATTCATTTGCAGAGCTTAAAGTAAATGAAGCATCTTCATCAGCGTTAATTGTAATCGATATAATAAGAGTAGCTGGACATGCCCCAGGGGTTGTGTATGTTACATCGTACGTGTTAGCCGTAGAAGTAGAAACATCAATTAACCCAGTTGTACTATTCAAAGTAAGACCAGCTGGAGTAGCCGTAAATGTACCTCCAGCGGTTCCAGTAATAGTAGCAGTCATGTCGGTTCCACTTTGACATTCCGTAGTAGAGCTATATGTGTAAGTAGCGTCTTCATCAGCAACGATTGTAATCGCTTGATTTGAATTTGCCGAACAAGGCCCAGCAGTAGTATAAGTTACAGTGTACGCCCCAGGAGTCGATGTAGATAAGTCAACAGCTCCTGTTCCTGCGGTTAAACTTAGACCAACTGGTGCAGAAGTAAATGTGCCTCCAGCTGTTCCAGTAATTGTTGGAGTTGGATCAACTCCACCCGCACAATAAGAGGCTGAGCTATAATTGAAGGATGCATCTTGATCAGCATCGATAGTAACCGATATAGTTAGTGTATTTGCACAAACACCAGCAGTAGTGTATGTAATATCGTACGAACCTGCTGTACTTGCAGAAACATCAATAAATCCAGTGGCAGCGTTTAAACTAATACCTGCAGCTGGTACAGAAGTAAAAGTTCCTCCAAGGTCACCAGTTATTGTAGCTGACATGTCTGTGCCGCTTTGACACTCGGTAGTTGAGCTATAAGTATAAGTTGGATCCTCTGATATGCCGGTAACCGTAATCACGATAGTTTCTGTTGCACACCCTCCTGAATTACAGGCCTGAAAAATCACATTATATGTTCCAATGGCAGTATATGTATGTAAAGGTGGATTTTGCGCTGTTGAAAAAGTTCCGTCATCAAAATTCCATAACCATGAAGTTGCTGGATCTCCAATTGTTGTTACGTCTGTAAATGTCACATCTAAAGGAGCACATCCTGAATTAATATCTGCAGAACCATCAGCTGTTGGAGGACTTATAGAACAATCTATAATCTCGACATAATCTAATTTTTGTTCTGTATAACTACATCCTTGACCAGTGGTACCTATTCTAACGTTATCAATAGCCAACAAGAACATGTCTAATGAATTATTGTGGAAACAAACTCTAACATTTTGACTAGCAAAACCAGCAGCTTGTAAATCAACATTGTGGTTTGTTCTAAAAGTGTTTTCTGCTCCTGTGGAGTATACCATCGTCCCCGCAGTGCATCCGGCAGAAGTTTGAGCTCCTGTTGTTACCCAAACTTCATAGCCATCAGGGAAGCCTCCTGACAAAGCTTCGCCATCCCAAGCTAAAGAACTTGATGCATTAAGCAATACCTGAGGTGAGATTAACCAGTCATCTGCAGCCGTAGTAGCTGGAACATTCCAAGAGGTACTAGTTGCTTCATCATCACCTGAACCCGTATAATCATCCGCTAACCATGCCGTTGCATCTGTGCCTGTAAAAGGAGGGTTTACAGCTCCGTTTGGAGTTGCCCCATCATTGTCAAAAGTTGCCCATGTGCCGGGGATGCCACCTTCAAATTGTTCCAAGAAAATAGTGTCTGATGGCTCAAATCCTGGCGCTGTCGCTGTCATAGACACGTAGTATAAACCAGGCGTCGTATATGTGTGTGTTTGATTGTCAGTACTTCCAGAAGATACCGTAGTTCCATCACCAAAGTCCCAAGTATAGTCACTATAACCAGGTGTAGCTGCAGTAAATGTGATTAAATCTGTATTACAAATAGGATTCGGTAAATCTTTGGAAAAGTCTGCATCAGGAGTAGCCATAAAATCATAAGGCAATATATATGCTGAAGTATCAGACCTACCACAGACACTTCCAACCGCAGTTACTGTAAATGTAACAGGGCCTGCATTAGTAAAATACGTGCTTATAGTATTGTTGGCAGAAGTTGGAGGAGCAAATGTGAATGTTTGACCATCTGAAAAGACATATTCTATACTCGCCATATTTGTCCAATCAGTATAATAAGTTGTATCCGTCAGCTCAATAAATGTAGTGTCACAAACAACGGTTTGTTGCAAATCAGTAATTATTGTTTGAGGGGTATATTCTTCCAACATAGGAACAATATCTAAATCAAAGTCCGTAGCTATGTCGTTTTGGTAACTCAGCGTTCCAAAATCACTTGCCCAAACGTGGGTAGAATTATCATTTTCACCTTGAGGACCACAGCCTGCATGATCACAAGAGCTAACAACTAATAATGAATCTGTAGCATCACCAGGGTTCATATTAATACCTACATGGAAAAATGCACCTGGAATTGCGACTTCATTGAGGAAAGGAATCCAAATTTCTTGATAAGTAGAAGTGCCAGGCACTCCCAATGTATTAGGGTTTAAACCCGTAAGACCACCTAAAAGGCCACCTGCAGAAGGTGCAGCTAACCAATCGGGCTCTCCTGCGTTGTCATCCCAAATAAATATATCAAATGTCATGTCGCCATCAGCGTCAAACAAATTCCCTAAACCAACACGCACTCCACCAACCGTTGTTCCTGCTCCTGCGCTAGCAAATCGTTCTGTAAATTCAATGGCATCTGTTCCATCATTGAGCTGAAGGGTTTCGCAAGGAGTCCCTGTAAATAAACCTCCCGGAGGGCCGAAAGAATAAATAGTTGGCGAAGGCGTAGGAGATTCCCATTGTGTATCTAAGGTGTCACATGTGTTCGGAGGGCTAATAACAGTGACATAATCTACCTTAGTTTCTGTATCATTACCGTTTGCAGAAGTTATCGTTAAGCTAACAGTATAAAGTCCCGGGTTGGTATAATTTACAACTGGCGGAACCTGCCCTACAAAAGTCGCAGGAGTTACTCCCCCAATTGTGGTAACATCAAAGTCCCATGTCCAACTTGTAATGATTGAAGATGGCTGAGATAAATCTGTAAAAGTAACAGGATGCGCAGCCGTTCCATAGACAGCTGCTCCAGAAAATTCTGCTACAGGAGGTTGGTTTCCACAAGTACCACCTCCATAGGAAGTCCAACTGGAAAGATATGTATTTGTCATGCAATGCATTCTTCTACCTTGTTGGTCTGTAAATTGAGAAGAACAGAAAGAGTAGGACATGTGATTATTAACAGGGGCATTGTTCCAGGGATCACTGTCGCACCCACCATTAGCGTTTGAACTTGTTGAGCAGTTATAAGAATATGTGTCATGTGGATTAGTGTCTGAACACCAATCACCCTCTCTATCACCTTCATCAGTGTAGGGCCCCCCATTTGGCGTGGCAACACCGGTCGTGTTTGAAGAGCCATTCGGATTTCTTACTTTTTCGTAACAACTAGTGCATTGTCCCCTTTCATCAACTCCCGAAAATGTGTGTTCTAAACCAAAAGTGTGTCCCATTTCATGGGCTAGTGTATGTGTTCCTACATTACAGTTTCCTCTATTCAATACTATACCACTAGAGGTTGAACTTGTCCCTCCCATTGGGTCATATGGAAATCTTGCATATCCACCAGGAGTCATAGACCCAACAACATAGATGTTGATTAATTGAGCAGGGGCTGTAATGTGTGCCATTTTTAATTGAACTTCTTCGGTATCTTCATCGTGGTTATAATTCACATCATCAACTACAAAGTTGGTAGGGTCTGAACAAAAAATCATGTTGTATGGTGCGAAGTCGGCATTTAACTCTGTCATCAAATTATCTATTCTTGTTTGATCGATATTAGAAGATGCTCCTCCCGAAGTTGTTTGTAGTACGTGCCATATTACTTGAAAATATTTTGTTGGAGCAGCAGCAGCATCCCTGTTTGAAGCATTATCACAAGGAACAGAATACGAACATCCCGCATCTTTTGTTCCGCCGGTTACATAAGGTCTTGGAGTAAAGCAAACTGAAGATATTCCTGTATTGTCCGGAACTGTAAAATCTACCTCAAACCCATCTACAGAAAGTAGTTTTCCGTTTTCAGATAACGGTAAATTACGAGGGTCACAATTTCCATTTGTATGATCACATAGCTGATGAGACTTAGAAGTGTCAGCGCTATGCTTTACAAGCTTCATGTTAGCAATAATGTTATTTATCTGCGAATTTTTCTTTACTATTTTTTGCCTTTTCTTAGTCGCTGGGGATTGTTCTTGTAACCCGCTGTTAGAGATGCTTTTTGTTTCTTTTTTTACTAAAGAAGTTGCTTGTGTTTGACTAAATCCGGTAATTATAAAACCGATCGAAAAGAATACTGAAAGAATTAATTTTTTTATTTTCATACAATTAATTTGAGTTTAAATAGGACGCAATACCTCTATTAAAAGATGCTTTATAAAAGCAAACCCAATCCATATTTTAGAACTTAAGAAGTGAAAGGTAAACAAATTTTTCAAATGTTACTGTAGGAAACCTAACACGCCTTTTACCATTATTAACTCTCTTTTTGTTGTAAAAGGGTTATCTAACTAAAGGAAATTAAAAGGAGGTGAATAGATTTAAGAGCAAAAGATAGTACAAGCACGAATAATCCTATTCTAACAGCATAAAGGCACTATTGACCGCTCTCTTGTGATTCAGTTACTGCTCTGTCAATATTATCTATATTATTGAACAATAAACTTATTCCAATTTCCATCAGAATCTACAATAATATATGTTCCTGGGTTTATTTGTTTAGTTAAAAAAGAAGCTTCAGGCTTGTCCGTTTCATAAACCATTTCCCCGAGAATATTGTAAACCTTAAACATAGCATCGTTTGACAAATGCAAAATGTCAGTCACTGGGTTCGGGTAGATGCTTAGCTTTTGATAATTCGATTCAACGATGTTGATTGTTGACAAATCTAAACTGTGCGCATATAAACCAGTACCCGTTCCAACCAACAGGTCATCATAAAAAAGAACGTTAATATTTGTTCCGACGGGGTAATTATAGGCCACATTCCAAGGATTGGAAAAGTCTAAAGGAATAGTGTGTATCTCCTCATTTATTGCCATAAAAATATAACCTTCTCCAAGTGTGATTGCACTACCATAACCTCCTGCCCACGGGCCGAAATATGAACTCCAAACACCTCCTGATAATTCTTTAACCTGAACATTGTTAACAGGGAGCCCGACAGGGTCTGTATTCAAGAAAACAAGTGTATCTCGCGTGTTATTGATTTGAATGTCTACCACGCCATCGGTTGCTCCATATGACCCATCTCTTGCAAGAGACCAAACGCCAGAAATTAATTCAGCTCGAAACAAACCATATGCTCCTGAGGTAATAGGGTCTGACTCTAGGCCAATGTAAGCTACAACATTGCCGTTTTCCAATGTAAACTCAACATCAAGAACATTAACATCTTGGCCATTCACACTTGAGATTAAAAGTAATTGATTCCATGATCCCCCAGCATCTAAACTATAAAAAAGCCCACCTTTATCTCCGTATTTACCGGTAAATCCAGCAACTACAACAGAAGAATTATCAGGAGAAACTTCTATTGAAGTACAATGAGAGTTTATAGGGTTAAAATTGTAAGGTGCAATTTCTGGAGAAAATGCTTGACTCCACAGTGTTCCAGAATTAGATGTTTTATAAATTCTTTGATTACCTGCATATATGACATTGTCATTATTTGGATCCATGCCGATAGCTTCATAAGGGGCACCATCACCCGTTGGAAAAATGGTTGAACTCCATGTCTCGGAAGGAGTGTTATAATCCATTACACTTCTAATTCCAGATTTCGATGCAACCCAACCTTTAGTAAAAGAAGAGTTCATATCAATATCGTTTACTTGAACTGCCTCTAGACCTGTATTCCATCCAAAAATTGAATCCGATTGGAAAGTAGAATAACCCATCCCTACATTGGTAGAATGATATTTTAAATCATTTATGATGGGATCGGCTTTTGTAACACCATCATTTGCTCGATTATAGTCGCCTATATATTGGCTTCCTGGATTAACCCAGTCACTCATAAGGCTGGTGTCTTTTAGAACAGCGTTGCCAAGAAAAAGATTTCTTTCAGTAGCAAGGTCGTCAATAATTAGGTTGCTCCCAACTACTCCTCCAACGAGTCCGGGAGTGTTAATAGGTGCATCAGCCCAAAACAAGCCATTGGAATTACTCCAGGCAATATGCCTATTTGCAACAGTAGGGTTGCCAAGCGGCGGTTGCCCTGCAACATACCAAGTCCCATTATCTGCAAAACCATATGTTTGCCATTCTATGTTAGTTACAGTCGGAGCTGGGTTTAAAAAAGACATTACTGGAGTAGAATTAGTCATTAAGTCTATAGGATCATCAAATGATAACATGTGCGGACTCGCACCTCTTTCAAAAAGGCATAATACATTGTTAAAAGGGTTGACAATCATTTGCGGAGGATCAGAGTATGTCTTCAGTAAAGATAATCCGTTGGTTGACGAATAATTGCCAGCTAAATTTAAAGCTCCAAATTCAAGGGTGTCTAAACCACTAGGTAAAGGGTTGTTTTTCACCAGAAACATTGTGTCTCCTACAATTATAAATTCCTTTACTAAGCTATCAACTGCTACAGCAGATGACGAAGTGAAATCTGTTTTATATACATAGCTTTGATGTAAGAAAAAGATAGAATTACTCGTTTCATGAATTTCAATATTTCCAATCCCATCACCATAACCATTGTCAGCATCAGCACTTGGAAGAGGAGTCCAATCTAAATTTGTTAAAGCGCCTGCACCTGGCCTGTAGGCCTTAGAGAAGAAAATGGAATTAGGACTTTCTGTACTTACAACAACATAAACAGAATCTGCATGAAAGGACCAAGTTTCAATATCGCCAACTGTGCCTCCGTAAACTTCTTGTGCAACAGGCGCTGTTAAGGTTTGGGCACTAATTTGAAATGAGATTGAAAAACAAACAAAAAAAGTAAATAAAGATTTCATATAAAATAGTTTTGTGACTGTGAAGGTATAGTTTAGGTGATAAAAAACAAAATCGATTCATATTTTAAAACTTAATTTTTGAAACAAATTAATGAGGTTTGAGTAGAAGACTGTATGAAATACAGCATTTTTATTTTCATCATTTTAACCGCATTTATAAGTGTTGCGCAGGATTACTACTCAACAAGTTCAAAAGAATTTTTCGAGAAAGGTCTCGCAAATGATACAGCTAAATTAGAGGCCTTAAATTTAGAATTACTTCAGGCTGCAATATTTCATTCTACGAACCTTCAGCGCTCTCAAAAAAGACAGTTTAAATATGGGAAAAATCTAGAGAAAGGAGCTGTTTTTCATTCTACTGAAATGCTCAATAAAGGATTTTTTAGCCACATTAATAGAAAAAACAAAAAGTACAAAACACCCTTTCATAGAGCAGAAAAATTTAAAGCTAATTACGTAGCCGTAGGGGAAAATATATTAGAAGAAATCGCTCTTGACTATAAAGATAATAGCATGTATGATTCAGAGCAGAAAAACGGGACTTATGTTTTTTACCACCACAATAATGGAAAAATAGTTAGAGAATTAACGTATAAAGAATTTGCAGATAAGATGGTTGATTCTTGGATGCATTCCCCACCACATAAAGCAAATATTTTAAGTAAAGATTACACGCATTTAGGTGTTGGTGTGGCAATAAAGAAAAGTCCATATGCAACGGATGATTTACCAACGGTATTTGCTACACAGCTTTTTGGTGGGTAATATTGGACTTGTTCTTGTGTCAAGTATTAAAAATTCTTAGGAAGCGCGACAAGGTTTTAGAGCTGATAGAAAGCTTGTTTTCTGAATTTAGAAAAGGAACAACCGTTAATCGGCTAATTATATATTTTCACTAAAACGGCTTCAATAGCAAGGTGTGCCGCTTGTAGGTTTAAGAATCTTGCGTCTCTATTCTTAGCAAGCTTATTATATTGTATTTTCCCTTTTGTTTTAAGAATAGTTATCCAATAGAGGTAACTGAAAAATGACGAAATGATTAATGAACCAAAATAGTACAACCAAATATAATGGTCTGTAAAAATTGCGACAAGCGTCGTTTGTAATCCCCAGAAAAGGCAAAATAAAATAACCCCCATCAGCATTTTGATTGAGCTGTGAAAATGAACATCTTTTACTTTTTTCTTTATGAAAATGACAGGTAATTTATACGGTAAATAATTATTAATTATTCCATATAGATGCAAAGGAGCTCCTAAAATTAAGAACAACACCGGAAGGAGAATATTGTGTTTTTCTTTTCGAAACAACCATGATTTTAGTTGCAGTTTTTTTAAAGTACTTGTATGAAACTCAGATTCATCTTGTAGAGATTGGGCTTCTTCGGGGTTGTTCTCAATCCAGTTTTCGGTCTTCAAGATAAATCCTTTTTGACAATGAAACTCGTCAATTATCTTATTTCCTTTAATCTTCTCAAAACGATAAATTTCATCGTCAAAATCAAGCATTATATTATGAATTGTTTCATAATACTCGGTGTTTTGAATGTCAACCATTAAGTCGCTCATACAGCTACTTAACTCAACCTTCATCTTGTTTAATGTCGTGGTATCGTCTGTTTTAAAAGCTTCAACATAATCTTGAATTTTCATTGGCTTACCAATATGGATCAGCATTTTAGCCCCCATATTTACAGTGTCACTATAATATAGGCCGACTGGTACGATATGTACATCTATTCCTTCGTGCTTATTTTCTGCACCTAGTCCTATTCTAAAAATTCCTTTTTGGAGTGGCCTTAATTTCTTTTGTATTCCTTGGTTTCCCTCCGCAAAAACTAAAATAGGTTTTTTTTCATTCAGTAGATCATAACATTTATCAAAGACAGCCTCATTTTTTTTAACCGCATTGACGCCATCTCTTTGTCTGAATATAGGCATCATGTTGAGGGACCATAACAATTTCGCGATAGATTTTTTCTTGAAAATATCTGCGCGAACCATATAGTATAATGGTTTTTTTAATTTGATCCCAATTACGGTAGGATCCATAAAAGCATTTTGGTGATTAGCAGCAAAAAGAACGGGTTTGTCTTTTGGGATGTTCTCTATTCCAACAACTTGGTGGTTTTTGTAAAATGTTCGAGCTCCCAACTTTATCAAAGTATACCCCAAAAGGTACAGGGGTGTCCAATCTTTAATCCTCATATCTATCGTAGTTCCGCCTCTAGTTTTTCAATAAGGGAGCGCTGGATTTTACTCATTACACCATCAATTTCTTTATCCTTGAGCGTTTTGTCTTTATCTTGTAAGGCAAAACGAACAGCATATGACTTTTTACCTTTCTCCATCTCCTTTCCTTTATAGACATCAAAAAGGCTAATTTCTTTAAGCAACTCGCTATTACAACTTTTCGCAATTGACACAATTTCAGAAAACTTAATTTCCTCATTTAACAACAAAGATAAATCTCGTTTTACGCGTGGAAACTTATCTAGCTCTTTAAATTTTACCGAACTATTAGCGGCAATATCTAACAATGCATCCCAATTAAACTCGGCATAAAAAACATCGCCATTTATTCCAAAATGCTTTTTAAGATCACTTCTAATCCATCCAAAATCAACTACCTTTTTCTTTCCTAACTTGTAGGATAGCCCATCCTCCAATAAATCGTTTTTAGTTACCGAAGCTTTATGTCTTTCTCCGCCAATCTTATTCAATAAAGATTCCACCATTCCCTTTAATGTGAAAAACGAAACATCAGTTGCGCTACCATTCCATAATTCTTCCGTTTTCCTTCCGCTTAAAAAGAGCGCCAACTGACTACTTTCTGAAAATCCGGATTCAAATTTTTGATAAATTTTTCCAAATTCAAAAAGTTTAACGGAATCACTTCCATGGTTTTGATTCAACCGAACAGCTTCTAAACCATTAAACAATAATGATTGTCGCATTACACTTAAATCACTACTTAAAGGATTAAGTATTGCTACATTGAATTCAGATTTGATGCTTGGCGTGTTGGCCAGGTCAACGTAACTATCTTTTGTCAATGAATTTGACATTGCCTCGTTTAATCCAAAGGAAACAAGCATATCGCTCACCATGTTTTGTAACTGTTCCTTGTCAACTTTTGGACGGCTGGTAATAGAGCTGTTTAGCTTTTCTGGAACTGGAACATTGTTGAAGCCATAAATTCGTAATACTTCTTCAGCGATATCGGCTTCTCTCAAAACATCTACCCGGTAAGAAGGAACTTGAATTTTTAATTGAGAACCTTTTTTGTTTAGGATAGTGATGTCTAATAATGTTAATATTCTTTCAATATCAGCTTGCACAAAACCAACTCCACATAGGCTTGAAATTCTATTACAATCAACTTCAAAAACAAAATCTTCGATAGCTGTTGGATAAATGTCTGTTATTTCAGAAGCTACTGTTCCTCCTGCAATTTCTTCAATTAAAAGCGCAGCTCTTTTTAAAGCAGGTAGCGTTGTATTAATATCGACCCCTCTTTCAAAACGGAAAGAAGCATCTGTGTTAAATCCGTGCCTTTTTGCTGTTTTCCGAACACTAACAGGGTTAAAATAAGCACTTTCTAAAAAGACAGTAGTTGTTTCTGACTTAACGCCAGAATCAATACCGCCAAAAACACCAGCAAGGCACATTCCACCATTTTCGTTACATATCATTAAATCATTTTCCGAAAGTTTTCTTTCTACATCATCCAGTGTTGTAAATTTTGTCCATTTGTTCAGCTTTTTAACAATAACACTACTTCCAATAAAGTTAGCATCAAAAGCATGAAGCGGTTGCCCGTATTCATGCAATACAAAGTTGGTAATATCTACAATGTTATTGATTGGAGAGAGCCCAATCGAACGTAATTTATTTTGTAACCATTCTGGAGATTCCTCAACTTTAACATCGTTAATAACAACACCAGCATATCGCGGACAAGCTGCTGAATCTTCGACAGAGATATTAATTTTAACATCATTTGATTTGACAGAGAATGAACTTGTGTCAGGAGTGTTTAACGCTTCATTTTCAGCAATTAACCCTTTATATTTTAGCGCGGCTAATAAATCTCTAGCAACACCAATATGCCCCATTGCGTCAGCACGATTTGGGGTTAATCCAATTTCTATAACGGTTTCGTTTTGTACTTTAAAGAACGTGCTTGCATCCAGACCAACTGGAGCGTCTTTTTTCAAAATCATGATTCCATCATGCCCTGGTCCTAGGCCAATTTCATTTTCAGCGCAAATCATTCCAAAAGATTCAACTCCTCTGATTTTAGCCTTTTTAATTTTAAAAGCTTCTCCATCAGTTGGGTGAATTGTTGTTCCGGGCAGTGCAACAACTACTTTTTGACCTATCTCGACATTTGGCGCTCCACATACAATTTGTTGTGGAGCATCTTCTCCAACATCAACAGTAGTAATATTCAATCGATCTGCATCAGGGTGTTTTTCTTTCGTTAAAACGTGGCCGATTATTAAGCCCTTTAATCCGCCAGGGATGGACTCTATAGTTTCCACTTTTTCAACCTCTAAACCTATATCAGTCAATATTTCAGATACAGTTTCAGCGTCAAGATCTGTGCTAATATATTCTTTTAACCAGTTGAAAGAAATTTTCATGAGTTCTTTTGATAATTAATTGACATCAAAAGTAACGGTTTTGCTAAGAAAAAAGAAATAACGAGAGACTGTTTTAAAGCTCTCCCTATTTGTCATTTCGATCGAAGTGGGGAATATATATAGTTACTTTGAGAAACAAGATTGATTTGTTATCCTGAGAGAAGTAGAAGGCACTCGTTTTAGACGAGAATTCAGGAGTTTTTTTTGGAATAGAAAAAAATAAGACATAAAAAAGTCCGTATTTTTAAATTGGCTTTTGGTTGTGTCGTCTTATATTCTCATTTGCATTTTTAATTTGACAAGCCATTTATAACCAATCCATTCAAGAACGTTAAAACAACGACACTAAATGACATTACCTCCAATAGACGAACTACTTGACTTCATAGATATAACCAATGCAAAAGCCCTGAACATTATAGTTATAGAGCTAAGTTTAATTGTGAAGGAACTTTGAACCTATTTTGCCTTCCCAAGTATTCTAAACATCCCAGTACCACAAGTTGGGCATTTCCCTTTCATTGCTTTTCTTCCATTTTTCATTGTCACTTCTGCACCATCTTTTATTTCTTTCTTTGCTTTGCATTTTACACAATAACCTTCCATAACTTATAGTTTTTAGTTTCTAAATTAATTTATTATCTCCTAATATACATATTATACATTAAAAACACCATAACTACCTCAGGCTTTATTAACAGGTGGTTGTGAACATCCTCATGGGCTTTAAAAGTAAAAAGAGGATGGAATTAAAACAAAAAGCCTTTTCAAACCTACTTTGTTTAATTTGTGTATTCAGTTTAGAGACACTTTAACGCGTGGCTTTTTAATGCTTACTGATTCCTTACACATAAACACGGATCGTGACTATCTAATAACGAAAGACAAGCATCAGTTTCGGTGTTTATTTATTATAAGACAATCCCATCCAGGTCATCATAGCCAAAATCATAATACTAGCAGTGAGCGTTTACTGCACCTGTCATTCATGAAAAAAGGAACTACATTTCTGTAATTCCTTTTTTATTTCTTGTGTCACCTCCAGGGATCGTGCCGATAGCTATCGGCACAGGGACTTTATGAGTATCTCGAGATCAGTTTCAGTTCTATTTCAGGAAACCGTTTTAAGTTTTCCAAGTATTTTCGACTTTTCATGTTTTTTACATGCGCTTCTATTTTTCGTGCAAGCACTCTGCTTTCGCATTTAATCGAATGAAAAACAATCCAATCATCTGCTCTTTTGGTAAAACTACCAGAATATAAACCATCATTATGCTGCAATAATCGTGTTGGCAAATCTTGAGTTTCACCAATGTAATATTGCTTTATCGTTTCATCTAAAATACGTAAAATCGGTTTGGTAGGTTAGGTTATGTATTTTAGATATTGTTAGCTGTTGTTTTTTTTTGCCACAATTGAATATACCATTGGGATTTTATTTTCCAAATGCTTTATTCTAAATTTCTTTGGCTCAAATTCAATTGTTTGATTGAAGCAGTTATATGGAGAATAGTCATATTCGTTGAGTGATTCGATTTCAAGTCCATTTTTAATGAGGTTGTTTACCACTTCAGATATGCCGTGATTCCACATTACATATTCTTGACTTATTTTGGCTTCCCTGTCAGCATAAGTTCCGTTTTCTGTTTCGGTAATAGCACCAGAGTTGAAATAGTTGTATCCAATTTTCTCAAAATTGTCATCAAACATCCAGACTACTGGGTGAAATTCAACGAAAACAAATTTGCCAGAAGGTTTTAAGAAATTTGACACAATAGTTGCCCATTTATCTAAGTCAGGTAACCAACCAATTGTTCCGTATGATGTAAATACAATGTCAAATTCTTCGTTTAAGTGGTTTGGTAAATCATAAATATCACAACAAATAAAAGAAGTGTCACTGTCCATTTTTTTTGAGAGTTCAACAGCATTATTAATTGCTTTGTCTGATAAATCAATCCCAGTTACTTTTGCATTTAATCTGCTCAATGAAATAGTGTCTTGTCCAAAATGACATTGCAGATGTAAAATCTTTTTTCCTTTGATATCACCTAGTAACTCTAATTCTATTTGATTAAGTGATGATTTACCGGCTATAAAGCCATCAAGGTCATAGAAATCAGATTTTAAATGCGAGTCGGTTCTATTATTCCAAGATTTCTTATTTATTTCAATATAATTTGAGGCAGAGTTCATGTGTCTAATATTTGTAATAACAGCTAACGATGGGCTAAAAAGTATGTAAACATTATACACTGCCATTCATAAAAAAAGGAACTACATTTCTGTAATTCCTTTTTGTTTCTTGTGTCACCTCCAGGGATCGAACCAGGGACACATGGATTTTCAGTCCATTGCTCTACCAACTGAGCTAAGGTGACGACCTTAATCGGGGGCAAAGATAGAAATAAATTCAAATTCACAACCTTGGAGGTAAAAAGATTCTTTATTTAATGATTAAACAGCTTAATCACAGCTGATTTGTCACTTTCTACAACATGTAAGAGGTACATTCCAGACTCCGGTAAGGCTATAGTTATTTCACTATTTGTGTTTTTGTTTTTCTGAATTAGCGAGCCTTTGGAATCGTATAATTGAAAGTGCCTTTGTGCTGTATTATTAAACAGCAGCTTATACTTGTTTTGCAATTTGTGAATTTCAAACGCTAATTGATTTTCGTTGATCCCTGTTGTGTTTATGGTTACTTGCTGGGTTATGGTGTCAGAGTCACAGCCATTTGTTGCTATAAGTTCTACGTTGTATGTGCCATCGTTTGCGTAGGTGTAAGAAAATGAAGCAGCTGTTTCTGTACTTCCATCATCTAAATCCCAGCTATAAGTAGTCCCGTTTGTTCCGTTTTCAGAAAATGCAGTGCTGCCACTAACGGTATTAGAGGTAAAGCTTGCAATAACATCGTTATCTCCAATTCGCCATGTGCTTAAGCTGTCTAAAACTACTAATTCTGCTGCTTCTTGTAAAATTGCTGCATCAATTGCTGTAACTGTAGAAATAAAAGAAGCTCCAACAGGAGATTCCCGGAACATTGAAGCATAATGCACACAAGCTGCTAAATAACTTCCGTTAATGCTGGGGTGACTTTCATCTGCACTGTATAATTCTATAGTTGGATAATTATCTCTAACGTATTTCCATGCAGCCCCAACGGGAGAAACCGAACAGTCATTATCAACGGACATTTCCATATAACTCTCTCTCAATCGTCCTTGCATTCCATCATATGTGCAAAGAGGAGGATAAGAGGCACAATTACCTGCATCTCCATTTTTTCTACCCCAAGTCATGTAAAACAATGGTTCGGCGCAAGCGTTGGCCGATTTAATAGAATCAACTAAAATTTGCGCATATGGATAAACCTCTGTGGCAACTTGCGAAGGAGGAAAAGAAGGCTTTTGTGATTGTTCTTGCAATACCACGAAATCCCAATTTCCTTGCGCAATTTTAGCCAAAGAAGTTGCATTTGTTGAATGGCCTTCATAGGTGTAACCACCAGGGGCATTTGAGTCGTAATTAATAGTATCGCCTAAAGACAATGCTACATTGTAAGTAAGTAAAGGAAGGTTGTTTACCCCAGTATAACTATTCCCAAGGAATAACACATTTTTTGTTTGTGCAAATGAAACACTGATAAAGATTGTGAAAGCTGCAATTAAAAGGGATTTTAAATTTTTCATTGAATATTTATTTGATTATGAGACGGAGAGAAGTTCCAAAGGTTGCTAAACTTGTTTTATAGAATGTGCCTATCTAGTAAGAGGGTAATATCATTATATAGGGTTTTACGATTTATAAAAAGAAAAGGAGAATCCCGCTCTCCTTAATAAAATCCTTTAATTTTGTAGTAATTCAATGACTACAAATAAAGCACATAACAGGTCCTT
>Ga0105350_10000784_pt1 | contig 21159 bp, 15 predicted proteins | sample EN1Hudsemesocosm_FD_83506 | JGI IMG/M metagenome (GOLD analysis project Ga0105350, IMG submission 83506) | Methane-oxidizing microbial communities from mesocosms in the Hudson Canyon - EN1E Hudson Canyon | ecosystem: Environmental > Aquatic > Marine > Cold seeps | place: Hudson Canyon... | reverse complement strand
TGATCGAGGTAGTGCACTTCACCATCTTTAATGCGCCGGCTTTGTTCAAGTAGGGAAAGGTTTTGTGCAATAGCCGCTTCACCTACGGAATCCAGAATGGGGTGATGATAAGCAATTGGTTGTGCTAACCATTGGGTTGGCCACCGAGTAATATCTGACTCAAGTAACCAGTCCGTTATAGTTGAATAAGGTAGTTTAGAGAAATCGGCTAAATATAACTTTGCATTAGCGTGCATGTATCTCCCGCGCCGAATTAAAAGCTCACCTTTTAAATATTGGCCGCCAGATTGTGTTTTATCTATGTCAATTTTTAAAGGAGGGAGTTTTTCGTTTTTTGCTAGAGCATGTTGCCAAGCTCCACTGGTATAAACTCGAATGTCTTTGTTTCGTTTAAGTTTTTTAAGTGCGCTATCAAGTAGCATTAGTTCAGAATCTAACTGTTTTACTTGCTTGTCAGAGATAGGTTCGCTCTTAGTAATCAAGTGTAAATAATTTTCTTTTTTAGGTAATTGGTAACTGATTTCTTCGAACTTCAACACTCGACGATCTGAATTGAGATGTTCAAAAATAACATACTCTATTTGATACCAGTTTTTTTCAACTTCATTCGATGCAGCGTGTGGGGCATAACAAATATAAAGTAAGGCGAAGCAGGTAACTAGTTGGGCTTTTATAAAGTTTTTAAGCAGGTGCAAAAAAATAAATGACAATGTAAACCTCAGTATTCTTTGAGAAAATCAAGCTATATTACCACTGTAGAAAATTAAATATATGGCTGGCTTGATAATTTATAAATTTGGAGATTAGAACTTATTTTGATAAACGTTATAGGTAATACCAATACTTACTTGGTACTTAATGTTAAAGGAGCTGGCTCATTTAGAAGAGAAAAAATCTCCAATGTAGTCGTTTAATGCTGTTTCTTTTGTTGCAGGTTCATCTGATATGGGCGCAATTTTAGAGCTTGTTTGCCTCTTTGATGTGATTTTTTTGAGTTTTTCAGATTTGCTTTCACGGTTAAATCCAGAAATTATCCGATAGCCAGCAAAAAAGACCAACAAGATGGTGAAAATTTCCAGAATATGAATCCAGTTGTTAGTCAGCAAAGTAACCCTTCCATAACAATGAGTATGCAAAATATAGTATCAACATGTGAAAGATACTTCACTTGTTGAATGGATTAATTACAGTCGATGAACAAACCTAGACGTTACTAGGTTAAATTATTTTAGATAATGAAAGTGATAAGAGCAATAAACGCTCTGAAACTTAGCATATGATCAGGTATAATCCGCGACCTTTACCACCCTTTAGTGAAATATTTGAATATGGACACACATCTTAATTCCGAGTTATCGGTGCAGCGTGAAGACAATAAAGATAATGATGACAAAAAAAGTCAACAGAATCCAACTCAAAAAGTCGGGTTTATCAGTTTAGGTTGTCCTAAAGCTCTTGTCGATTCTGAAAGAATTTTGACTCAACTTAAAATAGACGGTTATGAGGTTGTGCCAGATTATGATTCTGCAGATATGGTGGTGGTAAATACCTGTGGTTTTATCGATTCTGCAAAACAGGAATCTCTAGACGCTATTAATGAGGCGATGAAAGAGAATGGTAAGGTAATTGTCACTGGTTGTATGGGTAAAGGTAAAGATGCTGAGCTGATCCGAGAAAAAAACCCGGACATTTTAGCTGTGACAGGCCCCCAAGCATATGAAGAAGTAGTTGCGGCTGTACATCAATGGTTACCTAATACGCATGAACATAATCCTCATATTGATCTTGTGCCCGATCACGGCATAAAGCTGACACCACGACATTACTCTTATTTAAAAATCTCTGAAGGGTGTAATCATAAGTGTACATTCTGCATCATTCCTGACATGCGCGGACGTCTAGTAAGTCGCCCAGTCGGAAGTGTGCTTGATGAAGCTGAGCGCTTGGTCGCCGCAGGTACAAAAGAGTTACTTATCATTTCACAAGATACAAGTGCTTATGGTGTGGATATAAAGTACCAAACCTCGTTCTGGCAAGGCCGACCCATAAAGACACGTATGCTTGAGTTATGTGAAGCATTAGGGGAGTTAGGCGTTTGGGTGCGATTACATTATGTTTATCCTTACCCACATGTTGATGCTGTTATTCCGCTGATGGCTGAAGGGAAAATATTGCCTTATTTGGATATACCTTTACAGCACGCTAGCCCTAAAATTTTAAAAGCAATGAAAAGACCTGCTGCTACTGAGAATAACCTAGAGCGGATTAAGTCCTGGCGTAAAATTTGTCCTAACCTAACAATACGCAGTACTTTTATAGTTGGTTTTCCGGGTGAAACAGAAGAAGATTTTCAGTTATTACTCGATTTTCTAGAACAAGCACAATTAGATCGGGTGGGGTGTTTTACTTATTCAGCTGTTGACGGCGCTAAAGCGAACGACCTTGCTGATCCAGTACCTGAAGCTGTTAAAGAAGATAGATTAAAGCGTTTTATGGAAGCCCAAGCTGTGATTAGTGCGAAGCGCTTGCAGAATAAAGTGGGTACACAACAGCTAGTTTTAGTTGATGAAGTGACTGCTGAGGGTGCGGTTGCCCGATCGATGGCCGATGCACCTGAAATAGACGGGAATGTATTTATTGATGGTGCCACGCACTTATCGGCAGGAGATTTAGTCACAGTTGAAATTGAAGAAGCCGATGAATATGATCTATGGGGACATATAGTAAGCTCAGAGGCGTGAGTCTAACTCACGCATAAGTAATTGCTTGGTGTCGATCATTGCTTTCTAAGTGGGGTACTTGATTGTAAGACATCAGGCAATGGCTATCAGGTTTATACAGTATTTCAGTGATGCTGGTGTTACGTGTTTGAAGGTTCAGTTCAATCATCGTTTTTTTACTGGTTTCTAGTATAAAGCTTAACAGCATTGAAATGACCCCTCCAGAGCTGATCAGCCAAATGGTTTGCTTTTCTGTTACACCTGACAATGCTTTAAAGGCAGCGACCACTCTAGTTTCAAAATCCACCCAACTTTCCCCCTGATGATGCTTAAGGTTATCGTTTGACCAGTCCAGCATGGCGAACTTTAATAGTCGAAAAAAACTACTTGATTTTTTATCTGTAGGGGTATTATCGGGGTGTTGCTTTAAGTAGGCTTTTACAATGCCTTCAAATTGAAATTCATTCCAAGCGTCATTTTGTTCAAACGCCATAGAGGATTTCAATCCTTCGAGTATGCCTAGCGTTGTCTGCTTGTGTCTATTGAGTGTTCCACAAATGATCCGGTCTGGCAGAATCGTACTATTGTTCAAATGCTGACCAAGCCATCGCGACTGTTGAAATCCCAGCTCAGAAAGTTGGTCGTAATTTTGGCTGCCTAACGAAGCTTGGGCGTGACGGAATAGAATAAGCTTTGACATAATGCTACTTCAAAAAAATAGAGAGTAGAAGGATACAAAATTTATTGAAAATATAGAAATTATTTTTATCTATGTCGCTAAATAAGCAAGCTTGATATATCTCTGAATGTAAGTGTGGTTTTGTTATCCTTTCTCATGTCGATGAACTCTCATTCTTTGTGTGCTCTCAGTCATAAAAACAAGTTTACAAAAATAGGCCGGTATGACAAAACGATAATAAAATATAGCTTATTATGTAACTTATTGTTGCTCTGGAATAGAAATCAAATTAAGAATTTACGCCAAGTAAGGGATGGCGCTGGGTTAAAAAACATCCATATAAATGATTACCAAAAGTTTAAATATTTCAGTTTATTAATAGCTTATGTCGATTATTAGATTTATAAAAATACAGTATAAGAGAATGAAAACTTCTGTTAAAAATTAAGTAATAATATATAAGACTTCGATCGGAATAGGAAAGATTTACTATGATGTACCGAGTAATTATTTTGTTTATTAGTTTTTATTTGACGGCGTGCGCGTCACATGTGACGTTAATTGAAAATATTGAAAGTTTACCTGTAACAGCATCAGGTATTTCAACTGAATATATGGATAAAGAGGGTGTTGGTTTGGATTTTTGGTCCAATATCGGCGGCCGAGCCGTCCGAGGATTAACGCGTAACACTCGTTTTCCTAGTGACTCAGATAAAAGTGAGTTAGTGTTTGAAATAGATTTTGTTAATACTAAGGGCGATAAATATGCCCAACGGATACGCGCTTATTTTCAAGTGCCGGAGAGCGGAGATTATCAATTCTGGGTGAGTGCTGATGAAAGTGCAGAGCTTTGGTTATCGACAAATGAACTACCTGAAAATAGACGTTTAATCGCTTTAGTGAATAAACCCTCAGGCTACAAGGTTTGGGATAAATATCGATCACAAAAGTCTAAACTAATTCATTTAGATGGAAATCAGCGTTATTTTATGGAGATTCTTCATAAAGAGAATAATGGCGATGATTATCTAACTGTTTCCTGGAGCGGGGTCGATGATATTCTGCGCACTCTTAGTTCAGAAAATTTAAGTTTTTTTCAAACGGAAGACTTTAGTAAAGAAGATTTTCAGCAGGCATACCATTTAGGGTATCAAGCGGGGAGTCATCTTGTACCGTATGCGGAAGGTTTATCTTCTCTGGATTCTGATCAAGATGGTCTTCCAGATTTTTATGAGAACCTGATAGGCACAGATAGTACAGATGGTTATGATGCCTTAACGGATTTAGATAATGATTTACTGACTAACCTTGATGAATATTACTTACTTACTAACCCTATTAATGAGGATACAGACGGGGATAACCTAACTGATGGATACGAAGTGATGTATGGATTAAATGCCACAAATAGCAAAGATGCTTTACTTGATTTAGATGGGGACGGAATATCTAATTTAAGTGAGTATCTTGCGAATACTTTGCCGGATGACCCTAATGATTTCCCAGTCCCAATCCCAGCGCCAACTCCAGAGCCTCAAAAGTCTTTGGTCTCTATTTCCTGGAACACACCTGATAGCAGAGAAGATGAAAGTGACTTGGATTTTGAGGATATAGCATCGTACAAGATATACTCAGGTATTGTTGAAAGTGATTTAAGTATTTTAACAGAAGTGACTCAACCTGAAGTGAGTTCTTTTGAAGTCGGAGAGCTTGAGCCGGGAGCATATTATTTTGCGATGAGCACAGTGACTAAAGATGGTTTGGAAAGTGCTCTATCGCCCGTGTTGTTGATGGAGGTAAATTAGCAGGAAAAGTAATAAATGGATAATTTTACAAAGATGGAATAAAAATCCGTACAAATATTCTAAAATAGAATAACAAACATTGATTTAAGTGTTTTATTTTTAGTGACGCCAATCTATAGTGCCACAAATTATATTTATGCCATTTGAAGAGTTTGTACTTTATGGATTTTAAAAGCATTAAACAAATTGATGACAGTGTTGCAGCGCAACAAAATGAATTTGTTAAATTAGGTCTCGGCTTCATTTTTATGGTCGGGATTATGTTATTTGTATACTTAAGTACTAAAGGGATTCACGGAGGGTTAGTGTTGTCTGTTGCTGCTGTAATTGGTGGTTATATGGCAATGAATATTGGTGCAAATGATGTGGCCAATAACGTAGGACCAGCCGTTGGATCAAAAGCCATGACGATGATGTGGGCGATTATTATCGCTGCTGTCTTTGAAGCAGCAGGGGCTCTTCTCGCCGGCGGGGACGTCGTTAGTACTATTAAAAAAGGCATTATTGATCCATCTAATATTACAGACCATGCTACTTTTGTTTGGTTAATGGTCTCAGCATTATTAGCCGGTGCAGTCTGGCTAAATCTTGCAACGATTTTGGGTGCGCCTGTATCTACAACACATTCTATTGTCGGTGGTGTGCTCGGTGCAGGTATTGCGGCGGGTGGTTTTGGTATCGCTAACTGGGACAAAATGGGGGCAATTGCGGCAAGCTGGGTTATCTCTCCGGTTCTTGGTGGCGTTATTGCGGCAGGTTTTCAGTTATTTATTAAAAAGAAAATAATCTATCAGGATGACATGCTCGGTGCCGCAAAACGTTTTGTGCCCATCTTGATTGCTTTTATGGCATGGGCTTTCAGTACTTATTTAGCACTCAAAGGCCTTAAGAAAATATGGAAAATTGATTTTCAGACGGCTTTATTGATTGGTGCTGTCATCGCCGCTATTTTTTATATGATTGTTAGAGTCATTATTACTAAGAAGGCTGAAACGCTAGAGAATAATAGAGAATCAGTAAATAACTTATTTACTATCCCGCTTATTTTTGGTGCTGCGCTGCTTAGTTTTGCGCATGGAGCAAATGATGTAGCTAACGCAATTGGCCCCTTGGCCGCTATCAATGATTCTATCGTCAATGCAGGTATCTCGCAAAAAGCGATGATTCCTGTGTGGGTATTGATGATCGGGGCTATTGGGATCGCACTTGGCTTAATGTTGTATGGTCCTAAATTGATAAAAACGGTCGGTACAGAAATTACCGAGCTTGATAAATCTCGTGCGTTTTGTGTTGCTATGGCGGCAGCGATTACGGTCATTATTGCCTCGCAACTAGGTTTGCCTGTTAGTTCAACTCATATTGCTGTCGGGGGCATTTTCGGCGTGGGGTTTTTACGCGAGTTCTTGAAGACCTCTTATGCGAGTCAGCTGCATCAAATGATTGATCAGCATGAAGGTGAGGAAAAAGCCAGGTTGCAAAGTTTTCTTTCAAACTTTCAAGCAGCCTCGGTTGAAGAAATGGAAAAAATGCTTCAGCAAGCCAAAAAACAAAAGAAAGAACTCGGCTTTAAAAAGCAAGAGCGTAAAAGGCTTAAAAAAATATACAGTGAAAAACTGGTTAAACGTTCCGCTTTTAAGAAAATACTCGCTGCTTGGGTGATTACAGTTCCTGCTTCAGCGACCTTGGCTGCATGTGTTTTTCACGCTTTAAATGGTTTACCGCTGGGCTAATTTTGTAAACCTTTCTTTGTTGTTATCGGCATAAATAGAGTGTTTTATCATACTTAGCTTTACAGCATGTTGTATTCGGTCTATTTATGTAGTGTCTGTACGTAAAGTTGGTCAATAACTGTAGACATAACTTTTGGTTCAGCCTTAATATAGTAGTGTCGAAGGAGATTATTATGCCAAAACAAAAGGTCCAACATTTAATAAGTGAATTGCATGATCGTTTTAGTGATGATTTGGCAAGCCCCCAGCAACAACAGCTATTAGCGCAACTACAGTCTCATATACATAATATGGATGATGCTGAACCGGTTGAACCCAGTTTTCTTGAAACGCTTGATCTTTTAGTTGCCGAAGTAGAGATCGAACACCCTCATATCGCATCTACTCTTGGTCAGGTTATTGATACGCTCAAGAATATAGGTATATAAAAACATTAGTGTCATTTTAAGTTTTTTACGAAAAGCATAACCCGTCAAGGTATGTTGACGGGCCTGTATGTGCTTTTAGGTAAACTGTTTTGATGTTAAACAGTGGCGTAACTTTTTTACTTATTCTTTCAGTTCTCGATAAGTTCTAAAAATCTCTCTTAGCGGTGTTTTCGCTTCAAACCCAAATGTTTCATTAAAATTACTCCCATCAATCACTACAGGGTATTTGTAATAATTGATCAAATAACTTGGAAACATCTTCATTCCTAGGAGGCTGGTAATTGCTCTGGGTAGGATTGGCGGAATTGATGGCAAGGGAATATCTGTACAGCCGCAAAGTGTTAGCGCCTCTTGATAAGCAATCCAGTCGTTTGTGGCGACATTGAATACTCCGCGTTTGGCTTTTTGATGAGACAAGGCAATAGCGTCTGCCATATCATATATGTGTATAAACTGCATCATCGGTGAAAACCCCAAAAGAACCGGAGAAAATTTGCTGGATAACAAGCTACTAATTGAGTTATTAACACCTGGACCTACGATGTTACAGGGTCGCAGTATGGTGATGTTTAATTCTGGGTAGCGCCATAGGTATATGTTTGCTAAATTTTCCAGTTCAACTGAGTCAACCAGGTCCATTGTTAGTTCTGCAGCAAGAAGTGGTGCTGTTTCATCAATGAGAGCGGGATTATAGGGAGACGCACCATATACATGAAAAGTAGATAAAACGGTTACATTATTAATACCGTATTTGTGGCATAAATCTAATAGCTTCTGAGTACCGATTACATTGGCATTATAGCGATTCATTCTAGTTTCTTCTCCAGAAGAAATTCGTCCTAGATGAATGACGCTATCAAAATCATATTTTTTAAATAGATCTTCAAATCCACGCTTATTAATATTGATTTTATAGCTAGGAATATCATCGCTATGGTAGGTTAACTTTCGGAAGTCTACTGCGACAATTTTATATTTTTCTCTTAAACGATTAATTACTTGGCTTGCTAATGCGCCTGCGGCACCCGTGACCAGTACTGTTTTTGAGGGTGTTTTTTTCTTTATTACTATTTTCTTTTCGCTCATTCAAAAATACCTTGTCTTTCTTCTAAACCTTGCGCTATTAGGGAGTTGATTGCGCTTTTTACTTTCTCTACTCGGCGGGTAACCTGTTCTTCAGAAGGCTCATCATTATCGAAATGTATAGGTTCTCCAAAATTCAACCTGACTTTTGCAGGTAATACAAAAGGCAGCGCAATAGGTATATATGGCACATTAAGTAACTTAGCTAGCGGTTTTAAGTTAGCGAAAGCGGGAATGGTTTCTTCACATCCAACCACGCCAACGGGAACAATAGGGGTGTTATGTTTCATTGCAAGATGCACAAAACCATTGCCAAACTTTTGTAATTGATACCTATCTTTATATAACTTGCCCGAACCACGAATACCTTCAGGGAAAACAACGATTGCTTCCCCATTTTTAAGCATTTTTGAACAATTGGTGGGGTCACCAAGCACTGCGCCAACTTGGTTTAAAAAATTACCCAAAAACGGAACGGTTGGAAAAAAACGCTCAATCATGGCTCTTGGCAGACGGGGGGACTTTTCTCGGCTAGAGACAGCGTAGCCTATTAAAGTGCCATCGATAGGCAGCTGACCACTGTGGTTCGCTATGATTAAAACTGGGCCGGTAGCGGGAACATGTTCAATACCCGTTGTTTCAACTCTAAAATATTTATCATAAATCGTTGAAAAAAGTGAGATAACAATTTTATTGGTATCGGTATTAAAACCCCATGGGTCATAGCCTAGTGTCCCTACTGGCTTATCTATTTTATCTAATTGGTCATTTAGTTCTTTTGAAACTAGCTTTTCTTTTAAAAAAGATTTCAAGCTCATTGCATATCCTTAGCATCAGAGGTGTTTTATGTTGTGACTTGTGGTCACGGAAAAAACGGTATTATGTCACATTTTTGATATTTTTTTGGTTTTGTTTGAATTATTAATAATCAATAGTATAAGTTTACTGAATCTGTATTCCCTGTCAAAAATGAAGCTTTGATGATGCATTAATATCTAATTCTAGAAGCTTTGACTATATTTCTTATATGTACTTTTTATAATAGAGATATTGGTATGGATGTGTTCATCTTCCTCAATGCAACGACGGCTTTATTTGTCATCATTGATCCTATTGGCACCTCGCTAATTTTTAATTCCCTGATAGGTTCTGATGAAGCGAGTTTTCGTATTCGTACTGCCTTTAAGGCTAGTATGATTTCGGCCGCATTATTAATACTTTTTGGGAACTATGGTGAACTTTTATTGGGTCAACTCGGAATTAGTATTCAAGCATTTCGTATTTCAGGCGGTATTTTATTGTTTTATACCGCCTTTACCATGATTACGAGTCAATTAACCTTTCATAAGAAAGATAGCTCTGGCGATATTTCTGTTTTTCCGATGTCGATTCCATTGTTGGCAGGACCAGGGTCACTGACGGTATCTATTTTATTGTTCTCAAGCGCGGACGGAACTGCTGAACAGGTATCGGTGTTTTTGGCGGTGCTGTTAGTATGCCTAATGACATTTATTTGTATGGGGTTATCAGTTCACGTCAAGAAAATTATGGGAAGAATGGGGGATGAGATGCTACGTCGATTTTTGGGGGTATTGCTTGCGGCATTGGCCATTCAATTTATTCTGGATGGTGTTGTGGAAATATTGTAAGTCTATTTCAAGTACTGAAGTGCTTCATCAGGTGTGATGCTGCTTGTTTTTTGTGCAATGCCTACTTCAGGGCAGCATAATTTATGATTCACAATGCTTAAGCCTTTATTGAATCCTTTATTATCCACTAAAGCAGATTTTATACCTTTATTAGCGAGTGCTAAAACATAGGGTAGGGTGGCATTGTTTAGTGACTCTGTTGCCGTCCGTGAAAGACCTCCAGGCATATTAGCGACGCAATAATGTACGATATCATCAACGAGAAATGTCGGGTCCTGATGGGTTGTAGCTCGGCTTGTTTCAAAACATCCACCTTGATCAATCGCGACATCAACAATTACAGCACCTTTTTTCATTAAAGAAAGATCAGATTTGTGGATAAGTTTTGGTGCTGCTGCACCAGGTATAAGTACTGCGCCAATCACGAGGTCTGCCGATGGGAGTAGGTTTAAAATTGCTTGCTTAGTTGAATAAATAGTTTGTATTTGGTTGCCGAAGTGTTGATCCAGAATTTTGAGTGCTTCTAGGGATTTATCGAACACCGTTACCTTAGCGCCCATTCCAATGGCTATTTTGGCCGCATTAGAGCCCACTACACCGCCGCCCAATATAAGCACCTGGGCAGCACTTACGCCAGGCACTCCACCGAGAAGTACCCCGCGACCTTGTTGGGCTTTCTCAAGGCAGTGAGCACCGGCTTGGATGCTCATTCTCCCTGCAATCTCAGACATTGGGTTGAGCAAAGGTAAGTTGCCTCTTTTACCTCGAACCATCTCATACGCGATGCAAGTTGCACCACTGGCTAACAAATCATTTGTTTGGGTTAGATCAGGTGCAAGGTGGAGGTAAGTAAAAAGAGTGTGGGACGGCTTAAGTAATTTTCGTTCTTGTGCTTGGGGCTCTTTGACTTTGATGATTAGCTCGGACTGATTAAATACTTGCTCAGCATTTGAAGCGAGTGTAGCGCCAACATTTGTATAATCATCATCAGAAAAATCACTGCCCAAGCCAGCTCCTTTCTCTATGAGGATGCGGTGACCTGCCTGTGTTAATTCTGAAACAGAAGAAGGGCTTAAGCCGACACGAAATTCATTATTTTTGATTTCTTTAGGAACACCTATATTCATGCTATTTCCTCAATATCGTTATGGCTCACTTTCAGTATAGTTTATTGAAGGGTGGTATTAGTCATTAGTTTTAGGCAAAAAAAAACCGCTTAGTTAACTTAGCGGTTTTTTGAATTTAGATGAGCGCTTTTAGCGTCTTCTAAAAAGTGGTTCAGGCTGATCCGTTGCTGCTTGATAGCAGTTCGAAAAATCGCCTAAACCTTGCATGGCTATTTCAGCATTTTTATCTTCCCGAACGGCATAGGCATCAAAACCACAGCGTTGATAGAAGAACATCTGATCATGAAGTACATCGCCAATGGCGCGTAATTCACCTTTATAAGAAAGTCGATCACGTAGTATGCGTGCGTACGAGTAACCTCGGCCATCTACGAATTTTGGAAAGTTAATCGCAATATAGCTTAGTTTATCCAAATAAGGTTCCAGAGCTTCCGGTGACTCATCGCTATCTAGCCAAACACCGATATTAGATTTTTCACATACTGCAGCAGTATTTTCAATAAAGTATGCAAAAGGAACAAAACTTGATTCTGTTGGAAGGTCTCCTGCAAAGTCTTTATCTAGTGTAATCCAGTTATTCTCTGTGATTTCTGAGTTTTTAATTAGCTTTGGCATAAACTTTCTCCTTAAAAGGTGTCATGCCAATACGGCGGAAAGTGTCTATAAATAACTCTTCTTCTGTTCTGGACTCCGTGAAGATGTTAATGATTTTTTCGATTACGTCAGGAATATCTGCTCGAGCAAAAGAAGGGCCGAGTATTTTACCTACCGTTGCATCACGACCAGAGCTTCCGCCTAAAGAAATTTGATAAAATTCTTGTCCACGTTTATCAACACCCAGAATGCCGATATTGCCAATATGATGATGCCCGCATGCATTCATGCAACCAGAAATATTGAGTTCCAGCTCACCGAGGTCATATAAGTAATCAAGGTCGTCAAATCTAACTTGTATTTGTTCAGCAACAGGAATTGACTTTGCATTTGCTAAGCCACAAAAATCACCACCTGGGCAGCAGATCATATCTGTTAGCATGTTTAGATTAGGCGTTGCAAAACCTGCGTCTTTAGCAGCTTGCCAAAGTTCAAATAATTGATCATTTTGCACGTCTGCAAGTACGATATTTTGATCATGTGTGACTCGCACTTCACCAAAACTGTATTTATCAGCCATATCTGCAATTATTTCAACTTGCTTGTCACTTGCATCGCCTGGAGGAGTTCCAGTCTTTTTCAGTGTTAGCGTGACAATTGAATAGCCTGATTTCTTGTGCTTATTAACGTTGCGTTGTATCCAGTTTGCAAAACCTTTGTGTTCCGCTTTTTGTTGCACAAATTTTGGTGGTTGATCTTCTAGTTCAGCGTAAGCTGGTTCGGTGAAAAAACACTTAACACGCTGAATTTCTTCTTGCGTTAATTCGCTGCCAGTGTCTTTATGATGCAGCCACTCGGCTTCAACTAGTTCCGCGAATTTAGTAGGGGTTAGTGCTTTAACCAGAATTTTGATTCTTGCTTTATATTTGTTATCCCTACGGCCATTAATGTTGTAAACCCGCAGAATGGCATCAAGATAAGTTAGTAAGTCTTTTTCGGGTAAAAAGCTTCTTATTTCAGAACCTATGACCGGTGTTCTGCCTAAGCCTCCACCAACAAAAACCTTAAAGCCAACTTCGCCAGCTTCATTTTTAATCAAATCTAAACCGATGTCGTGTACCAGGGTTGCTGCTCTATCAGAGTTAGGTTCCGCATTGACAGCTATTTTGAATTTTCTGGGTAGGAAGGCAAATTCCGGATGGAAGGTTGACCACTGTCGTATGATTTCACAATAAGGTCGTGGGTCGGCTACTTCATTATCGGTAACGGAAGCAAACTGATCGGTAGTTGTGTTTCGAATACAGTTACCACTAGTTTGAATGGCATGCATTTCCACGCTGAGTAACTCATCTAATATATTGGGAACATCAGCTATTTCTGGCCAGTTGAATTGTACATTTTGTCGCGTGGTAAAATGTACATAACCTTTATCATAGTCACGGCTTATAGATGCAATTTTTCTGAGTTGAGTTGAGTTCAACATACCATAAGGGATAGCTACACGTAACATTGGGGCTAATCGCTGAACATATAAGCCATTTTGCAAGCGCAGAGGTAGGTAGTCATCAGCTGCAAGCGTACCATCAAAGTATCGATCAGTTTGGCCACGGAATTGCTGGACCCGTTCCTGAACGATTTGCTTGTCGTATCCGTCGTATTTGTACATATATCTTCTCAGAAAAATACCCTAAAAGGGCGAGCAAAAATTTGGTGCGCAATATTACCAGTTTTTATGGGCTGGATAAATAGTTCCTGAACGAAAAATCATGCCTACTGCGGACGATCCTATTTCCGTCGAGACCCTAACTAAGCACTTAAGCGCTATTCCATTTGCTTACGTGCTAGGTTTGCGTTTAGTGATTTAATCGTAAGAAAGTACCGGGCTTAACCATTTTTCAGCATCTTCTACCGTCATACCCTTGCGTTTAGCAAAATGCTCCACTTGGTCTTTATTGATTTTCCCGACAGAAAAATACTTCGATTCTGGGTGAGAATAATAAAAGCCACTAACGGCCGCTGCAGGTGTCATGGCGAAATGTTCTGTTAGTTCAATGCTAGTGTGTTTAGTGGCATCGAGTAAGTTAAATAAAGGCGTCTTCTCAGTATGATCTGGGCAGGCAGGATAACCTGGAGCAGGGCGTATACCGCTATATTTTTCCTTAATAAGGCTTTCATTATCTAGGGTTTCATCTTCTGCATAATGCCAGAACTCTTTTCTGACTCTTTGGTGCATATGTTCAGCAAAGGCTTCGGCTAAGCGGTCTGCTAATGCTTTGACCATGATAGAGCTGTAATCGTCTTCTTTATCTTCATAAGCTTTAGCGAGTGCCTCTGCGCCTATGCCCGAGGTAACAGCAAAGCCGCCGATATAATCATCTAACTTGGTTTCTTTAGGTGCGACAAAGTCTGCTAGCGACATATTGGGCGTGCCTGTCGCTTTATCGGTTTGTTGGCGCAGGTGATTTAGTTCTAGGAGCGTTTCCGTTCTGGATTCGTCAGTGAATACGCTGACCGTATCATTATCTGTGGTATTTGCAGGCCAGAAACCCACTACTGCATTTGCTCGGATGAGCTTGTTGTCGATGAGGTTTTTAAGCATTTCTTGCGCATCTTTAAATAGGTTGGTCGCAGCTTCACCTACCTTTTCATCGCTTAAGATCTTTGGGTATTTACCTGCTAGATCCCAGGTGATGAAAAAAGGCGTCCAATCTATATAGTCAACTAGAATAGACAGGTCGTAATCCTCGAACACTTTTAAGCCCGTAAAGGTCGGCTTAGGAGGTGTATAGGACTCCCACTCAATAGCGTGTTTGTTATTGCAAGCGCCTTCGTAGCTTAGTAATTTAGTTCTGGCTTTTTTGTTTTTTCTGCGCTCACGAACAACTTCATATTCCGCTTTTGTTTCTGTAACAAACTTATCGCGTAAAGTATCGCTTAATAGGGAAGTGGCAACGCTTACGCTTCGAGATGCATCGGTAACATAGACTGTCATGTTGTTTTGGTACTGAGGTTCAATTTTTACCGCAGTGTGCGCCTTTGAGGTTGTAGCGCCGCCAATCATCAAGGGGATGTTGAAACCTTCACGTTGAAGCTCTTTGGCAACATAAACCATCTCATCTAAAGATGGGGTGATTAAGCCGCTGACACCTATTATATCGACATTGTGCTCTTTTGCGGCTGCCAGGATTTTATCTGCAGGTACCATCACGCCTAGGTCAATGACTTCATAATTATTACATTGCAAGACAACGCCAACAATATTTTTACCTATATCGTGTACGTCACCTTTTGCTGTTGCCATTAAGATTTTGCCTTTGCTGACAATGGCATCGCCTTTTTCCTCTTCAATAAAGGGTACTAAATGTGAGACAGACTGCTTCATTACGCGAGCACTTTTGACCACTTGAGGAAGGAACATTTTTCCTTCGCCAAATAAATCACCGACAATATTCATGCCGTCCATTAATGCGCCTTCAATGACTTCGATGGCGCGATTAGCTTGGACCCGAGCTTCTTCTGTATCTTCAATAATGTAAGTTGTAATACCTTTTACTAGTCCGTGAGCAAGACGTTCGTTAACGGGGAGTTCACGCCATTCAAGGTTCTCTTTTTTCTTTTCGACCGTATCACCACGGTAATTGTCGGCTATTTCAAGCAAGCGGTCCGTAGCATCATTGCGACGGTTAAGGACTACGTCCTCAACTCTTTCTTTTAGTTCCGGATCTATGTCGTCATATATTACAAGTTGGCCAGGGTTGACGATACCCATGTTCATACCTGCTTTTATGGCATGATATAAAAATACTGAGTGGATAGCTTCACGTACTGGGTTATTTCCTCTGAATGAAAAGGAAACATTACTTACACCACCAGATATACTGGCATAGGGTAGGTTTTCACGAATCCAACGTGTCGCTTCAATGAAATCGACAGCATAGTTATTGTGCTGATCCATGCCGGTGGCGATGGCAAAGATATTTGGATCAAAAATGATATCTTCAGGAGGCATGCCGAGTTCGGTTAATATGTCATATGAGCGTTTGCAGATTTCAATTTTTCGCTCGTAGGTGTCGGCTTGGCCTTTACTATCGAATGCCATCACTACTGCCGCGGCACCATAACGAATACAACGCTTGGCACGTTCCCTGAACTCATCTTCGCCTTCTTTAAGGCTGATTGAGTTAACCACCGATTTCCCTTGGGTGCAGCGTAGACCTGCTTCAATGACTTCCCACTTTGATGAGTCAATCATGATGGGAACACGTGAGATGTCTGGCTCAGAAGCGACTAGGTTAAGAAAGGTAATCATCGCTTCCTCGGATTCAAGCATGCCTTCATCCATGTTGATATCGATGATCTGAGCGCCGTTTTCAACTTGTTGGCGTGCGACATCAAGTGCTTCTTCAAACAACTCTTCTTTGATTAAGCGTAAAAAACGCTTGGAACCGGTTACGTTGGTTCGTTCACCTACGTTGATGAAGAGTGAATCGGCATCGCTAACAAAGGCTTCAAGACCGGATAGGCGTAACTTATGCGCAATTTCGGGTAGCTTGCGTGGCTGATAATTGGCCATGCGCTTAGCAATTTCAGCAATATGTGCTGGAGTAGAGCCACAACAGCCACCAATTATATTAATTAGGTTTGATTGCGAAAATGTTTCGATGATATCGGCCATTTCTGCTGGTGTCTGGTCATATTCACCAAACTCATTTGGTAGCCCAGCATTTGGATGAGCACTGACATAACTGGCCGATTTTGTAGATAATTCTTCGATATGAGGGCGCAGTGCATCGGCGCCAAGTGCACAGTTGAAACCGATACTAAGCGGGTTACAGTGTTTTACAGACAGCTGGAAGGCTTCGGCCGTTTGACCAGACAGCGTTCTGCCCGATGCATCGGTGATGGTACCGGAAATCATAATCGGTAATTTGAAATCAGTGTCAATGAAGTACTGTTCCACGGCAAAAATAGCTGCTTCTGAATTCAAGGTATCGAAGATGGTTTCGATCATAATAATATCGGCACCACCTTTGACTAAAGCTTCGGTAGCTTGATAATAATTATCATACAGTTCTTGGAAGGTAACGTTACGGAAACCAGGGTCGTTCACTTCTGGGCTCAGAGATGCAGTACGAGAAGTAGGTCCGACTACGCCGGCCACAAACCTTGGCTTATCGGGTGTTTCAGCTGTCTTCTTATCCGCTTCAACGCGTGCAATTCTTGCAGCTTCAAAATTTAGTTCATAAACAAGACTTTCCATACCGTAATCGGCTTGTGATAGCTGAGTAGAATTGAAGGTGTTTGTTTCGATTATGTCTGAGCCAGCATCAAGGTAGACTTGGTGAATGCCTGCAATTGCCTCGGGCTGGGTGATGCATAGGAGGTCATTATTGCCTTTTACATCTGAAGGGTGATCTTTGAAGCGATCGCCTCGATAGTCTTCTTCTTCATAATGAAGGCCTTGAATCATTGTGCCGGTTGCGCCATCAAGAATTAAAATTCGTTCATTTAACGCTTTGTGTAAGAGACGGATTCGTTCAGCTAGATCAGACATTAACTTGCTTACCTTTGAAAAGTCGGTATTGATAGTTGAAAAGCGTGGTCACGCTTTTGTAATATGATGGCCATATTAGCTTATTTATATCTATATTGAAATATTTCGATATAGATATTTTTGGTGTTAAAAATACTTGAGTAAATTACTTGGGCTTTATACTTGCCGGCAAAAAGCTTAGAATGTCGGCCTTAAATAACTACTTAAGGTAATTCGCCAAATGGTAACAGTTTCTGAGTCTGCTCAAAGGTATCTTTCCCAATTGATTGTAAATCAAGAGTCTGAAGGAATGGGGGTGAGAATGTTTATTACTCAGCCTGGTACTAAGTTAGCTGAAACTTGTTTGGCCTATTGTCAGCCGGAAGATATTATAGAAGATGATGAGGTTAGACAGTTAGAGGGCTTTAAACTGTACTTGGAAAAAAATAGTGTACCTTTCTTAGACGAAGCATATGTCGATTATGCAGAAGAGAAAATGGGAGGGCAGTTAACTATCAAGGCGCCAAATGCCAAAATGCCTAAAATTGATGAGAGCTCTTCTTTGTCTGAGAGAATTTCATATCTTCTAGTGACTGACATCAATCCTGGCTTAGCATCGCATGGTGGAGAAGTTTCTTTGGTTGAAATAACTGAGGACAATATCGCTATTCTTAAGTTTGGAGGCGGATGCCAAGGTTGTAGTGCTGTTTCAATTACGCTTAAAGACGGCGTAGAGAAAAGATTACTTGAGGTAATACCAGAGTTAACGGGGGTGAAGGACTCAACCGATCATACTGTTACTGACAATGCCTACTATAAGTAGTTTCTTTTTAATGATTGAATGAATCGGCGATCTTTTGTGCCTCATTAGCAAGTGTGTGAAGCGTTTCTACAGTTGTTAGGCTTGTTTTCGAGGATGAGTTGGTCGTTTCAATCATGTCTGAAATTTCAACAATAGTTTTATTTATATCTTCCGCTACATTTGATTGTTCATGAGCAGCAGTTGATACCTGTGAGTTTAAGTCATTAATCTGCGCGATGGTATTTGAGATGAGATTTAGCTTATCTGAGGCCTTGTTAAATAGTTCGGCACTTTCTGCTGTCGTTTTAAAGCTGGCATCCATAATACTTACAGTACTCTTGGCGCCATCTTGAACATTGTTAATTATTTGTTCTATCTCAGTTGTTGATTGCTGGGTTCGTTGCGCGAGCGTTCTAACTTCATCGGCAACCACTGCAAATCCACGCCCTTGTTCTCCTGCTCTTGCTGCTTCAATAGCGGCGTTTAATGCGAGTAAGTTTGTTTGTTCTGCAATGCCTCGTATTACGCTGAGGACAGTACCTACATCAGTCGTGTCTTTTGAGAGTTGGTTTACGGTTTCTACTGTTTCAGCAACTTGTTTTGCAAGGTGGTCGATAGACACTTGTGCCGTATTCATCGTATTGACTCCCTCTGTGGCAGCCTCATCTGCTTGATTGGCAAGCTTAGCAGCGGCCTCTGCGTGATTAGCTACTTCTTGAGAGGTGGCATGCATTTCGGTCATTGAGGCAGCAACATGTTCTGCGACATGAGAGGAGTTCGAGGCTTGATCAGCGACTACGTCTGTGGAAGCTTGAAGCTCACTAGCAGTTTTGTGGAGGCTGGAGTTTGTTTCGGTCAACTTGAGTGAAATGTTTTGTAGGAAAGTCTGTAGTCGCTGAGATGTTTTCGCCAGGGTACCTAATTCATCCTCTCTGTTGATTGTTATGATGTCGTGCAGTTCGCCTTTGCTGATGTGGTCGATGGTGCGTATAAGTGATTTACAGGGTGTAACAATGGATTTGTTTGTCATTAAAAGGATGAAACATGAGCAAATGATATTAACAATAACAAGTATTGCTGAAGAAAGTCTTGCTTGCTCTCGTGCTGTAGATATGGCGCTTTCATTCTTGTTGCTCACTTCGTCAGAAAAATAACCTCTCGCGTCTGAAAGAAATTTTGCAGGAGCAATGTCGATATTTTTGACCAGGTTATCTGTTTGTTGGGGGTTAAAGTCTGAGCTAATGAAGGTCTTGTATGCTTCTTTATATTTATTACTGATAATATTATGTTTATCTGAGAACTGTTGGATCAACGCTTTTGCTGCGGGGCTTTCAATATTGGTTATTAATGTTTTAGTATTTTCTTTAACCTGGTTATCTTTTAGTTGAAATTCGTTCCAAAATTTATCACGATCTTTTCTGTCTTTGCCATGAATCAACAAGTTTTTCCAGTTTTGTATTTGTTCTTTGAAGTCGTAGAGTAGGTTGGTGGTAGCTAGTTCATATTGAACGTCTTTTGAAATGAGTTCCTCAAACTGGTCGATAGAGTTGACGTTTTTATAAAAGGCATACGTTGAGGCTAAAAGGATTGCCAGCGCACCAAAAGCAACATTTGTTATCAGTTTGTTTAGTATGCTTGTATTGAACCAGTTCATGCGCATGCTCATTGTTGAATGCTTAAGTAGTTTTTAAGTATAGTAAAGCTTATAAAAAGTGTATTAGAGAATAGTAAATAGATGTAATTGAAGCAGCTTAAGCTTTATTTGTTGGTGAGGTTTTTCGTTCAGTTGCTATGTATTCTTGATCTAGGCAGATGAGTAGCATTTGCAAGGGATTAACATAAAACGAAGTTTTATCGTGGTACGTATATAGCGGAGAGGGTTAAGAAAATTGGCTCCCCGAGCTGGGCTTGAACCAGCGACAAACGGATTAACAGTCCGTTGCTCTACCAACTGAGCTATCGGGGAATTTCGTAACGGCGCGAATTCTAAATGCTTCATTCTGGCTCGTCAACTGTTTATCGTAAAGAAAGTGATAGATGTACTGTTTTTGTTGAATTTGATTAAAAAATCAGCAATATCCGCAACTTAAAATAAAAAAACCCATCCAAAGGATGGGTCAAACCTTGCGACATACAAGGGAAAGCTTGCTCCTTGTTAGGCTAAGAGTACTTTGTCACCTTCAAGAATTACTGAGTAGGTTTTGACTGATTCATTTTCGTCTTCCAGGCACTTGCCAGAATTTAAGTCAAAGTGTTGTTTGTATAATGGAGAAGCAACGACAACCTTGCCTTGTAGGTCGCCAATGATTCCTCTGGAAAGTACATTTGCCTTTCCGATTGGGTCCCAGTTTGAGATAGCAAATACTTTCTGCTCGCTGCTTGGGATATAAAATAGTGCAATTTGTTCTTCGTTGATGAGTGCGCAGACACCGGAGTTTTCAACTAAATCGCTTTGAGTGCAAATAACTTGTTTAACTGACATAGGTATTTCCTTTTAAGCAGATTTGGCGATTAGGTTAGATTTTTCGTCTTCGCTTGCAGGACGAATCTGACCGCGTTCTTGTACAAAAACAACGTTGCTATCTTCCTCTTTTGAGTTAACGAACTGTCTAAATCGTTTTAGCTTATTTTCATCTTCAATGGCTGTTTTCCATTCGCATTGATACGTTGCAATGATGTTTGTCATTTGGGATTCAAGTTCAGCAGCGATGCCTAAGCTATCCTCAATGACAACTTCTTTCAGGTAGTCTAGACCACCTTCTAGATTATCCATCCAGACAGATGTTCGCTGTAAGCGATCAGCCGTTTTGATGTAGAACATCAAGAAGCGATCGATATACTTGATCAGTGTTTCAGTATCGAGGTCGGTAGCGAATAAATCTGCATGCCGGGGCTTCATGCCGCCGTTGCCACAAAGGTACAGGTTCCAGCCATTCTCGGTGGCAATGGTACCGACATCAATACTTCGAGCTTCTGCGCACTCACGAGTACAGCCAGAAACCGCCATTT
>Ga0105350_10000776_pt1 | contig 21253 bp, 16 predicted proteins | sample EN1Hudsemesocosm_FD_83506 | JGI IMG/M metagenome (GOLD analysis project Ga0105350, IMG submission 83506) | Methane-oxidizing microbial communities from mesocosms in the Hudson Canyon - EN1E Hudson Canyon | ecosystem: Environmental > Aquatic > Marine > Cold seeps | place: Hudson Canyon... | reverse complement strand
TTAGCGCTCGTCCTTTTTGCCTTTAAAGATATCCAAAATCATCAAACCAGCACCAACTGTGATAGCTGAGTCTGCAATATTGAACGCAGGAAAATGGTAATCATTCCAATAGAAATGCAAGAAATCGACCACGTACCCTAAGGTGACCCGGTCATATAAGTTACCAATTGCCCCACCGAGTATTAACGCAACGGCAAGTGCCACCATGGGTTCTTTACGAAGAGAGCTTAACCATTTCACCAAACCCAAACTAACCAAGCTTGCCAGAATAATAAAAAACCATCGCTGCCAGCCTGACTCTGTGGCCAAAAAGCTGAAAGCTGCACCGGTGTTATGCAACAAGGTGAGATTAAAACTAGGCATGATCGGCACAGGTACCGCATAGTCAAAGGTAGTCGCTGCAAAGTATTTGGTGATCAAATCCGCAGCAACAATCACTATGCTCAGGCTTAACCACTTCAACATATGCAACCATACTGGCGTTTCTGCTTTAGCTTGCGGCTCAGCTTCGATAGGCTCTAGGCTCAAAGAGTCATTTGAGTCTGGAGTGTTTTTAGTGGCATTGGTCATGCGAACGTCCTCGTTTCGCCATCGCCATCCACGTTATCAATACAACGGCCGCACAATTTAGGATGTTTCTCACTTTGCCCAACATCTTCCCGGTGATGCCAGCATCGATCACATTTATCTTCTGACGCTGAAATTACCGTCAAAGCCAAACCCTCCAAATCACTCGCTTGGGCGTCATTTCTATCGCCCTCCGTAGCTGGCAGTACTTTAGCATCAGATGAAATTAGAACAAATCTCAGTTCATCGCCGAGTAATGTAAGCGCATCATACAAAGCGCCGTCACAATATAAATTGATTTCAGTACCCAAGGAGCCCTTAATCGCTCCGGCATTTCGCTCTTCTTCGATGCGCTTGTTCACTGCATTTTTAACTGCCATTATCTGAGCCCAGAACTCACGCCCTAATAAACCGTCTTCGGCTACTTCAAATAATCCCTTGTACCAGTTTGCTAGAAAAACACTACTTTCTCTTTCAGTGCCTTTAGGCTTTGGCATACCTGCCCAGATTTCATCTGCCGTAAAGCTTAAAATTGGTGCAATCCAGCGCGTCATCGCTTCAAGTATATGGTACATCGCAGTTTGGCATGACCGTCGTGCCAAACTATTTTCTTGGGTGGTGTATTGTCGGTCTTTAATGATATCTAAGTAGAAACCACCTAAATCAACACCGCAAAAATGAATGATCTTTTGGAAGACTGTTAAAAAACTATATTCTGTATATGCATTTTGCAACTCAAGCTGTAATTCAAGCGCTCGATCTATTGCCCAACGATCTAAAGCTAACATCTCACTTGCAGGGACTAAATCCGTTTCAGGCTCAAAACCATTGATATTAGAGATCAAGAAGCGTGCAGTATTTCGAATTCGACGATAGGAGTCTGCAGACCGTTTCAGAATCTCATCCGACACAGTCATCTCACCACTGTAGTCAGTCGCTGCGACCCATAAACGAAGTATGTCAGCGCCTAATTTATTGGTCACTTCTTGAGGCGCGATCACATTACCAATCGACTTGGACATTTTCTTGCCATCACCATCAACAGTAAAGCCATGAGTTAGTACTTGCTTATACGGAGCGGCGCCATTTATAGCAATACCGGTTTTAAGCGATGACTGGAACCAACCTCGATGTTGATCAGAGCCTTCCAAGTAAAGATCTGCAGGATATTGTCCTAGCTCTTCTCTACGCTTAAGAACGGCAGCATGTGTCACACCTGAGTCAAACCAAACATCCAATGTATCCGTGACTTTAGAATACTTGTCAGCTTCGTCGCCCAACAGCTCTTTTGCATCCAACGAAAACCAAGCATCAATACCTTTAGTTTCAACTAGTAAGGCGACTTTTTCGATTAATTCATTGGTATTCGGATGTAACTCTTGGGTTTCCTTATGAACGAATAAGGCAATCGGCACGCCCCAAGTACGTTGACGAGAAATACACCAATCAGGACTTTGCTCTAACATGCCTTCAATACGTTGCTGCCCCCAATCCGGCACCCATTTTACGTCTTTTACGGCATCCAACGCTGATTGCCTAAGACCCTTTTGAGTCATGCTAATAAACCATTGTGGTGTAGCACGATAGATCAAAGGCGTTTTGGTTCTCCAACAATGCGGGTAACTATGCGTAAAGACTTTTTTCTTAACTAGCTTACCCTGCTCTTCCAGTTCAGCCAACACAGCAACATCCACTTTATAGACATGTTGCCCTGCAAATTTAGGTACTATCGAACGGAAAACGCCACCATCATCGACGTAATTCAGCGTACCTAAACTGTATTTTTTACCCACATTAAAGTCGTCTACACCGTGGTCTGGTGCGGTATGGACTGCTCCAGTACCTGCATCAGTTGTAACATGGTCACCCAAAATTATCGGAACCTGTTTATCACGATAAAATGGATGTATTAACGGTTGCCCTTCAAGAGCAGAACCTTGACAGCGACCAACAACTTCATGGCTATCTAACTCATAACGTGTGACGTTCTCGTCTACAAGCGCTTCTGCCATAATGATAATTTCTTCACCTTGGCCCAAGTCACATTTTACCAACGAGTACGTTAAATCAGCATTTAAAGAGACGGCCTGATTAGATGGCAATGTCCAGGGAGTGGTGGTCCATATAACAATAGAAACCGGTGCAGTTTCTTTTTCAGCATTAAAGGCAGCAAGTACCTCTGAGGTATTCACAACATCAAAACGGACATCAATCGCTGTTGACTGTTTATCTTGGTATTCAACTTCAGCTTCTGCTAATGCAGAACCCCCTACCACACTCCAATAAACCGGCTTAAAGCCTTTTTGAAGATGACCATTTTCGATGATGCTGCCTAACGCGCGAATAATATCGGCTTCGAATTTAAAATCCATCGTTAAATAGGGCTTATCCCAGTCACCCAGAACACCCAAACGAATAAAGTCTTCTTTTTGACCTGCAACCTGTTTGGTCGCATAGTCGCGGCAAGCTTGTCTAAATTCTGGATAATCGACCTTAACGCCGGCTTTGCCCTTTTTCTTTTCAACGTTGTGCTCAATGGGTAAGCCATGACAATCCCAACCAGGCACATAAGGTGCATCAAAGCCACTCATGGTCTTGGACTTTAAGATGATATCTTTGAGTATCTTATTCACGGAGTGACCAATATGTATTCCACCATTTGCATAGGGTGGTCCGTCATGGAGTATAAACTTCTCAGCACCCGCTCTTGCTTTACGAATCTGCGCGTATAAATCGGCTTTCTGCCATTGTTTTAGCATGCCAGGTTCGCGCTGAGCCAAGTTACCACGCATTGGAAAATCCGTTTCGGGTAGGTTCAAGGTGTGCTTATAGTCACTCATATTGTTATCACTTTTGTCCAAATACAAAATCGTTTAAATAATATCTGAATATCTCGAAGGATTAAAAATGGCGGCCTTTAATAATTCAAACATTCTGAACGGAATCTTAAGGTTAACTAATCAAATTATCGAAAATATTGCTTAGCATTTGTTACGTCTATGTTTATTTGTGATTTCAGTTCTTCTATACCGTTAAACTTCTTTTCTTCTCTCAACTTTTCAAGAAAGTGAACACTTACTGCTTCACCATAAAGGTCATCATTAAACGCTAATAAATGCACTTCTAAGCTAGGTTTAAAGTTTCCGACGGTTGGTTTCACACCAATATTAGCCACTCCCTCTAGAGATTGACCATTCAAGCGTTTCAATCTGACCACATACACACCTGAAAATGGCACGTTAACCCGTTGTAAGCCGATATTCGCAGTCGGAAAACCTAATTGCCGCCCTAACTTTTGGCCATGCTTAACCCGACCCATAATTTCATAGGGTCGACCGAGTACTTTTTTTGCCTGTTCAAATTTACCGCTCGCTAAAAGCCCTCTAACAAAAGAACTACTTATCCGTGTAGCGGGCAAGTCTTCTAGTTCATTTGTGCTTGGCTCAAGTGTACACAGTACAGTGGGGGTGTTTTCAACGGTAAAATTGTGACGCTTTCCAGACGCTTGCAGTAAGGGGAAATCACCACATCGATCGCCTCCAAAACGAAAATCATCACCCACCACTAAATGTTCAATTTGAATATGTTTAATCAACACTTTTTGAATAAACTCTTGAGCTGACAAGTGGCTAAGCGCCGCGTCAAATTTTAAACAAAAAACATAATCAATTTCAAAATGCGATAAGGCCTGAAACTTCTCCCTAAACCGCATCAATCGAGCTGGCGCATCAACCCCTTTAAAAAACTCAAGCGGCTGAGGTTCAAAGATAACAACTAAAGAAGGCAAACCGCGTTTTTTAGCTTCTAAAATGACCTGCTGAAGAATGGCCTGATGCCCAAGATGAACGCCATCAAAATTTCCAATGGTCGCGACACACTTCCGCTTAGACTCAAAAAATTTAAGACCTGGATTATGAAGTCCCCTCAATAATCGAATTGCCACTCAACACCCAACTAACTCAATCGAAAAATAGTTGCCGATTATACTGGTTCAGTGCGGGTAGTTTCAATGCGCAGGAAAAAATCAGGTCGATTTAAACAGAAAAACCTCTAGCTTGATCAGCAAAGAGGTTTGAAAAATGTCAGAAAGATGCAATAAATGCTGGTTTTAATCCCACCAGCCGATCACATTCATATAGACAAGCGCCGCAGGTGACAAGAGAAAGGTGAGAATACCGATGGTTTCATCTGTTGATTCTTCATTGTTTTCATTAATTCTGAAACCATTTCGCTTACCCGACGTATAATATAAGCGCCCACGTTGATGTGAAAAGTACTTATTAGGGTCTTCAAAAGCAAAACTTTCTACATTCTGATAAGCAGGCACAAACTCATCATCGCCAGCATTTACCGGATTCAAAAACAACGACAGAAAAAGGTAGAGAGAAGCTACCGATAAAATATGTTTTGTCATATATTCTCCAAAAACATTTAACCAAATCCTCTTGATCAGATTTCACTCATCTATTAAATAATTTAAATAATGAAAAATAAAGTCATTTAACAATCGATCACAACTTAAATCTCAAGGACGGGACAAGGTTATCAGTTTTCGCATGTTTAATTACCGCTCTAGTGCTCATCCAGAATGTGAGCATCTATCTTTGTGCTCTTTATGGTGCGAACGCCTGTGTTTCTTAAGCTCTTTGAAGGCTTCAACTTGCTCGGGTGTAAGTATCTCACTAATTTTATCTATCGTTTCTTGGTGAAGACCCTTCATCGCTTGCCGCTCTTCTTTTCTTAACATCTCGTATTGCTGATGTATTAATTTCCGTTGTTCACGTTGTTTTTCCATAATCGCTAAGAATTCATCCTCTTGCTGCTCTGTAATTTGTAACACTTTGAGCAAGAAGCCGGGGCCTTTAAACGCTTTATGACCTTTCTTTTCCAGCTCACTGGCATTTAAGGTAAACGCCATTATCAAACTCAGCACCATTAATATTCGTTTCATTCGCTTTCTCCTTCACATTGTTTTGGACACATAAAACGGTGCCTATTTCTTACATCCTATTTAAGGATAGGTAGTCACTGTTTCTGTTGTGATCAATATAAATTAGAAATAAGGAACAATAGTGTAAGCAATGAGGAACTTTGACCATTACACCGTAAACAGTAGCGAAAGCTCACTCTTCGTATTTGTAGCCTAAGCCATACACAGAATGAATAAGCTCACGATCAGGGTAAGCTTCTCTGATTTTTTTTCGTAACTTTTTTATATGGCTATCGATCGTCCGGTCACTCACCACCCGATACTCCTTATAAATACTCTGCATTAACTGCTCACGCTCAAAGACCCGCCCAGGATCCTTAGACAACACTGACAACAAATTAAACTCCACAACTGTCAGGTCTAACAAAACAGTATTCAAAGAGGCTTGATATTTGTCGTGATTCAATGCGACCAATCCCACTGAACCCTCCTCAGGAGTGGCACTAGCTTGAGGCCGAACCCTACGCAGAATAGCATTCACCCTGGCCACTATTTCACGATAACTGAACGGTTTGCAGACATAATCATCTGCACCCAACTCCAAACCGAGCAGCCGGTCAATTTCATCCACTCTCGCTGTCGCCATGATAATGGGAATATCTGAAAACTGACGCAACTCTTTGCAGACAGCAATACCATCTTTACCAGGTAACATCACGTCCAGAATAATCAACTGAGGCTCGTTCTCTTTCACCCAGTGCGCCACCACCAATCCATTATCTAATACACAGGTATTAAAGCCAGACTGCTCAAGGTAGTCACTTAACAAACCCGCCAGTTTGGGTTCGTCTTCAACAATTAATATCATTTGGCTCACTTAATGCGCTACCCCTTATGATGATTGAATGGCAACTCTACAGTAATCGAAAGCCCGCCCAAACTTGACTTCGCTGCGCTAATGTCACCCTGATGCGCGTCAACAATCTGCCGGCAGATGGTTAAACCTAGACCCGAGCCACCGGTTTTTCTATTCCGGGATGCATCGACTCGATATAAATGGTCGAACAATTTATCCAAATGCGCTGTAGCCACACTTGGACTGCTATCGTTAAAGCATAATACAGCGAAAGGCTGCCCCTGCTTTTCTACCATATCCAAACTAACTTCTATCTTTCCGGGTGCATCAGTATATTTAACACTATTAGCCAGAATATTTTGTATTAGCTGCTTAACTCTGTCCTCATCGACAAGCACGCTAAGTACTGGCTGCCTTATATCTAGCTGTATATCTAAGCCTTTATCTTCAGCGATAAAGTGAAACTGATCAATTTCATGTTGTAGAACCACGCCTAAATCAATACTTTTTTTATGGTAGGACATCGCACCAATTTCTGAATTGGTCATCTCATATAAATCGTTAACCAATCGCCGTAAATGCAATATTTCAGAATGCGCTGATATGACACCTTCTTTTGATAAAGGTCGCACGCCGTCCATCATAGCCTCTAGCTCCCCGAGTGTAATTGCTAGAGGGGTTCTTAATTCATGAGAGATATCTGCAATCCAACGCTTACGCGCTTGTTCGTTTTGCTCAAGAGACCCAGCCAAATGATTGAAGTCTTTACTTAATTGCCCTATTTCATCATTCGAACCCTCTTTAATTCGATATGAGAAATCGCCCCTAGCAATCGCTAATGCACCTTGCGTTAAGTATTTCAGTCGCCGAACAACAAAGAAGGTCAGCGGTATAGCAAAGCCCGCTGACAGAATCATCACAAAAACGCTGATAATGATAAATCCTTGCGACAGAGAAGACTGGAACTGTAAATCAAAATCATCACCCGGATTCTTTGGCCGTTTAAATACCAACCAGCCAAGCTGTTTAGCCTCCAGCTTTATTGGCGTCAAGACATACTTATTATCAGCATTATATCGCCCTACTATGGTATTTTTCTCTAAGTCCAGTACAGCAAAACCACCCTTTCCAATTTCTCCCCTTGGCGGAGGCGGAAAGCCGTTATCGAATTGCTTGCGATTGATGCGATTATCGTAGCTTTCGTTTTCGCGCACATCATCAGCCTCGCCATTTCGGAACTGTTTATTGTGACGTAAATGAGGAGGGGCATGAGGAGGAAAATCAGCGCCATGCCTTGGTGGATGTCGACGCCCTCCCAAGGCGCTATCGACACCTCTGACGATCTCATTCAACTGACGAGGATCACCCTGAATAAAAGACCAGTCGTCATATTTGTTATACGCTTCGCTTATTTTCTCGGCAATTTCGTTAAGCATCGCTTGCTCACGAATATTAATGTATTTGACCAACTCTTTATCCACAGTCCACTGTATAAGCGAGTACATCATCACGACTAAGAATGTACTGCTTATCAAGAAAGTAACAAAAAGTTTTGAGCGAATACGCACATCAACTCCAATGAAGCTTAAAGGCAACGTTTCACTATACGAAACTTCATCAATAAAATCATGAGTAATAAGTACTTTGAGAAAAGTTCCTTATTTACTGCACATTTCAGAAGATTTTCACGCGGAGAGTGACGAAGTGGATGACCAGGTAAGCTGAAAATAACATGCAAGCACTATTAAGCAGCAGGCTTCAAATATCAAACAGCTTTGAACCTACTTAAGATGTATGACACGCCCACAAAAACGCACCCTATGATTGCACCATATAGGTGAGAATCAACTGCTACCGGACCGGAGATAAAGTCAGACACCATCGCAAAATCAATGCGCATCTGTTCCATCAATATTTTGATGCTGATGACGACTAGGGCAAACAGCCTAAAATTAAGGGGGTAGCGTGTATCTAATGCAATACCATAGTAAAGCAGTGAATATAAACAACCAGATAGACCGACATACCATATTATTTCAGGGCTAAAAAACCACATCAGCGCACTAATAGATAACATAGCACCTAGCGTCAGGAGAACTGTCTTGCTGGCGCCAGATAAGGGCTTAAACAAATTCAGCAACAAAGCTAAAAAGGCAGCGTTTAGGATTAAATGCTTCCAACCTAGATGATCGAAATGTCCACTCAACAAACGCCACCAGTCGCCATTTGAAATAGCATCACGCTGATACCTTAAATCAACCCCCTTAAAAATCTGAAAATAGTCCAGACTCTCTATTAACAAAGAAGGAAGAAGAATTAGTAGTAAAATTATACAGATTGACTTGCTAGGCATCGAGATAGTTATCTTGTTTGGCGAACAGGTTTATTTGATATGCTATTTCCAAGCGTTAACGATTCTGCATCTCCCGCATAATTAAGAGGTAAAGCAAAACGTTTCCACTGAGGTTTCTTCCTGCACCTATCGCTTCTAATGCGTTTTATATTCAACACGCTAGCTTCGATTTCAAGGGTAAAATCATCAGCCAGGCTACAACCATTACTCATTGCAACAAAGGTCACTTGACCTACTTCAATAGAAGCAGAGCGTATTTTCGCTTGAGGGTAATTAACTTCACTTCCAACCTGCCCATCAAAAACATTGATATCGCCACCAGCCGATAATGACTGAGGGATTATCAATGCTATACACACTAATAAAGAGCTTAAATGTGATTTTGGATTAAACATCTGTTTCACTTTTTTGGGTAAGAGTACGACTATACATCAAGACTATGAGTAAAAAGGGGATAATTGTAAACGGGCTTCCGCCACCGCTGCTAGTTTTTTTAGACGTTGGAGGATTTAAATGTTTGACCAACGACTCAGCTTCAAGTTTAAGAACAGTCAAATCGGTAACTAATATAGATGCTTCACTGATCAAAGCCGCTTCCGCCTCAATTTCGGTTAAATCTTGTATAAGGGTATCAGCAAGCGATATAGCAAGATCCAAAGCCTCAACTTCTTCGACAGCCTCGTCGTAATCACTGAGTTCAGCAACACTTACCTCAAATTCGGCTAACTGACTTGTCGCAACAGATAAAGATGAAATTAACAGCTCCACTCTTCTCGCGAAAACTACAAGCACATCTAAACAATTGGATAATTCAGTCGCCTCGGTTATTAGAGCCCCTTCTGCTTCAATTTCGGTTAAATCCAATATCAGCGTATCCGCACTAGTTACAGCAAGACCCAAAGCTTCGATTTCTGCAACAACCTCGTCATAATCACTGAGTTCAGCAACACTCACCTCAAACTCCGCTAACTGGCTTTGCGCAGCCGATAATGATGCGGTTAATAACTCCAATTGCGTCATAAACACTACATTCTTTAAGCGTGCTTTATTATTTGATGACTCCCAATCATTTTCGATTAACAACCACTCTATATAATGTTCTCCGGCACCTAAGTTAACCTTTATGTTCTCAAACGTCTCTGTTGCCTCGACACCAATTTCCCTCTCACCATCAACAAATAACAACAAACTCATTTGATCAGTATCATCAAGAGACCAATCAAAACTTAACTGGCCATCTCCGTTAATCGGTACCGTAAGAGGTAACAGTAGCCTCGTTGAAAAATCCGCTTCCAAATCAGAGATCAATTCACTGGAGCCATTAACAAACCAGCCACCTTCACCTTCGGTAAAAAAATCAAATTCTGTACTAAATAGCTCATTCTGCTCTATCTGACCAAGCACCGTCATAAAGAGTTCGTAGACTCTAGTAGAGTAGTCGTCACCAGTAGACGTTACCGTAAGATTTGCTGTCTGAAGACCTTCGTTAACATCATCTGTACTTAATTCAAAGGCACAGCTTTCACCGATATTTAAGCTGACGTCGTCACAATCATTAGAGGTAATCGACACAGAGTCATTGCCTGTTAGTGCTAGCGTTTGAATCAATAAAATCGCTTCAGTAGTATTTTTCAAACTTAGCTGATGAATGGTCTCTATTCCGGCACCAACTCGCCCAAAGTCAACCCGACTAACCACCAATTTTGCTCGATCAATCTCGTCTTCAATCCAACTTTTATAGCTCGCCAAACGGGTATATACTCCTGGAAAGCCCGGCTCGGCACACCCTTCTCCAAAACTCACAATGCCCACTAAATACGGCGTACCAGCATTTTCATAAATCAAAGGCCCGCCACTATCTCCCTGACAGGAATCAACACCACCTTGTGACAAACCCGCACAAATCATATCGTCGGTCACACTGCCTTGATAGTGAGGAATACCGGTCGTCGTAACCGAGTCATAGGCAACAACACAGGAGGGATGATGATAGAGAGGCACGTCGACTTCGTGCAAAATAGACGGATAGTCACTTCCAGTAGTTGAACGATTGCCCCAGCCCATGGTTGAAAGTGTATCACCGGTATTGATAAGAGCCATTAAATCGTCATCGGCGAGTAGTATCGGCGAATTCGTGACAGCCTCAGCCAACTCAAATAATATCAAGTCACCTTTCGGGCCAAAATTTGCAGGTATAGCACGTTTTATTTGCAGCCGTTGTTCACCCGAGTCAACTGTATCTAGGTCATAGCCCCCAACCACAATTGACATTTCATCTAGCACATCTCCCTCATAACAGTGAGCAGCCGACACCACCCAGCGCTCATGAATAAGGGCGCCACCACAGAAATGACTACCCAGTTCAGTGCCTTGAATGGATACCATCCAGGGGTAAGAACCTGATACAGCCTCACTTCCGCCAATAATACGCAGTGAGGCATTCGACATAATTGAGTAGCAGAAAAGCAAACAGCATAAGCTTAACTGTAGGACGTAATATTGACGTTTCAAAGCGAATATCCTGAGACTAAAGTAATGAGAAAACGCCCTTATAGGCTTTTCTTCGCTACCTTAAATATAGATACTCTACTCAGGATTAACAAACAGAAAAATATCAGGTAATCAATCCCACCGCCTCCACCCGAGCCTTTTTTCTTTTTCTTCTCCTTTTCATCCTCGTCAAAGTTCAGTGATTTAATTCGAGCATAAGAAACAAGCACCTTATCATCTTCCTCGAGCCCAAATGGCCTCGTTATGCGCCACTCTATATCATGAGCATCCTCGCCTTTATCAGAGTCAATATCATGCGCACCCTCTCCATCGATATAGAGTGACTCTTCGATATATCCCGCCAGCTTATCTTCCGGGTATGTTTTAACTAATAAACCGTCAACCTAAAGTGATAAGACTGCCTGTTCTGGCTTTTCTACTTTCCACTCAAAAGACAGCACACCCGAACCTTCCACACTACCAAACAAACTGGTAGTTTCGGGAGTTTCGGGAGTTTCGGGAGTTTCGTAAATTTTAATATCAGTTATTAGTTCTGCCGTTGAACCAATCACCTGCTGCCACTCGTTTGTAGAATTGATAAATAAAGCAACATTTTCACCGAAAGAGTTACTGAAAGAGGCTGCTTCGATAATTTGAATGCTGAGATCAAATATCGTTTCTTCTTTAGGGGATAATGTTTTCACTTTTAGTTTAAGGTTCTTAGTCCCCAACTCTATAAATTTAGCTGAAATTTCAATAAAGCAGGATTCTAAAGACCTTAGTGTCGAGTCATCACAGGTATTATGAGATTTGTGATCTTTAAGCCGCTTAAAACCTTTATCAAACTCAGAAAATCTTATTTTGTCAATTTCAATATCATAAAGAGAGTCATTAACGAAATGAAGCCTGTAGCTTCGTTTTAGCCCTTGGCCTTGTTGAACATCCGAAAAAGGCAGAAGTGATAGCGACCCATCTTCGACTAGCCTGATAGTGTCGTCTATAAATGACCGAATCGAGGCAACTGACGTATATACAGCAGGCACCTCAACATCGTCATCACTGTCATCACTGTCATCACTGTCATCACTGTCATCATCGCAAAGGTTAGGCCTTAGGCTAGCAATACCAACTTGATACCAAACACTATTTATTAGCCATATAAGTGGCCCACCACTATCGCCACTGCAAGAACCTAAACTTCCTTCAACATGCCACGTGCAAATCGTATTCTCATTTACTCCTGCGAACGGAATAATAAACCCCCCCTCAACTGACCTCTTCTGCCAAATAGACTCACACTCGCTCTGATCAAAGAATGGCACGTCAACCTCCTGAAGAATCGAGGGTAATTCCGGCTCAAGATTTTTGTCAGGCTGCTGACTCCCCCATCCAATCAACGTTTGTACATGACCCACTTCAAGTCTCTGAGATAAAAGTTGGTCAGCGAGTAAAATAGGTTCTATATCCGTTGGACCTGATAACTCCAGCAAAATAACATCTATGCCAGGTAGCGTATAAGCATAAATAACATCAAGCGTTTGGCTAAATTCGTTTGGAATACTTAGGTCGTACTCCCCAATTACTACATCAACGTTCCTGTAATTTATAGTTAAAAAACAATGTGCCGCAGAGAGCACCCACTTTTTGGCGATTAAAGTACCACCGCAAAAATTCGAATCACCGCCTTTCTCTTGTAATGACACCATCCAGGGATAATCACCCTCTCTAGCATCATTGCCACCAATAATTCGGGTAGATGAATGAGTTACTACCGAAAATAAAATAAAACTAGCGAGCACTAGTAACTTAAATAAATAAGACAATTTGTACGTCATCCTGACCTCGAGCCCTCGCCCATACATGTTTATTAACGAATGAATAACTATCCTGTGAATTTTATCAGCCTTTTAGACACATCCCTATTGTTATCCTATTGATCTACCCTTGAGATTTAAAATTTGTGACTAGAGCGTACTTTTTACATTGAGGCACTTCACTTAATAATCGTTTTTTCAGCCCGTTCAACACTTAACGCTTTATTTCGCATCTTAAAATTCTTATGATTCGTGACATAAATTATCGGTAAAACTTAGGAATAACCTTATGAGTAATATCATTTCGGCCGCTGGCGTGATTATCTTGCAACAAGACACCGCTGAAGAAAACTTCAAGGTACTATTACTCAAACGAAACCCCGCATTAAAAGTACACGGCGGTAATTGGGTTTTCCCCGGCGGGAAATTTGATGCACAAGATTTTGCAGTAATTAAGCGAAACCCCATAGAAATAGATATTAAAAACCCACCCGAATTAAGTGCCGAAGACTTACTACAGGTCGCAACGGAAGCAGCTTGCAGAGAAACGCTCGAGGAAGCAGGTATTACGTTGACGCATCCAGCCTTGAAACTCCACTCTCGGTGGTTAAGCCCTGCCAAGCTAAGCAAGCGATTCGACACGCATTTTTTCACTACCCTATTACCAGCTTTACCCTCGGACGGCATCAATCCGACTCAGGTTATAGTTGACGGCAGTGAAATCATCGATTTTCAATGGATCAGTCCAGCAAGTGCAATTGTTCGACTGAACGAAAACCAATTACCTATGCCACCGGCTACTTATGTCACCCTCGTAAAACTTGCTCAATATCAACAGGCAGAGCAAGCGATTGAAGCACTTTGCAGAAAACCCGTGTATTATCGCCCCAAACTAATGTCTACCGAAGATGGTCTTTGTTCTCTGTATGAGGAAGATTCAGGATACCTAACTGAAAATCATCATGCTAACGACAAGCTTCACCGCCTGAAGATAAACGCAGGTAAATACGAATATATTTCTAATATAGTGCCTGAACGGAAAGTGGGTCGTAGCGAGGTTGACCCAAGTGCGCAAGATTGATACTACAAGATATGGGCGTTTAGTTATTCTAAATAACAATATCTTGTCGTGTTAAGATTGCGTGCTTGGGAAAACCGCAGTAGACATGATTTTCCGTTCAGACACTAAATAGTGCCTGAACGGAAAGTGGGTCGTAGCGAGGTTGATCCAAGTGCGCAAGATTGATACTACAATATTGCGTGCTTGGGATAACCGCAGTAGACATGACTTTTCGTTCAGGCACTAATATATAACGCTCGCCTCTTTTCAAGACAGTAATAACATGGCCCAAAAATCTACGATCTATAAATTTTCGCTTCAAGTTAACGATTTCAATCAGGATATCTACCAACTTTATCCGCTAAATATTGCCCTTCATCCCTCAGAAACAGACGAGCGAATGCTAGTGCGGGTATTGGCATTTGCACTGAACGCCAATGACTCAATCACGTTCACAAAAGGTTTATCATCCGATAATGAACCTGACCTTTGGCAAAAGTCCTTGAGTGATGAAATAGAATTGTGGATTGAGTTAGGCCAACCCGATGTTAAAAGACTACGTAAAGCGTGTGGCCGTGCACAAAAGGTAAAAGTTTACACTTACGGGGGAAAAGGCGTAGACCTTTGGCACGAGAGTATTCGAAAAGATTTACTAAAACTAAATAATATCGAGATTATTCGTTTTGACATTGAGGCCGTCAAGGCACTAACACCCGCTATAGAGCGAACTAGCGCGATAGACTGCATGATTCAGGATTCGACTATCACCATGAATATAGGCACACAGACAAGTGACGTTAACTTCGAAGTACTCAGTACTTAAGCGCCACATCTCACTTTAGCGTGATATTTCAGGCTGGTTCATGACTTAAAAGCGTTTGTATTTCGGCAATTCGATCATGCGACTTAGTAAGCACTTCCTGACTTTGCTTTGGTGTCAAACCGCTATCACCCAATTTTTTGAAAGCCGGAATATCATCAAAAGCAGGTAAGCGAAGAGTATTCTTTTTCCCTATGTAGGTATGAATTTGAGCCACAATGGCAATATCTGCATAAGTAGCTTGCTCAGAAGATGACTCAAATGCCCAGTTTTCAGAATTTTCGACCACCTGAATCATGCTTTCATCAAACCCCCAGTTGCTTAATATCTGAGCGCCCACCCTACTTTTAAGTTTATGAATGATATCATCGACTTTATCTTCTAAGGCCATGACATCTGGGTAACGTTCAATATAATTCAAGATAGGTACCGTACCAATATCCTGAATCAAGGCCGCTAACATGGCATATTCTGCATTCATACCGGGCGTAATACTCGCCAATACGTAGGCCATCGCCGCTACTTCTCTGGAGTGCAGCCACAGCGTTTTCATTTTATGCTGCAAGAAGGCATTTTTACTTTGGAAAATTTCCTTCATCACAAAAATATTCACCAACTGACGCGTCGTATCAAAGCCTAATCTGACCACTGCATCGGTACTAGAGGTGATATTATTTTGTCTTCGATACAGCGCGCTATTACATGTCTTCAATAGCTTGACGGTAATTGCCGGGTCGTTATTCAACACCATAGCGATATCTTTAACCGTCGTATGGTTGCCATCTAATAAATGTTTAATTTCAAGCGCGACGGCAGGAAAGGACGGTAATTGGAGTTTATGGTTTTTTAAATCTTCTTCTAAAGCGACAATAATATCTTCAATTTCATCACCGGAGTGAAGATCCGATATATTAAAGTCGACCGCTTTATTTTGTGGAATTTCTTCGAGAATGGCATTAATTGTTTGTTGATCAATTAAAGCAAACTCACTCGCTTCGAGCGTTTTTACTTTGTATTTTCGCGGCTGCAATAAAGCAATAGCCGTATTGGCGCTATCTGAGCTAGACTCGATCACCTTCACTCGACCATCAAAAGACTCAAGCTCTATACTTCCAGACAATAGAAAGTACTCAATTTGGTCATGACTACCGATATCAAATACAATGCAATCTTTTTTAAATTGCTTAACGGTTGCTTTAGCTGTCACCAAGACCAATTGTTGCTCATTAAAAAGATCAATGGGCCGAAACTTCTTTAACTGGCTGATTGAAGGTTGGTGCTCTGGCATTGATACTTTGTCCTATAAATGAAATGAAGACCTTAATATTCCCTTCACAAAGACAAGGACTGAATACTAATAAAGCGAAACTATCACGCTTAATAGACTATAGCCCAAGGGCATGAATTACGATATTTCAAGCTCGTTAAATTCTGTACTATTTTAATTAGCTAACACTCTGTAATACTGACGGCCAAGCCCCCTAGAGAAGTCTCTTTGAATTTATCTGACATTTCCAAACCGGTTTGTTTCATTGCGCTTATGCATTGATCCAAGGGCATAAAGTGTTCTCCATCACCTCGTAAGGCTAATGAAGCTGCAGTATAAGCTTTAATTGCGCCAAAACCATTCCGCTCGATACAGGGCACCTGAACCAAGCCTTTTACAGGATCACAAGTCATACCTAAATGGTGCTCCAAAGCAATCTCTGCTGCATTTTCTATCTGTAAAGTGTTTCCACCTTTCACCGCACATAAGCCTGCCGCAGCCATCGCAGCCGCTGAACCGACTTCCCCCTGACAGCCTACCTCTGCGCCTGAAATAGAACTCCGATGTTTGATCAATCCGCCAATAGCGCTAGCCGTTAATAAAAATTCATTGATTTTCTGTTCATCGCCTTTTTCGTGTTCAATAAAATAATATAATATTGCAGGAATAACCCCCGCCGCACCATTCGTGGGCGCTGTTACGACCATATGCCCTGCTGCATTTTCTTCATTGACTGCCATAGCGTACGCGCAGAGCCAATCATTCAAGTTAGCATTTTCGGGGTGCTTTAAAAGTTGTTGATGAAGGTGTTTTGCTCTACGCGGTATATCCAGGCCACCGGGTAAAGTACCGCTTGCAGCCAAACCATTGTTAATACATTTTTTCATTGCCAGCCATATCGACGCTATTCCTTTATCCAAAGTAATTTGTGACATGTAATTTAATTCATTCACAGCTTTCATTTGACCAATTGTCAGCTTACTTTTATTCGACATCAACAACATACTTTTTGCAGAATCGAAACCGTAAGTGCAGTCTTTTGAAGACAACATTTTAATCGGGGCAACCAACTGATTTATCTCGTCAAGTGATTTAACAAACCCACCACCAATTGAGAAATAGCGCTTACTCAATAGAATATTGCTGCTCTCATCTAATAAGTCAAAAATCATTCCATTTGGGTGCTCGCTTAGCGGTTTACCCTTATCAAAAATAACATCAACTACAGGAGAAAACTTTATAATACAGCCCGACACCGAAGGGAGCTTCTTAACGTTCCATAAACGTGCCACAAGCTCATCAACATTTTGACTAGCGACAGAAGTGGGTGAATAACCGTGTAAGCCCAAACAAACAGCTCTATCGGTTCCATGCCCAAACCCTGTATAAGCTAAAGAACCTTTTAAGGTACATCGAACGTTTAAGACACATGACGTTTTCAGCGAATGCTCACTTTGTTGATCGGACAAATACTGATTTACTTGTGCAAAAAAATAACCTGCCGCAACCATCGGCCCCATAGTGTGTGAGCTAGAGGGACCTATTCCTATTTTGAAAAGTTCTAATGCACTAATATACATGGCTCTCAACTCCTAAATGTCTCTTCAAGGCAGAGCAACTAAAACGTGTTATAGAAGTATAGCCCTCCTTATTAGTATTTTACCTTTTGATTGCTTTAGCGCTGAAGTATCAATGCAAAAGTTTAGTGCTAAACTTTCTTCAAGCGTTTTTTTCTTTGAACAATAAAATTGCTCTGATACAGGTTTTGATTAATATGATTCGGTTTTTAATTTATGGGCTGCTTTTGTTAAGCGGACTGACTTCTTTTTCATACGCCGAGGTGCTAGTTAATGAGGAGCAAAGTTACTATAACCTTGGTAACCACCTGACGTACTTTGAAGAAACCGGTGCTGAGTTATTTATTGATGATATTTTAGGTATCACCCAAACATTTCAAAAAGCGGAAGGTCCAAGCCCCAACTTTGGACAAGTCAACTCAAGCTATTGGTTCAAAATAGATATTAATCATACACTTACAGAACACAAACTATGGTTGCTGGAATTAGATTTCCCTTACCTTGATCACATAGAGTTTTATCTTCCGGATAAAAATGGGCGCTTCCAAAAATTTCTAACAGGGGATAATTACCCTTTTAAACAGAGGCAAATCCAAGATAAGGGTTTTATCTTCGAGATATCACTTCAGCCACAACAAGCGACCAGCATTTACTTTCGGGTTAAAACTACCACATCACTACAAGTCCCTGTGCATTTATGGGATCCCAAACAATTTATTGAAAAAACTAATAAAGAAAGTGCCGCGTTTGGCATATTTTATGGCGTCATATTGATTATGGGCCTCTATAATTTTTTAATATTTTTGTCTATTAGAGATATTTCCTATCTGTATTACACCATTTATATCGGCGCTAACCTGCTAGCAAGCCTATCGATTAATGGTTATGCCTTTCAGTATTTATGGCCTGAATCACCCTTACTGGCAAACAGTAGCATTCCAATATTCCTCTGCTGCACTCTGTTAAGTGTGTGTATCTTTTCAAGGTCATTCCTTAAAACCTGGACCTTTTCTATATTGGCAGACCGATCACTCAAATTAAGTACCTGTTTAGCGGTATTGGCACTCTTTGCTATATTGGTCATAGATAGAAGTAATAGCTTGAAACTCGCCATTTTACTGAATGCAATTACGAGCTTGCTGCTGCTTTGCATTTCGATCTACGGCACTTATAAGAAACAGCGCAGAGCCTATTTTTTCCTGGCGGCATGGGGCACGTTATTTATCGGCGCCATCATGAGAAGCATGCTTCAATTTGACTTGCTCCCAAGCAACTTCATCACCTTTTACAGTGCTCAAATTGGGGTTTTAATTGAAGTATTCATTCTGTCATTAGCCTTGGGCGACCGAATAAATACCGAAAAGACAGAAAAAATAACAGCAGTAGAGACAATGCTGAAGATATCTAAACAACAAGTTCAAACCGAGCAACGGCAAATATACCAAAGTTTGCACGACCCCTTGACCGACTGTCCAAACCAGATTTTTTGTGAGCGCCTCCTTGAACCGTTAATTGAGGATAAAAATGAAAATGGTGACTCAGTATCCGTTATTTGCATTCAATTGAATAATTTTAATGATATTAATTATACCTTAGGTCATGAAACCGGTGACCAAATACTGCTGCAACTAATATCAAGGCTAAACACACAAATAGCGCCATGGCCAAACATTCTTACCCTTGAAAAAATCGATCAGAAAGTAAAGGTGATCGCTAAAATTGAAGGGGTTTGTTTAGCACTATTTTTAACCCGACAAACTCACATTTCAACCATTAAAATAATAGAGCAAATCCACAACATCATTCATCAAGCCATTCATTTCAAAGGTATGATGTTAAACATCGATGCACATATGGGAATTTCCGCCAGCCCTGAACACGGAAACAGCACTAAAACACTCATTAGAAAAGCCATGGTTGCTGTCAAAACGGCAAAAAGAACAAACCGTTTAAGTGTTAGATACAGCAAAGATATAGATAATTACAGTACTGAAAAGCTTTCTTTGATGGGTGAATTAAACCACGCAATTACCAATGACGAGTTGGTTCTCTTTTACCATCCAAAAATTGACCTTACTACCCAAAAAATGGTGAGTATGGAAGCATTAATACGCTGGAACCATCCCATAAAAGGTTTACTAGGGCCAGATAAATTTGTCGACCTAGCCGAAGGCTCCGGCATGATCAAACCGTTGACCCAGTGGGTCATCAAAAACGCCATTCTTTTTTGCAAAGAAGTGCTTAGTTTAGGTTATGACATCAATGTTGCGGTCAATATTTCGGCCAGAAACTTACTCGAAGAAGATTTTGTTCATGCCGTCAATCAACTGTTAATAGATTATTCCTTTGACCCTAGTTATTTGACATTAGAAGTAGTGGAATCAGCTCTCGTTGAAGATTATGCCCAAACCATCAGTAAGCTGGAGTCACTGAAACACTTTGGTATTAAGCTCTCCATAGATGACTTTGGAACGGGTTATTCTTCATTGGCTTACCTAAAAAGGTTGCCTGTAGATGAGTTGAAAATTGACCGCTCTTTTGTTAAAGACATGCTCAACAATAATGAAGACCAAGCCATCATTGAAACCACCATCAACCTTGCCCATAGATTTAACTTGAATGTCGTCGCTGAAGGCATTGAAGATCAAGGCACGCTAGAGTTGCTGACCCAAATGAACTGCGACACAGCCCAAGGTTATTTTTTTACAAAACCTATGCCCACAGGCATGCTCAAAGATTGGTTAAGTTCTACTAGCTGGAAACCTGACAAACACTCTCCCGAATGAATTATGCATAGCTATATCAAAAACGAAAATGCGCCTACAGTTAAATAAATGTTGTATGATGAAAACAACATTGCGCTGAAAAATAAAAGACTAAAAATGAGAAACTCATGAAGATCGAAGATACCCGTTTAAAAGCAATTGACGCCTATGGCGGAGAAAACTTTTGGCGGCAAGCAAAATATATAGAAGCGAATATTGATGCCAAGGGCTTAGCGTTTCTTTTAAAACAGCGCCCGCCCTTAAGTGAGGCCAATGTGCTGATCGATATTCACCGTCCATACTCTGAAACCACTCCCATTGGCAATAATGCGGAGCTCACAGGGGTTCTTGACGGGCACCACACTTATCTTAAAGACGATGCTGGCAATATACTCGAAGAAAGAAAAAATGCACGACAAGCATTCAGCAAATATCGGCGTTTATTGTGGTGGGACGATCTCGATATGTCCTATTTTGGCAATTATGCTATTTGGAATTACCTCACCTTACCCTCTCTACTATTACGAAATGACATAAAGTGGCTGCAAACTCAGCCTGGGGTTTTAGTCGCTACCTTCCCAGAAACCATTCCTACTCACTCTCGGATCCAAGAATTCCATTTTGACTTAACAACAGGCCTGTTAAAACTACATAAATATACGCCTGATATCATAAGCCGTGTCGCCAAAGCAGCCAACCGAGTGATAGAACACAGACGAAGTTCTGATGGTATTATTTATGCTTCGGAACGAGT